>OJDQ01000239.1_pt1 | contig 28251 bp, 23 predicted proteins | sample 1592851 | NCBI WGS metagenome assembly OJDQ01 (sample SAMN05416774, study PRJEB24817) | seawater metagenome | isolation source: Sea water | place: Canada:Atlantic | collected 2013-07 | reverse complement strand
TCTGCATAATAATTAAGGCGTTCTACTACTTTGCTTATACCGAGCTGGTCCATATAGCGGAAAGGTCCGCCAAGGAATGGCGGGAAGCCAATTCCAAAGATAGCCCCTATGTCGCCGTCGCGAGCGCAGCGGATAACGCCCTCATCAAGGCAACGGGCAGCTTCATTAAGCATCATCAGCACGCAACGTTCAGAAATTTCAGATTCGCTGCGACTTTTAGACGGTGACACACCAAGCAATGGATAAATACTTTCGTCCACTGCTTTGCCTGGTTTCTTACCGCTGTAATCGTAAAACCCTTTTTTATTCTTTTTCCCTTTGCGGTCATCAGCCAACACCTTATCGAACGCTGAAGGCGCGGTAAAACGCTCTCCAAAAGCATCCATAAGAACAGGAATAATTTTAGTACCTACGTCTATGCCTACTTCGTCTAGCAGTTTAACCGGCCCTACCGGAAAGCCAAAGTTCAGCAGCGCCTTATCAATGTGATCGATGGGCTCACCAGCCAGAATAAGACTGGCCGCCTCGTTCATATAAGGTGCCAGAATTCGGTTCACATAAAACCCTGCGCCATCCTTCACCACCACAGGCGTTTTACCTTGTTTTTTGGCAAACTCCACGGTAGTTGAAATCGTCTGGTCAGAGGTTTTCTCATGAGCAATCACCTCTGCCAGCGGCATTTTGTCTACCGGCGAGAAATAATGCAGACCAATCACATTTTCCGGACGCGCCGCTTCGGCCGCAATATCGCCAATAGGAATGGAAGACGTATTAGAAGCAAAAATGGTTTCGGCTTTACAAGCCTGCTCCACATCTGCCACCATTTTGCGCTTCAGTCCAACATCTTCAAACACGGCTTCAACCATAATATCCGCGTCCTGCAAGCCAGAGTAATCCAGTGTACCGGTTAACAATGCCAGCTGTTTTTGCATTTCAGACTTGCGCATAAAGCGGCGTTTGACCTTTTTATTCAACAGGTCGTAACTGTACTTCATGGCATTGGCAATACCAGCGGGCTGGATATCTTTAATGCGTACAGGTACACCGGCCTTAGTGGCTGTAACATAGGCAATACCGCCGCCCATTAAGCCGCCACCAAGCACACCCACCTTGTTAACTTTCTCTGGTGGTACATCCGCCACACCAGACTCTTTTTTCATAGCGGTGGTGGCAAAGAAGATTTGTCGTAGTTGTTTCGACTCTGGTGTCATCACCAATTGGCCAAAGGCCCTGGCTTCAGCTTCCAGACCCGCTTTAATACCTTTGTTAATCCCCACTGCCACCACATCAAGAATTTGCTGTGGTGCCGGGTAATTTCCGCGGGTTTTAGTCTGGGTTTGCTCACCGGCTTTCTTAAATACAATATTGCGCCCCGGCCCGGTTCCCTCAAGGAGTTTATTCACCAGACCTTTGGGCTCAACTTTGCGTGATGGTTTCGACCTGGTCGCAAATTGAGAAGCCACTTCCACCAGCACAGAGCGAGGTACCACTTCATCCACAATGCCGTATTTTTTGGCTTGTTTGGCTCGTACGGAGGCGCCTGTGAGCATCATTTTTATCGCTTGCTGAATGCCAGCCAGTTTCGGTAAACGTTGTGTACCACCACTGCCAGGCAACAGGCCGAGCTGTACTTCTGGCAGGCCCAGTTGCGTGGCCGGACTGTCGGTACAAACCCGGTAATGACAGGCCATCGCCAGTTCCAGACCACCGCCCAGCGCAGGCCCGTGAATGGCAGCTACAAATGTGGCCCGCATAGTTTCTATGCGATTGAAAATATCCTGCCCGCCTTTTGCCAGAGCCATGGCTTCATCAGCGGTAGAACAGGCATCAAGCATGGTAATATCGGCTCCAGCCACAAAGGAATTGTCCTTGCCGCTGACCAACACCACTCCTTTAATGCTACTGTCCTTTTCAATATCATCCAACAGTACCGTCATTTCGTCACCGAAAGCGGCTTTAAGTGTATTCATCGACTCACCGGGCACATCCATGGCCAGGATCGCAATACCGTTATCTTGTTTCGTCAGCGTAAAGGCGCTTTGAGGTTGTTCTGTCATTATGCTGTCTCCACAATCATTGCTGCACCTAGTCCACCCGCTGCGCAGGCGGTTAACAGGCCTGTTCCGCCGCCGCGGCGATTAAGTTCGTTAAGCATCTGGGTGATCATACGGGTTCCGGTGGCTGCAAATGGATGGCCATAAGCAATTGAACTGCCCATCACATTAAACTTATCCATATCAATCTCACCAGTGGCTTTACTGCGCCCCAGTTTCTCCTGTGCGAATTTATCACTGGCGAACATTTTAATATTTGCCAGCGTTTGAGCAGCAAAGGCTTCGTGCATTTCGATAAGAGTTAGATCGTCCAGCGTCATCCCCGCTTTATCCAGTGCCATTGGCGTTGCGTAGGAGGGCCCCATCAGCATATCTTCCCAAACGTCAATGGCGGCAAACGCGTAGCTCTTAATGTAACCAAGCGGAGTGTAACCAAGTGCTTTAGCTTTACTTTCGGTCATCATTAATACGGCTGACGCACCGTCAGTCAACGGAGTGGCATTGGCTGCGGTTACCGAGCCATATTTTTTGTCGAATACCGGGCGTAGCTTAGCGTAACCTTCAATTTTAGAATCAAAGCGAATGTTATTGTCTTGCTCTAATGCCCCTTTGTACGGTTCGGCATAAGCTGTCATGACTTCATTAGCCAGCTTACCAGCCTGCCAGCTTTCGGCCGCAAGGCTATGCGAACGGTGGGCCAGCTCATCCTGCGCCTGGCGTGAAATTCCGTGGCTCTTGGCCATTTGTTCAGCGGTCTGGCCCATCGATAGACCCGTCGAATATTCAGCAACCGCTGGCGGAACCGGCAATAAATCCTTCAGGCCCAGTTTTTTGAGAACGGCCCATTTTTGCCCCAATGTTTTGGTTTTCTGCAAATCAACCAGTGCTCTGCCCAGTTTTTTTGATACCCCAATAGGCGATACAGAGGTTGAGTCAGCGCCACCGGCTACACCTATTTCAATATTACCCGCCATCATCGACTCGGCAATGTTTACCGTAGACTGAAAACTGGTCGCACAGGCCCGGGAAACACTGTAGGCATCGGTGTGCACGTTCATACCCGTTCCCAGAACAATTTCACGGGCAATGTTTGGCGCTTCGGGCATTTGAACCACCTGACCATACACCAGCTGTTCAACCAGCTTGGGGTCCACAGCATTGCGAACCAGCAACTCGTTTACCACCATCTTGCCTAAATCAACCGCCGGCACTCCGTGAAAGTAGGTTGCCATTTTAGCAAACGGCGTTCTAAGGCCGGCAACAATTGCGATTCTGTCGCCATTGCGCGTTGTGACTGATTGTTGTTTAGCCATTCAATTCAACCTTTATTTGCGACCATCAAGTGGTCAGACCTGTAGTTAGTGGGCAGATTTTTACAAACTATTAAACAAATAGCAAATGTGCAGCGGAATATTTTGCAACATTTATTCACTTGAGGACTGACATCTCTTGAAACAAAATAAAGCGACCCTATTACAGATTGTTGATATAACAACAATTGGACAGGCAAAAATGGCGTTCTGACCATTTTACCGGGAACCTTTCTGACCCTGAAAAGTCATATCGGTTCAGCGCCGGTACCGGCCACCGGGCATCGCGCATTTTTTACCCATTATTTTGCATTTTCAATAACATAAACAAGGTAAGATTTTCTTATGGCAGCTGAGCAGTTCAGACAGTTACACGCATACCTCGATTCACAGATTATTGGTCAGTCTCAACTTACGCTCAATATGTTAATCGCCCTGCTTGCCGATGGCCATTTGCTGGTTGAAGGCCCTCCAGGGCTGGCTAAAACCCGTGCGATTAACGCGCTGGCAAAAGGTATTGATGGCGATTTCCACCGGGTTCAGTTTACCCCGGACTTGCTGCCAGCCGATTTAACCGGCACCGATATTTATCGCCCTGAAACCGGCGAGTTTGTTTTTCAGCAAGGTCCGTTGTTTCATAATCTGGTACTAGCCGATGAAATCAACCGGGCGCCAGCCAAAGTGCAATCCGCCTTGCTTGAGGCAATGGCTGAACATCAGATCACGGTGGGTAACAAAACCTATAAACTGCCGGAGTTGTTTTTGGTCATGGCAACCCAGAACCCGCTCGAGCAGGAGGGAACCTATCCGCTCCCTGAAGCGCAACTGGACCGTTTCTTAATGCATCTGGAAATTGACTATCCGGATGCCGACACCGAACTACAGATCTTACAACTGACCCGTAATGAAGAGCTCAGTGCCCCCTCTGCAACGCCACCAAGCCTGAGTCAGGCCGATATATTTGCCGCACGCAAAGCGGCGCTGGCACTGCATATGGCCCCTGCTCTTGAGACGTATCTGGTGCAATTGATTATGGCCACCCGCCGTCCGGAAAACTATGCTCCGGAGCTGGCCGAGTGGATAGAGTTTGGCGCCAGTCCGCGAGCAACGATTGCGCTGGACCGCTGCGCCCGGGCGCATGCCTGGTTAGCCGGTCGCGACTTTGTTGGACCCGATGATATTCAGGCGGTATTTCATAATGCCCTGCGTCATCGCATCATTTTGTCTTATCAGGCAGAAGCTGAGGGGGTTAACAGTAATCAGGTGCTGGACAAAATTTTAAATCTGGTGGCCGTGCCTTAAATCATGACTACGCAATCACTATTAGCCCGATTGCAGTCAGACGGCATTCATTTAGGTGTCAAAGAGCTACTGCAATACCGACAGTTTGCCAACTTACTGGACTTAACGCCGCGGCGCACACCGCAGGCGCGTCTGGCAGGCAGTTATCTCACCAAACATAAAGGGCGAGGTATGGAGTTCGACGAAGCCCGGCATTATCAGCCCGGCGACGATATCCGTGCTATTGACTGGCGGGTAACGGCCCGTACCGGTAAAACCCACACCAAGGTTTATCGCGAAGAACGCGAGCGCCCCGTATTTATTTTGTGTGATATGACTGCGTCTATGCAGTTTGGTACCCAGTTGTTATTAAAGTCTGTGCAGGCTGCGCATTTAACAGCGTTATTAAGCTGGGCGGCAGCACAGCGTGGCGACAAAGTCGGTGCCTTGGTATATTCAGATTTTCTGCATGCCGAATGCAAACCGCTGAGTCGAAAACGCGCGGTGTTATCAATCTGTCACGAATTGATGCGCTGTCAGAACCATGCCCGCAATCAATCTCAGTCACAGCCAGACACTAATATGGAAAGCGCCCTGGCCCGTTTGCGCCGCCTCGCTAAACCCGGCAGTCTGGTGTACGTGATCAGCGATTTCCTGCAGCTCGAAGAGCGAGCCCTGCAACATTTAATGCAAATTAGCCGACACTGTGAAGTGAGCGCACTGGCCATCACCGATCCGCTGGAGAGAGAGCTCCCGGTGACTAACCGGCTACAGCCGGTTAACGTAACCAACGGCGCTCAGCAGCAAACCTGGTTACTGGGCGATCGCAGCCTGGCCAGTCACTATTCATCCAGTCAGCAAGCTCGCTGGCAGGCAGTGGAGTCACATCTAAAACAGTGTAAAACCGCGTTAAACTTCATTGATGCCGGTTTGCCTCTGACCGAACAATTTGAACGCTTGCGGAGGTTATCTCAATGGACCCGTTAGCACAGCTTAAAGATATTCATATTCCCCAAGGGGTGGACTGGTGGCCTTTGGCCTGGGGATGGTGGATACTGGCGCTACTTACCGTTGCACTGCTGTGCTACGCGGTTTACGCCTTGGTTCGTCATATCAGGTTTAATCGCGCTCGCCGCGAAGCCATCGCCTTGCATAAAACCCTTGAGGCCAATGAACAGTATCCGGCCAAAGCCAATCAGTTGCTCAAACGGGTCACCCTGCATTATTTTGACGCCACGCATTCCGCCGCCGCTTTTGGCACCGCCTGGCAGAGCCTGTTACTGAACTGCCTGGCAGACAAACATCAACAAAAAGCCAAACCGGGGCTCGAGCTTTTATGCAACAGCGCCTATCAGCCGACATCGCTAAAGGATGAGCAGTTAAATGATATTCATCAGGCCGTGAGTACCTGGTTGCAACACGCCAGGTTAAAGCAGCCGCCACAGCCCCTTACTACAGGGGAGGTAAATGCCCATGTTTGAGTTTGCCTGGTGGTGGATGCTATGCCTATTCCCCCTGCCCTGGATTATCCGGTTGTTAAGCCGCCGAACCCAAAGTGTCGAAGTAGCACTGCGGGTTCCCACCTTGCTAAACAATTTGCCAGATACCCAGTCTTCGAAAAGCTCAACACTGGGGCTGCATTTGCTGGCTACCGTCATTTGGCTTTGCCTGGTTATAGCAGCAGCTCGCCCCCAATGGCTGGGTGAACCAGTCAGTATTCCCAGTGAAGGGCGGGAAATGATGCTGGCGGTAGACCTTTCCGGCAGTATGAAAATTGAAGATATGCTGGTAAATGGTCGCCAGGTTAACCGCTTAACCATGATCAAATCAGTGCTGCATGACTTTATTCAACGTCGGGTGGGTGATCGTCTGGGCCTGATACTTTTTGCCGATACCGCTTATTTACAGGCGCCTTTGACCTACGACAGAGAAACAGTAGCCACCTTACTCGATGAGGCTGTTATTGGCCTGGTTGGTGAACAAACCGCCATTGGTGATGCCATCGGCTTAGGGGTAAAACGTTTTGAGCTGAAAACCGACTCTAACCGGGTACTGATATTGCTCACTGATGGACAAAACACAGCGGGCAATATTTCACCCGAGCAGGCCAAGGAACTTGCAGTAGATGCCGGCGTAACGGTTTACACCATAGGTGTAGGCGCAGATGTGATGACAGTAAACAGTTTCTTTGGCAGCCGTCAGGTGAATCCTTCTCAGGAACTCGATGAAACCATGCTTACGGATATCGCCAAAGCCACCGGCGGACAGTATTTCCGCGCCCGGGATGCCGCCGAACTGGAACAAATTTATGCCATGCTCGACCAGCTCCAACCCATTGCCGGTGACGAACGCAAAATGCGCCCTCTCACGGCACTGTACTATTATCCGCTGGCGTTAGCTTTACTATTAAGTATTCTTCCGGTCGTTGGCCTGTTGCTCAGTCAACTTTGGCGCCGGATATTTGCCATGAGGGTTTCAGCCGAATGATGTCTCTTCCCGCTGACTTTCACTTTTTAAGACCGGAATGGTTTTATGCTCTGCTCCCGTTGCTGATAGCCGTTTGGATGATTAAACGCTGGCGCTCCAGAGCTACAGGCTGGCAAGGCGTCATTGCCGGCCACCTGTATCAGCATTTAATTACTGGCAAGCAACAATCCGTCACCTCGTTATTTGTGCCATTTTTAGCCTTAACCTGGCTGTTGGCCGTTATAGCGCTGGCCGGGCCTACCTGGGAGCGTATTCCACAACCGGTTTATCAGGTTAAAACCGGTCATGTACTGGTGATGGATATGTCGCTATCAATGCGCGCAACCGATATCTCTCCAGACCGGCTTTCCCGGGCTAAGTATAAAGCCATCGACCTGGTGAACCTGATTGATGAAGGCGATATGGGGCTGGTTGCTTACGCCGGAGACGCGTTTGTTATTAGCCCGTTAACCGAAGATGCCAATACCTTAAATGCCCTGCTGCCGGGTTTAAGCCCCGAAATTATGCCGGTGTCTGGCAGCGATCCGGTTCAGGGACTGCGCCTCGCTGCCACACTATTAACCAATGCTGGCTTTCAAAATGGTGTGCTTTACTGGATCACCGACGGGGTAGAAATTTCGCAAATGAAAGAACTGAGTGACTTTCTCTCCGAGACGCCGTTTAAGGTGAATATTCTCGGTGTTGGTACCGAAGAAGGTGCGCCCATTAAGCAACTAAATGGCGAGCTGCTCAAACGCAATAATGGCTCTATTGTGGTTCCCAGACTCAACGCCGGCGCGCTCCAGCAACTTAGCCGACAAGGTGGTGGCACCTTTGCAGAGTTAACACCGAATGATACTGATATTCGCCAGCTTTCGGCAACCGGTCGCTTTGACAACCGTGAAACACAAGACAATGATAATAACAACCAGGGTGACGAATGGCGTGAAGCCGGCCCCTATTTGCTGGTGTTATTACTGCCCATTGCGGCTTTCGCTTTTAAGCGTGGTTTGCTATTTGCCTTGTTAGTTTCGGTGACCCTCACTTTACCCACTCCGCCAGCCACTGCACAGACCCAAGCAGAGCCTCAGGCAGAGGCCACAGACAGTTCAGCAGCAGAATTACCCTGGTGGAAAAAGCCTTTCTTAAATGCCGACCAACAAGGGCTCGAAGCTTACAATGCTGCTCAGTACGAAGCTGCAAGCAGTAACTTTGATGATCCTGCCTGGCGAGGGGCTGCTCAGTATCGCGATGGCGACTATGCCGGTGCCGCACAAACTTACGCTCAACTTGATACTGCCGACGGTTATTACAATCAGGGCAACGCGCTGGCCAGAGCCGGCGAATTAGATGCCGCTATTGCCGCCTACGATAAAGCGCTGGAAAAACGCCCGGCTTTTCCTGATGCGAAAGAAAACAAAGCGCTTATTGAAAAGCTCAGGGAACAACAGGATCAGCAACAGCAAAATCAACAAGACCAAAATCAGCAGGATCAGTCTCAGCAAGACCAACAGGAGTCTGAACAGCAGGACGGTGAGTCTGGCGAGGATCAACAAAACGCCGATCAACAAGACGGTCAAAATCAACAGAATTCACAGCAAAACTCTCAGCAAGAAGATCAACAAAATTCAGATCAGCAATCTGAACAGGATCCGCAGGATGGTGAGCAACAAGATGACGAGCAGGAATCGCAATCCCAGCAGCAAGAGGGTGAGCAGAACGAGCAACCGTCTCAGGCTCAACAGGCACAGCAGGAACAAAGCGAACGGGATAAAGAAACCCAGCAACGCCTGAACAATTTATTGCGTCGGGTACCCGACGACCCCGCTTTCTTACTAAAACGAAAAATGCAACTGGAAGCCCAGAAGCGGCAGTATCGCCGCCCACCAGATTCAAACCGGAGTGATTGGTAATGCTTAAACAACGCCATTGGTCTTTATGGTTATTGTTACTGACTTTTGCAGCGCATGCTGAAGTAACCAGTGTCACCGCGACTGTCGATAAAAACCCGGTAATGCTGGATGAAGCCATAACCCTAACCGTCACCGCAGAAGGTGATGCCGAACGGGAAGCCTTCGACAGCTCGGTATTATTGAGCGATTTTGTTGTGGGTCGCACGTCAGTGAGTTCTCAAACCTCAATTATTAACTTCGATACCCGGCGTACTACAACGTGGAGCACTACCCTGTTTCCGCGCAAGGTGGGGACTTTTACCATTCCCGCATTTACCATTGAAGGGCAAAAAAGTGCGCCGGTAAATGTGAAGGTGATCCCGGTACAGCAAGGCGAGAATGCACCGGCCAGGGATTACTATGTAAGCACCGAAGTAAATAATGATTCGGTGTATTTACAGCAGCAACTGCGTTATACCGTAAAGCTCTATCTGTCGTCACAAATTGAGCGTGGGAGTCTGCAGGCACCAGACCTCGAAAATGCGCAAATACAACAACTTGGCGATGATAAACAGTATACCGAACTGGTTAATGGCCGTCGCTATCAGGTGGTGGAGCGTAATTTTGCAGTGCTACCGCAACAATCCGGAACGTTTACCATTCGTGGTCCGGTGTTTTCCGGCGAAGTTATTGCCCCCAATACCAACCAGCGTTTTGGTTTTTTTAACCGCACTCAAACCATCAACCGTGTCGGTCCGGATGTGGAGGTTGAAGTAAAACCTATTCCTTCTGAGGTCGATTATCATTGGTTACCCAGTGATTTTGTGCAGCTCGATGAAGAATGGCAAAGCGATACCTTTACTGTTGGTGATCCGGTTACCCGCACGCTGACACTCACTGCAGTGGGTGTAGTAGAGGAACAATTGCCGGAGATTGAGCAGATTTACCCACCCGACTTTAAGCTTTATCCGGATCAGGCCAATAGTGCCTCGGCGGAAAAAGACAACCGCCTTATTGTGCAACGCACCGAATCGGTTGCCATGATCCCTACCAAAGCCGGCAGCTATATCATTCCAGAAGTCAGGGTGCCTTGGTTTAACGTCTCCACCGGCAAAACCGAATATGCAAAACTGCCGAGCCGCACTGTAAATGTTGTGCCGGCTGCGGGACAATCATCCTCTGCGGCAAGCGCGCCGCCGATTCAACCAGAACAGTCAGTACCGGCTCCTGAGGAAAACGAACAATCGCCACCTCAACCGGCAACCACCGTGGCAGAGCAAAATGCATGGGACAACTTGCACACGCTGATGCTTGCGCTCTGGCTCCTCACTCTGATTGGCTGGTTAGCGACCTACTTTCAGTTTAAAAAACGTGGCCCGGCCAGCCGTTCAGGTTCGCAATCTTCCATAACGCAGCCCGCAGCGACGAATGGAGACTTACAGCAAGTGGTTCGCCAGGGCGACATCAGTAAAATTCAGCCGGCCCTGAACCAGTGGTTAAGCCAATTTTCTGCCGCCAAACGCTGGCAGATATCACAGCAGATTAAACCTGAGATAGATGCCATGATGGCAGCCAGCTACGCCTCCCAGCCCGGCCAGTGGGATCCTGGCGCATTGCTGGATAAACTAAACAGCCTGCAAACCCGGCAGAGCGACGCCGGACAGGGTTTATCACCACTCTACCCGGCGAATTAAACGCCTTCAACACAAATGGCGATGAGTTTGGATAAATGGATAAATAAAGGAGCGTTTTAGCTCCTTTATTTTTTTTAAAAATTTTATTCTTTTATGAAATTAATTTATTTAATCTCAGGTCTGGTTAATCATGAAAGAAAAAACGCTCCGCTACGAAGCTTTGGTACGTGCTCTTCACGGTGATATTTACCGCTATGCGTACTGGCTAACAAACGACAAGAGTACTGCCGAAGATATTGTGCAGGAGACTTTCCTGCGCGCCTGGCGGGCATTGGATAGTTTACAGGATGAAAAAGCCGCAAAGTCCTGGCTAATCACGATTCTGAGACGGGAGAACGCCCGACGCTTTGAACGTAAACAGTTTGACCTGGTCGATTTTGACGAAGTTTCTGTTTCCGGCAATGAGGATCAGGACAGTGATGCGGAGGTTCGTCAGGTCCGCAAGGCCATGGGTAAACTGGCCCCGGATTACCGGGAACCTTTAATGCTACAAATCATTTTTGGTTTTAGTGGCGATGAAATCGCCCAGCAACTGGAACTCAATAAAAATACCGTGATGACAAGGCTGTTCAGGGCCAGAGCGCAATTAAAAGATGTACTGACATCATCGTCGCAACAGAGAGGTTTACATAGTGGATGAATTAGAATTTCGCCGCCGAGTCTATACAAACCCAGCGGATAACGAGAAAGACTTGCTCGAAGCTGCTGCGCAAAATCCTGACAACGATGCATTTTGGCAGGACATTAAGCAACTTGATGAAAAGTTAAAAACGGCAGCTCAGGTTCCCGTACCAGATGATCTGGCCAACCGGTTAATCCTTAAGCAGACTTTACGTGAGTTTAACCAGCAAAAACGCCGTAACCGTTGGTATATTGGCCTAGCCGCCAGTGTCGCATTCACCTTCGGAATCGCTCTGACCGCATGGCAACAACAGCATGTGCAGTTAGATCAGGCAGCGCTGGCCCATATGTATTATGCAGAAACCGAGCAACCCCATGGTAGCGCGGAAATTACGCCGCATTTGGTGAATGCTAAATTAGCCCAGTTTGGCGCTGAACTCGATCCATCTATTGGCCATATTGCCTCCGTCAATTACTGTGTGCTGGATGCAATAAGAAGTTTGCATTTGATCATCGAAACACCTGAAGGCCGAATGTCTGTGTTTCTGGTACCGGATCACGATAAGCCTATGACCAGTGACTTTGCTGACAGCGTATATCAGGGCAGCAGTTACGCGCTGCATAAAACTAATATTCTGGTGGTGGGTGATAAAGGAACCAATATCCCGGCATTTAAAACAGAACTTAAGCAATATTTAAAATTTTCAGCTTAAACGACAACCTGTAATGTAAAACGCCGGGCAGCAATTGCCCGGTTTGACCATCCACGCTATTCCCCCATTCCTGTGAATCACAAAACTGTGCTGACGTTCAGTTCAGCTGAAATGCAATTAAAGCCAAAATAGGTTTAAGACACATAAACGCACTGAATACCAGGTGCATGTGCTCTATGAATATATGGCCAGGTAGCGCCCCGGACTAACTGGAGTCTGATATGCAACTCAGCAAAGAAATACTATTCGTTTTTGTCAGCTTACTGTTAGGGGTAGCGATGATCATTACGGTGAAGCAAGCAGTCGGTGCCGAGGGACAGATAGTGATGATAGCGAAAAATTTTAGCGCGGGCGCGACTACGGCCGCCGTTTATCTCACTCTTAAATGGCTCGGCAGAACACGTCTACGCCCCTGATTTTTTATGCCAGATCGCTATCGATCACAACTCATGTTGCTACCACAACCTTGTTGAACTGACAAACCTGAAAGAGCTTATCTTTATAAACAACTAACTTGCGTTAATTCCTTCCATTCCTATTAGGGCTTTCAAGCCCTCGCCTTACCTATTGGCTGTCATCCTGTTATAGTGAACCAACACGAGATGCTTTAGGGGCAAAACGGCTTAGGCAGTGCTTCCCCAGAAAAAGCACACTTAAATCAAACAATAATGACAAGGGAGCGCTAATGGCAGTTGGCACAATGATATCTTTGGGACTGTATTTTCTGGTTATGCTGGGTATTGGCTGGTATAGCTTTAAAGAGTCCGACACCAGTGTAGAAGGCTACATGTTGGGCGGACGTAAGCTCGGTCCCGCGGTTACCGCTTTGTCGGCGGGCGCCTCCGATATGAGTGGCTGGATGCTAATGGGCCTGCCCGGGGCGATGTATGTCGCCGGTATTTCAGCTATGTGGATAGCCGTAGGTCTGACCATAGGTGCTTTCGCTAACTATATTCTGGTTGCACCGCGCTTGCGCGTTTACACCGAAATAGCCAATAACGCCATTACCCTGCCCGATTACTTTGAAAACCGTTTTGCCGATAACTCCCGCATGTTAAGGGTGATTGCATCGGTGGTCATCGTTATCTTTTTTACGCTCTATACCTCTTCAGGTGTAGTCGCTGGCGGCAAGCTGTTTGAGTCATCGTTTAATCTCAGCTATGAATTAGGGCTGTATGTTACCGCCGGTGTGGTAGTGGCTTATACCCTCATTGGCGGCTTTATGGCCGTCAGCATGACCGACTTTGTGCAGGGTTGCATTATGTTCCTGTCGCTGATTTTAGTGCCGGTTGTGGTGATCATGAACCTTGGGGGATTATCTGATGCCAATGCCATTATTACCGATATTAACCCCAACCTGTTTGCCTTATTTACCGATGCGTCAACCAACACGGCGCTTTCAACTATCGGGATTATTTCGTTGCTGGCCTGGGGATTAGGATACTTTGGTCAACCTCATATTATTGTTCGGTTTATGGCGATTCGGTCAGTCAAAGATGTACCGGTTGCCCGCCGTATTGGAATGAGCTGGATGATCATGTCAATTATCGGCGCTTTGTTTACCGGCCTGTATGGTATGGCCTATGTGAGTCAGCAGGACGGCGTTAACATTGATCCTGAAACGATTTTTATCTACCTGTCACAACTGTTGTTCCACCCGCTTATCGGCGGTTTCTTACTGGCGGCTATTCTGGCAGCCATCATGAGTACCATTTCGTCGCAGTTGCTGGTGACCTCAAGCTCCCTGACCAGTGACTTTTATCAGGTGTTTTTGCGCAAGGACGCCTCAGATAAAGAACTGGTTATCGCCGGTCGCATATCAGTCATTGTTGTCGCCGCCGTTGCCATAGCCCTTGCTTACGATCGCGACAGCACCATTTTAACCCTGGTCAGTAATGCCTGGGCAGGCTTTGGTGCAGCATTTGGGCCCCTGGTTATTTTCAGTCTGTTCGACCGCCACATGACTCGCGCAGCTGCATTTGCCGGAATGATTACCGGTGCGGTTACCGTGTTACTGTGGATTTACCTGCCTGTGACCATTGGTGGCCAGTCACTTAGCGCGTGGATGTATGAAATCGTTCCCGGTTTTATTTTATCGAGTATCGCTATCGTGGTGGTATCTAAGATGACTCAACCACGGGAAAGCGTAAAAGAAACGTTCGAAAAGTTTGAAGACGCCTTACACCACCAACAAAATGTGATTTAACCAACACATCGGAGCAGCAATGCCGGGGATCTCAGCCCCCGGTGTTGTTGCACACTTTGCTACCCTACTCTGCTTTTCACCACCGACTCCAAAAACATTGCCTGCCGTTAATCCATGCAAATCAAGGGCTCGACACGGCTTCTTTACTAAGCGGTCAATCCGGTCTGCATTATTTGCATTTCACCGTTTATGACGACTGAACTACAGTGGAATAAAAACGTAATTTCAAATAGCAAAATAACATAGCACTTTTGTTTCTAAATATGTTAGGGTTCTATGCATATAATCATTTCGTATATAAACCTAAACAACTTCGGACTCGATAAATGACTGATAGTATCCCGTCAACCACCCACTTGAAACAGCTCGAAGCCGAGAGTATCCATATCTTTCGTGAAGTCGCCGCAGAATTTGAAAATCCGGTGATGCTTTATTCCGTAGGCAAGGACTCTTCGGTGTTACTTCATTTGGCACGTAAGGCATTTGCTCCTGGCAAAATCCCTTTCCCGTTACTTCACGTTGATACCACATGGAAGTTTCAGGAAATGATAGAGTTTCGTGACCAACAGGCGAAAAAGTACGGCTTTGACCTGTTAGTACACATCAATCAGGAAGGCGTTGACATGGGCATGGGCCCTTTCTCTCACGGCAGTGCAAAACACACCGACGTGATGAAAACCGCCGCTCTGAAACAAGCTCTGAACAAATATAAGTTCGACGCTGCCTTTGGTGGTGCACGCCGCGATGAAGAAAAGTCTCGCGCTAAAGAGCGTGTTTACTCATTCCGCGACAGCAACCATCGCTGGGATCCAAAAAACCAGCGTCCGGAGTTATGGAATATCTATAACTCTCAGGTTAATAAAGGCGAAAGTATTCGTGTATTCCCAATGTCGAACTGGACAGAGCTGGATATCTGGCAATACATCTATAAAGAAAACATCGATATTCCACAACTTTACCTGGCGAAACCGCGTCCTGTTGTAGAGCGTGATGGCGTGTTAATCATGGTTGATGATGACCGTATGCCACTGGAAGAAGGTGAAGTACCAGAAATGAAATCGGTACGCTTCCGTACTCTGGGTTGTTATCCGTTGACCGGTGCCGTGGAATCTACCGCTGCAACCCTGCCTGAAGTTATTCAGGAAATGCTGCTGACCAAAACGTCAGAGCGTCAGGGCCGGGTTATCGACCATGACAGCGCGGGCTCCATGGAGAAGAAGAAAATGGAAGGGTACTTCTAATGGCCACCAATATCGTCTGGCATCAACACGAGATCAATAAAGATACTCGCGGCGAAAGCCTTGGCCAAAAGCCGCGCGTATTGTGGTTAACCGGCTTAAGTGGCTCAGGTAAGTCAACCCTGGCCAACTTACTGGAGAAGAAGCTTCACGAACAAGGTAAGCATACTTACCTGCTTGACGGCGACAACGTGCGTCACGGATTGTGTGGCGATCTGGGTTTTAGTGATAAAGACCGGGTAGAAAATATTCGTCGCATCAGTGAAGTGGCTAAGCTTTTTGTCGATTCTGGCATGGTAGTGTTAACCGCGTTTATTTCACCGTTTCAAGCCGACCGCGACTTTTGTCGCAACCTGTTAGCTGATGGCGAATTTATCGAAGTTTTTGTCGATACCCCGCTGGAAGTGTGCGAGCAACGCGATCCTAAAGGTCTGTATAAAAAGGCCCGCAGTGGCGAAATTAAGCACTTCACCGGTATCGACTCAACTTACGAAGCGCCCCAGTCCCCGGAAGTACATTTGCAGTATCAGGATGAACCCGCTGAGCAAACAGCTGAGCGTCTGTACACCCTGCTAGAAGAAAAAGGATTACTATAATGGCGATTACGGATCCACTGGCACTGCAGGTGCTGGCCATCGCAAAAGAAGCTGGCGATAAGATCATGGAAATATACGACCGTGACTTCGCCATTTATGAAAAGCAAGATACCAGCCCTTTGACAGAAGCCGATTTAGCCGCGCATAACTGTATTGTGGCGGGCCTTGAATCAATTTCAGAACTGCCTATTCTGTCGGAAGAATCCGCTGACATCAGTTGGGAAACGCGTAAAAGCTGGAGCCAGTACTGGTTGGTTGATCCGCTGGATGGCACCAAAGAATTCATTAAGAAAAACGGCGAATTTACTGTAAACATCGCCCTTATCGACGGCGGCAAGCCGGTGATGGGAGTGGTTTACGCGCCAGCACTTAATAAATCCTACGTAGGTGTGGTTGGCCAGGGTGCCTGGACAGAAACCGCTGAAGGCGTAAACACTATCAGCGCAAAACCACACCAACCCGGCGAACTTTGGAAAATCGTTGGCAGTCGCTCGCATCAGAGCCCTGAAATTCAAAATTTACTGGCTCAGCTTGATGGTGAAACCGAACTGGTTGCCATGGGTAGCTCATTAAAATTATGTCTGGTAGCAGAGGGTGAAGCGCACCTTTACCCACGCTTAGGCCCAACGTCTGAGTGGGATACCGGCGCGGCACACGCAGTAGCACTTGCTGCCGGAGCCGATGTTACCGTACTGGACGCTGCCGACCCGCTGAAGTCTGATGCCGAGGCTCTTACTTATAATCAAAAAGAGTCTGTGTTGAACCCTTATTTCCTCGTGAGTGCATAAGCATGAATAACGAAAACGCATTATTAAAAGAAGACATTCTGTCTTACCTTGACCAACACGAACAAAAAGATCTGCTCCGCTTCTTAACCTGCGGTAGCGTAGATGATGGTAAAAGTACCCTGATTGGTCGTCTGCTACACGACTCAAAAATGATTTTTGAAGATCAGTTAGCAGCGATTACCCAGGACAGTAAAAAAGTAGGCACCACCGGCGATAAAGTGGATTTAGCCCTGCTGGTAGACGGCTTACAATCTGAGCGTGAGCAAGGCATTACCATTGATGTAGCCTATCGCTACTTCTCTACCGACAAGCGTAAATTCATTATTGCCGATACGCCGGGACACGAACAGTACACCCGTAACATGGTAACTGGTGCGTCTACCTGTGACCTGGCAATTCTGATGGTTGATGCCCGTGCCGGAGTGAAAACGCAAACTCGTCGTCATTCATTCCTGGCTTCATTATTAGGTATCAAGCACGTTATTGTTGCCGTTAACAAAATGGACCTGATGGATTACTCCGAACAGGTTTATAAAGATATTCAGGCTGACTTCCTGGAGTTTTCCAAGCAGTTAAACATTACTGATATCCAGTTTGTGCCTATTTCGGCGCTGGAAGGCGACAACGTGGTAAACGTAAGCGAACACACGCCGTGGTACACCGGTGGTACGCTGATGACCATGCTGGAAAACATCGAAATCCAGAAAGACGCTAACACCGAAGATTTCCGCTTCCCGGTTCAGTACGTTAATCGCCCTAACCTGGACTTCCGTGGCTTTGCTGGCACCGTTGTTTCTGGTCAGGTTAAGCCTGGTGACGAAGTTACCGCACTGCCGTCTGGTAAGAAGTCAAAAGTAAAATCGATTGTTACCTTTGATGGTGATCTGGACGTGGCTTACCCACCACTGGCCGTTACGCTTACGCTGGAAGACGAAATTGATATTTCCCGTGGCGACATGATTGTGAAATCAGACAACCTGCCACTGCTAAGCTCACAGTATAAGTCACACCTGGTGTGGATGGCTGATGAGCCAATGATGCCTAATAAGCAGTATTTGTTCAAATTTGCCAGTCAGATGACTTCAGGCTCGGTGGCTGAAATTGATCACCTGATTGATGTAAACACGCTGGAACATACCCAGGGCGTGCACATGAATCTGAATGAAATTGCCGTGGTAGATCTTAAGTTTACCCAGCCTGTGCCTTGCGATAATTATCAGAAAAACCGTGCCACCGGTGCTTTCATTGTGATTGATCGTCTCACCAACGGTACAGTAGGTGCTGGTATGGTCATCGACGAGCTGGCGTCTGATAAGCAGCACAAAACTCAGGAATTCTCAGCATTTGAGCTGGAGTTCAACGAGTTGGTTCGTAAGCACTTCCCACACTGGAATGCTACCGATATTAGCAAGCTGTAGGAGCAGGTTCTCGCAAGATGGAACTTAACCAGCTACTGGTACTATTGTTTTTCTTTGGTACCATCGGGGCGCTGATTTTTACGAATCAGCGCCCTTCTACTGTATTTGCATTAACGGTGCTGGGTTTACTCACAACCCAGCAGATTACCTTTGATCAAATCCTTGATAACTTAACCAATAAGGGCTTAATCACCCTTATATTACTGCTATTAGTCAGCAGCGCCATTGATAAGACAGCCTTTATTAAACGTTTGGGCCGCAAACTCGTTACGGCGAGTTTTACCAAGTCTTACTGGCGTTTATTTGGCCTGACCTTTTTTTCCTCAGCATTGTTGAATAACACCGCAATCGTGGCCAGTCTGATTGGACCGGTTAAACAAAACCAGTACCATCCAGCCTCACGCTTGCTGATCCCGTTATCCTATGCAGCCATTCTGGGGGGCACCGTTACGCTTATCGGTACCTCTACCAACCTGATTGTTGACAGTTTCCTTCAAGAACACGGTCATCCAGGATTCGGCTTTCTGGACTTTACACTTTTCGGTTTAATTGCGGGCCTCACCTGTGGCGTACTAATGTTCTTAATGTCGCCATTATTACCCGATATAGCCAGTAAACAGCGGGACTTCAGAGAGTACATTGTTGAAGCTGAAGTCAGTGATGATTCAGAATTAGTCGGTAAGACAGTTGAACAAAACCATTTGCGCAACCTTCCTGAGCTATTCTTAGTTGAAGTGGTACGTCAGGGTAAACTGATCACACCGGTAAGCCCGGACTTAATCATCCAGGCTGATGACAAGCTTATATTCTCAGGCAATGTGAAAAATCTCGATACGCTGAGTCATATTAAAGGGCTTAAGACGTTTGCCGAAACCGATGGGTTACTGCGGGAAAACCTGACCGAAGTCATTGTATCCAATCGCGCGCAAATCATTGGTCAGACGATCAAGGCGCTGGGTTTCAGGGCTTTGTTTGACGCGGCGGTGGTAGCCATTCGCCGGGACGGAGAACAATTATCCGGAAAACTGGGAGAAATCAAACTCCAGGCCGGTGATTTTTTATTACTTGCCGCCGGGCCGGACTTTCACAGTCGACACAATATCTCGAAAAACTTCTTTATTCTCTCTGAACAGCGAATTGCCCGGCCACTTTCCACACCTCAGGAGTGGATCACCGTGGGGGGATTTTTACTAACAGTGCTACTGGCAGCCACTGACCTGTTGCCACTGGGCATTGGGTTACTGTTTTTTGCCGCTGTATTACTGGGCGCGAAAGTCACCTCAAACGGTGAAATTAAGCGTAATCTGCCGCTCAATCTGATTGTTGTCATTGTGGGGGCTTTATCGCTGGCTACGGGGCTTGAACAGTCTGGTGTGATTGATTTAAGCACTGAGTTACTGCTGCCCTATCTGGCAGATACCAACTGGCTTATGGCGCTTATTGTGGTGTATGTACTCACCTTACTGCTCACCGAGTTTGTTACCAACAACGCAGCCGCTGCATTAATGTTTCCATTTGCTTATGGCCTGGTCGAAATCATTGGCGCACCGCTGTTGCCATTTGCGCTGGCCGTAGCCTTTGCCGCCAGTGCCAGCTTTATTTCACCTTATGGTTATCAGACGAACCTGCTGGTATTTAACGCGGCTAATTATAAATTTAGTCATTTTATCCGCTTTGGTTTACCCATTTCGATAGTATATTCATCCATAGTGATTGCACTGCTCAACTGGGTTTATTTCTAAGCAATACTATTTACAACAAGGAAGTAAGATGGATTGTACAAAGTGTAAAACCGGGGCATTACAGCCCAGCTTTCTGGATGGATTGTTTCGTGCTCATACGTGTTCCGATTGCGGCGGCAACTGGATCCTGGTGGAAGACTTTGTGGCCTGGAAGGAACAAAACAGTGAATTTCAATTTGCTGCTGAACATACCGTAAGCGAAGACACGGAAGACACCAAAAAGGCGTTACTGTGCCCGGCGACGGGTACTATTATGCGTAAATTCAAAATCACCGCCAGCACCGCTCATCGGGTTGATTATAGTGCCCCGGTTGGCGGTATTTGGTTGGATAAGGGTGAATGGGATTTACTTAAATCCGAAGGAGTTGCAGGTGCACTGAATAACGTAGTAACACTACAATGGCAAAAGCAAATCCAGCAAGAAAGCACCGCCAGCAATCTGGCGGCTATTTACGCGCAAAAGTTTGGCGATGAAAACTACGAGCGAGTGAAAGCTATGCGTGAATGGCTTATCAACCAACCCAATAAAGCCGATCTCCGATCTTACTTACTTGCCGAAGACCCTTACTCGGCCAGTAAATAAACAGCCTGTGCAGTACGCTTCTTATTAGCAGCGCTCTTTAGCCCAATGTAACCAGTGCACGCCTTAAGGATGATGTTTGTCTTCAGATGATTTTTAGATGGGCTTATCTTGTGAAGAGACCCCGGATAGCGCCTCTTGGGCGCTACCGGAGCAACAGGCTATCGGAATAACACTTTTTCTTTGTTGAACCAGAACACGCAGAAGTACAACAGTGCACCAGCAATGACTGCAGTGGAAGAGAAGATGGCAAACAGCTGGAAGTAATCCATAGTGCCTTTAATCAGCTCTTTGATGGCCAGCGCGACATTAGTTAACGGCACCCAGGCCCAACCGCCTTTCAGTTCTACACCGGGCAGCATTGCCAGCATAACCGGCACAATTACAGCGAAGACCAGGGGCGTCATATAACCTTGCGCTTCTTTAAAGCTGCGGGCATAAATCGACAGGCTCAGCAGCACGGCTGAGAAAATGGCCACTACCGGTACCAGCATCAAGAACATCAGCACAAAGTCGATAGCGTTAATGGCACTCATAAATTCGCTAACCATTTTAATCGCCATCCCCTGACTAATGACCAGCCCCCAAACAGCCATACTGGAGACCGTAATTAAGGCTGATGTGGCGCCTGCCAGAGCAATGGTAAGGAATTTACCTAACACCAGCTTGTGACGTTCGATAGGAGAAATAAGCAATGTTTCCAGGGTGCCCCGTTCTTTTTCACCAGCCCCTAAATCAGTAGCCGGGATCATGGCGCCCTGTAAACACAGCATAAAGATAAAGTATGGGATCATCCCACCAATCTTTTCGCCCCAGTTTTCCCGTTTGTCGGCCACGTCAACTTTCTTAATCACAATAGGTTCAATCAGCGCCTGCTGCTGGGTTTCATCAAGCTCAAGAGAGGCAAATGCTTTCTGCTGACTGCGTTCAGCATACACATCGACAATTTGATCCAGGCGACGACGCACCATATTGAGCCCGGCGTCATTTAAATAAAGGCTCAATTCTATCTGACCACTTTGCAGTGCGTCTTCACTAAAGTTATCCGGAATAACCAGCACGAAATCAGCCTGTTCAGATTTTACAAAAGCGGCAATATCCTCACCTTCATCAATCATAACCTGATTGAATAAATCTGATGCCGCTAAGTCTTCAACCAGAGCCGGCGCATATTGAGCCCCGACTACGGCATAATCGAGGACTTTATTTTCGGCTTTATCCACGGCTTTACCGGCAAAAAACATGACCAGGCCGATGAGTAATGGAAACACCAGAATGGGTAGTGCCACCATAAAAAATAACGTTTTTCTATCGCGCAGCAGTTCTTTTATTTCTTTCAGCATGACTTTCCACATAACTACGCTCCCTGATTAATGACATGCATAAATGATTTGTGAAGTGACCCTTCCGCCTGCGCTTTAAACGCATCAAAGGAGTCAGAGAAGTGAGTTTTGCCATGATGAATAACGGTTACCCGATCACATAACTCAGCCACTTCATCGAGATGGTGGGTAGAAAATATCACCGGCACGCCTTGCTCTTTCAATCGGCTGATGAAATCCAGTACCGTTTGCGCAGCCATAATGTCCAGCCCCGTGGTGGGCTCATCAAGAATAACCACTTTTGGATCGTGTACCACCGCACGGGCAATCGCCGTTTTTTGCTTCATGCCGGTCGAGAAATTTTCACTGCGACGGTCTAAAAAGGTATGCATATCCAGGATATCAGCCAATTCAGTAATCTTAGCGTCGATTTTTTCTTCACTCATTCCGTGTAACTGACCAAAGTAGGCAATATTTTCGCGGCCGGTTAAACGGCCGTATAAACCGGTGGAGCCAGATAAAAAACCAATCATCTGACGAGCTATCACAGGCTTGGTTACCACATTGGTGCCGTTAATAATGATTTCGCCGCTGTCGGGCGTCAGCGCAGTTGACAGCATTCGCAACGTAGTGGTCTTACCGGCACCATTCGGGCCTAACAAACCCAGCACTTCGCCGGATTCACAATAAAAGGACACGTCTTGTACAGAATGGAAAAAACGCCCTTTTAAACGGGGGTCCTTTTTTTCCTGGTCGCTGAGCTTTTTAGGATTCTCAACGGCGAATTTTTTTGCCAGGTTTGAGATTTCTATCATTATCCTTCCCTAAGTTATTGTTATTGGTCCGTTTGGCTTGTGAAACTTCGTTACATTTTTTCACGCAAACCGATGGTAATTATGAGTATACTGGCATGAGTAAAAATAATAATCTGCAGAAATGTTACAAAATATAAGGAGTCAGGGATGTCGGAAGTAACTAATCCGTTCCAGGCATGCAATAACATCTTTTTTAAGCCCAATGGCGTGTTCAAAGCCATCGACGAAAAAAACAACTGGTCCTGGATACCGTTTTTCGTTGTTATTCTGATGAGTGTTTTACCCGCTTACCTGTATATCAACTTTGTTGACTTTGAGTGGTATAAAAACATGTTGGTAAACACTCAGTATGGCGAGTTGAGCCCGGCAGAACAAGATAACATCCGCGGTAACATGGCCCAGCCCCAGGTAATGGTCTTCATGTTGATTGGCGGAATATTGGGTCCTATTGTAGTAAACGCCATACTGGCGCTTTACCTGAATCTGACGACTAAGTCTGATGAGGAAAATCTTAACGGTTACACCGACTGGTATGGCTTCACCTGGTGGACAGGCATGCCTGTTGTTGTTGGCGCTTTACTGGGGATTGCACTAATCGCGATTGAAGATAACCATCAGGTATTACCCACTATCGTCAGCCCTTTGTCGGTAGCCTATATCTTTAATGTGAGTATGGAATCAGACTGGTTTGGTTTCGCGCAGGCATTGCGACTGGAAACGCTGTGGTCAGTCTATCTGATAACGGTAGGTATTACCCAGTGGACCAGTTTCGACACTAAAAAATCGGCTATTATCGCCGCCGCGCCTTTTGTGATTATCATGGGCGTCTGGGCGTTGATAAAGCTTTTCTAAGCACGACGAAGCGGCAATTGAATGGTGGCTGGCGCGTTAGGCGCCAGTGGCCGAAAATAGTCTGTATTGGCGTAAAATGCCTCAGTCTGTGCCGGATACCATCCGGGTACCCCCAGCAATGGAATCGGTTTTAAGGTGTTTTTTGCCGCCAACCCGTCAAGTTCAGTAAGCCGCTCAGCCAATGCCGCATCTATCATCTTATAGCGGGTTTTCTCATCCATTTTCTCAAACCCGGTTGGAACCACCACCGCGAGCCACTTAGCCGTTAAGCCAATAAACGGGTCCAGCAACATTTCATACAACGCATGACCAATAATCACTGGAAACAACGTGTTGCCCCATTCGTGCTGATTATCCACCAAACATTCCTGCCACTGATGGTTTGCCAATCTTTCCAACAGTTGATTACCTTTTTCGAGTTTGTCTTGTGGTACCGCAATCACCAACCCGCATTCATCAAAATGGGTAATGCGATTGCGTTTAGGCGTTCTCGGGTGCACGCCAAATTGCGCAATCTCCTGACAATGCAGGGTATTGATCTGTTTTTTACTGCGCGGAAATAAAACCCACATCATTGCATTAAAAGTGTCGTGCCAGTTACAACGGGTAGGTACCTGATTTTCCTCGGCAATGAATACTTCGTAATACCGGTTCGCTAAATCGGCATCATTATCGTCAATAAAGTCCGGGCCGCCCCAGCTTTCATCTATGTATCTGGCGAAGTTATTCAGTTGCAGTGAACTTAGCGGACTGTCATTTGCTGCCCCAAAAATGGCAAATAACTGCGTTAATGGTAGCGGGCTCGGGTTGGCTGAATCAGGTTGTGATGGCATGTGAAAAACGGCGTTATCTTAGCAGTTCAATTTTGTACTGAATTCTCTATACTGGAAAGCTAATGTAAAGCAATCAGAGAAAAATAAATGAAAAAAATCCTCCTGTTGCCGTTAGTTGTTTCATCAGTAGCGCTGTTATCTGCCTGCTCACAGGAACCTGCGGCCACAACCCCGACAGAACAAAACAACTTTGATGCGGTCTACAACAGCATTACCGCCGACAAAATTGCACCGCCACTAAAAACCCTGGCTTCCGATGAATTTGAGGGGCGTTTACCTACCACAGCAGGCGAAAAGAAAACCCTCGATTTTCTGGTTTCCGAATTTAAACGGCTGGGCCTCAAGCCTGGTAACGGCGACAGCTATCTGCAAGCCGTTGAGCTCATGGAAATTACCGCCGATCCGGAGATGACCATGACTATCGGCGATCATACCTTTGACTATAAAACCGACATGGTAGCGGGTTCCAAGCGCGAACAGGATCAGGTTACGCTGACAGATTCCGAACTGGTGTTCGTAGGTTATGGCATCAATGCGCCGGAATACGACTGGAATGATTACGAAGGCCTCGATGTAGAGGGCAAAACTGTTGTAATACTGGTGAACGATCCAGGGTTCGAAAATCCACAAGGCGGTAAGTTTCAGGGCACCACCATGACCTACTACGGTCGCTGGAGCTATAAATACGAAGAAGCCAGTCGTCAGGGCGCCGCAGGCGCTATCATCGTTCACGAGACCGCTCCGGCCTCTTACGGCTGGTCTGTGGTCGCAAACAGTTGGAGTGGCCCGCAATATGGCCTGGTCAGCCCCGATAAAGGCGCCAGTCGCGTGGCGGTTGAAGGCTGGTTAACCCTGGAAGCGGCCAGCCGCGTATTTACCGATGCTGGCCTCGACTTCGAAGAAGAAAAAGCCAAAGCCATGCAGGGTCCCTACTCTGTATCGCTGGACCAAAGCATGTCTGTTACCATCAATAACGCTTATCAGGCATCTACCAGCTACAATGTACTGGCAACCTTACCTGGCAGTGAAACACCGGATGAACACGTCATCTATACCTCACACTGGGATCACCTCGGTAAAGATGACAGCCTGGAGGGCGACCAGATCTACAACGGCGCCCACGACAATGCAACGGGTACCGCTGCGGCACTGGTGATGGCTGAAGCCTTCAGCAAACTGACCCCTGCGCCAAAACGCTCTGTGTCATTTTTAATTGTGACCGCTGAGGAGCAAGGATTACTGGGCTCTAAATTCTACGCGGACAACCCTATTATTCCACTGGATAAAACCGTGGCCAATATCAACATGGATGCCATGAACGTGCTGGGTAAAACCAAAGACATTGCGGTGATTGGAATGGGTAAATCCGACCTCGAAGAAGAGCTCACCATGGCCGCTGATCGTCAGGGTCGCACAGTCGCGCAGGAAGATCGGCCAGAAGCGGGATACTACTATCGTTCAGACCATTTCAGCTTCGCTAAAGTGGGCGTTCCTGCATTGTATGCTAAAGGTGGCAGCGAACCTTTTGACGAAGAAACCGCGAAATACCGTAAACGCACCAGCGTTATCGTGACGGGTTGTTATCATCAGGTTTGTGACAAGTTTCGTGACGACTGGGACCTTAGCGGAATTTCTCAGGATACACAGCTGTTAATGGAAGTTGGTTATTTAGTCGCCAACAAAGACAGCTGGCCGCAATGGCGTGAAACCAGTGAGTTTCAGCGCAAATAATATACCCCTTACAGAAAACCGCCGCTTTCGGCGGTTTTTTTTATTTAAATGTTTAAATAGACCAGATTGTACTTGCATTTTTTGCTCATGCTGGCACATTCAGTAGTCGCGAGTGTAAAGGTTTTATCCTGCAAAAAAATAATCCACCGCTGTACGTCAATTCGAGCACCGACAGAAAACATTATCCTTTAACTATGTGACAAGAGAGAACGCTTCTTATGTGTGGTATTTTCGGTATCTTAGATATCAAAACCGATGTGTCTGAACTCAGAACCCAAGCTTTGGAACTAACCAAAACGCTGCGTCACCGCGGCCCTGACTGGTCGGGTATCTGGAATAATGACAATACCATTTTGTGTCACGAGCGTTTAGCAATCGTCGATGTTGATACGGGTGCCCAGCCACTGATTAGTGACAACGGGCAACAAGCTCTGGCAGTAAATGGTGAGATCTATAACCACAAGCAGCTGGCTAAAGAGCTGGACACTCCCTACAACTTTAAAACCCGCTCTGATTGCGAGGTTATTCTGCCGCTGTATCAACAGCGCGGTGTTGAGTTTATTGATGATTTACAAGGTATGTTCGCGTTCGTTCTGTATGACGAAAAAGAAGATGCCTATCTGATTGCCCGTGACCATATTGGTATTATCCCGCTGTATACCGGTTACGACGAACACGGTAATTTCTACGTGGCTTCCGAAATGAAAGCCCTGGCTCCGGTTTGTAAAACCATTAGTGAATTTCCTCCGGGCCACTATATGTGGAGCAAAACCGGCAAAATGGTGAAGTATTACCAGCGCGACTGGATGGAATACGACGCCGTTAAAGATAACGAGTCGGATATCGAAGAACTGCGTGTTGCCTTCGAAAAAGCCGTTAAGTCTCATATGATGTCAGACGTACCTTATGCGGTACTGTTATCAGGAGGTCTTGACTCTTCTTTGGTCTCAGCTGTGGCAGCAAAATACGTTGCAAAACGGGTTGAGGATGAAGACAAATCCGATGCCTGGTGGCCACGCCTGCACTCCTTTGCGGTTGGCCTGGAAGGCGCCCCTGATTTAATTGCAGCGCAAAAAGTCGCTGAAATGATTGGTACTGTGCATCACGAGATTCACTTTACGATTCAGGAAGGCCTGGATGCTATCCGCGATGTAATTTATCACCTGGAAACCTACGACACCACCACCATTCGTGCGGCTACGCCAATGTATCTGATGACCCGTAAAATCAAAGCTATGGGCATCAAAATGGTACTGTCTGGTGAAGGTTCAGATGAGATTTTTGGTGGTTACCTGTATTTCCACAAAGCGCCAAATGCTAAAGAATTTCATGAAGAGACCGTTCGTAAGCTGGACCGTCTGCACATGTTTGACTGTGCCCGCGCCAACAAAGCCACTTCGGCCTGGGGGGTTGAAGCCCGTGTACCCTTCCTGGATAAAGAATTCATGGATGTGGCCATGCGCCTTAACCCGAAAGACAAAATGTGTGGCAACGGCAAGATGGAAAAATACATCCTGCGTGAAGCCTTTGACAACGGTGATACCCTGCCTCCGGAAGTATTATGGCGCCAAAAAGAACAGTTTGGTGATGGCGTAGGTTATTCGTGGATTGATTCAATTAAGGATTTCGTTGCTAACGAAGTCAGCGACCAACAGCTGGCTTCAGCAGAATTCCGCTTCCCTATCAATACACCGGATACCAAAGAAGGTTATTACTACCGCACCATCTTTGAAGGCTATTTCCCGCAGGAAACCGCGGCTCGCTGCGTGCCTGGCGGTAAATCTATCGCCTGTAGTACGGTAGAAGCCCTTGAGTGGGATGAAAGCTTTAAAAACAATGCCGACCCATCTGGTCGCTCTATGCAGGGCGTTCACGGTAAGGCCTGAGCATTATTAAGCTGAAAGCAGAAAAGAATCCACCTTCTAAAGAAGGTGGCTTGCGTTAACCCCTTAAAAGGGGCCCTATTTAAATCGAAGAAAGCCAATAATTGTGCCCTTCTTCAGTGTTGTCATTGTCACTGGCAGACATAACAAACTGGAAGAATCATCATGGATGAGGATTCAGTCGATGCGGCACAGGGATGTGCCGTCATTGACGGT
>OJDQ01000220.1_pt1 | contig 29728 bp, 27 predicted proteins | sample 1592851 | NCBI WGS metagenome assembly OJDQ01 (sample SAMN05416774, study PRJEB24817) | seawater metagenome | isolation source: Sea water | place: Canada:Atlantic | collected 2013-07 | reverse complement strand
AGTGGTCAAGGGGCTATCTTTTTTCATTGACAGCCCGGAGGCTCATATGTGTTATAAGGCTTACCACTGATGCCTAGTTGCTACTACAACTGCTGCAAGATAGTTTGCAAACCCAATAGCTCTAATCGCTCTTTCATTGAAAATTGGTATGGCGGCTTCTTTCTCTGTCTTAAATACAAGTTGTGCTGGCGGAATATATTTGTACAAGAAACTTTGGTACTTAACTAATATGAATTCCATATGTCGTGGCACAAACACTAACCAAGTACCAAATACAATAAAGGTGACGATGCGCCAAATTACTTCTTCCATTGAAGAGCCTTATAACGCCTAAATATGGGGCACAAACAGGCAGGCTATAATGGCGAAGCCGCCTGCGTGTTTGTGTCCCAGCCCGCCTGCGGGCGACATAATTTTTTTGTTAGGTTGTGGTTTGAAAATACCCAAGACCCGTTCCTACCCAATTACCTTATTTAAAATATGAACTATTAAAATTGCAGGGATAGCACCAATCATCCAGATAATCCCACTAACAAGACAATAAGAAAATGGAGCACCCTTTTTTAAAAATGGCCATGACGCGTATAGTGTAGAACCAAAAAACACAACAAATCCTAATGTTTTAAAGCCCACTATTGGTATCCTTGAGAATATTACGAACAAGGCTGGTGTTGCGCCAATAACAACCAAGTTCAACCAATAGGTTTTTAGTGATTTCTTCAATCCGATTCGTTGAGTCATTCCATTGCAACCTAACACCCAAATATGGGGCGCGGACGCGCAGGCGATAATAGCGAAGCCGCCTGCGTGTTTGCGTCCCAGCCCGCCCTGGCGGGCGACATAATTTGTTTGTTATAACTACTTTCCACGTTTTCTTACTACCACTTTGTAAGTAATGCCTATATAAGTAATGCCTATAATTACCAGAGCAACAAACAAAAATACTACACCAGCGAAGTCTTCGCCTCCCATTCTGAAATTGCCGAAACCAATGAATTGATTCTGGCTGTTAGAGCAAGCCCCGATACCGTTCCAGTTTTGAAGCAGCGTACCACCGCAAAGAGTGAACGTGCCTATTGTCTTAATAAACAATGCCAAAACAATAAACAGTATAAGAGCTACGGATCTCAACTTTTTCATTTGATGTTTCAGTAGTTATAACTATTAAATAGATTACAAAATGGTGTAAACAAATACACCACTTTGGTGTTTACACAGATGTCTCAAAATACTCCTGATTGCCCGTAAATCAAGTAATAGCATGATAATATTGAGTGGCATGATTAATTTCATCCGCAGAAATACACCACTTTGGTAAATTATTAAAACCTGAACGAGTTACCTTTCGCCAGGGTGTAATTAGCTCATCACCGATTGATTTTTCCCCAGGCTTTTAGCTTTATATAAATTGCTATCGGCAATTTTAAATGCACTACTTAATATACCTTTTCGGGATGTCACATCTGATACATTGAGTGAGTCAAGTACACTCGCTACGCCAACGCTTATGGTAACTCTGAGTGGTTCTTCTACGCAGGGGATCTGGTATGCTTCGGCGCTGATGCCAGCCACCAGTCGTCTGGATAACTCTTCTGCTGATTGTTTATTCTGAAGTGCTGCGTAAATCACAAATTCCTCACCGCCAAAACGGGCAATCATGTCCTGCTCTCGAAGAGCGTCCTTCAAACGGGTAGCCACATTTTGTAAAATCAAATCGCCCGAGTGATGGCCATAGCGATCATTTATACGCTTAAAATCGTCAATATCCACAATCAGAATGTAGCCCTGTAATTGCTTTTTATCGCTGATGCGCCGCTCAAAACCACGTCGGTTTAACACCTGGGTTAAAAAGTCAACCTGAGCCTCCTGCACCTGGCTTTCGAGTATTGCCCGGTGACGCTTTCCCTTAATGATTGAAAGCATGTACAAGCCGCCAAAGAACACCAGGTTAATAAACAATACCATCGCCAACATCGTGGCGTGGGTGGCAATCGGTCGCCACACGGAATCCGCATAACTAAATGCTGGAACTAAGCTTAAAGGAAATAGCGCTAACCGCCGGATCATGCTGCCTTCCTGCGCAAACAAAGGTAAGTATCAAAAATTAACGCCAGCAATGAAAAATAGAGTACCGAAAGTGCCCCTACGGCTATCACCGGTCCTGTTAGCTTATCCGGAATAGAAAACAGCAAAATGCATTTGGCTAATAATAAGTGTGCCCAGCCAGCGCAGATAAACAACATAAATACCTGTCTGCGTGTTAGCGCCTCTATATTTTTATGATAAGTGTACAGACCGGCGCTAAAAATCAGCAAAGATAAAGCGCTGTATTCGCCCAGGAACATGGCCAGATTCCCGGCTTCATCGGTAAGACTGATTCGCCAGAAATCAGGCAGGGCTATTAGGTCAATCACATCCAACTGGGTAAGCATTCTTACCAGTTCATCGTAATTGACAGTGACAACGTTATTTTCATCTGCCAGCGACAGAAAACGCACAAAAGCAATGATAATAAAAACCGAAAAACATGCCCAAAGCCTGAGCATGAATCGATAGAGTCGAGGATGAAGAGATAAAGACAACAACTTTAGTTTGTTCAACAAACCCGCCTTCCTGGCATCAAGTTACTTTCGCTACAACTAAAGTACTATTTTTTATTGGAATGTCAATCTCCTGGCAGGGCTATTTAACGCCCCCACTTTGCCCACTCAGCTAAACCTGTAAGCATGGGCACTGATATGCTATATGATATTAAGGCGTTAAAAAGGAGAACATTATGACCACATTCACGTTACCAGGCCGAAACCGTCAACTTTCTATAAAACACGTTGCTATGGCCACACTGGCTATATTACTGCTTCCGTTGACTGCGGGGATGCTAACCTCAGAGGTGAACTGGTCGGTGATGGATTTCATTGTGATGGGCAGCCTGATATTTATCACCGGTAGTGCTTTACTGATTACCGTAAAACACGCACAACGCCCTGCCCGGTTGGTTTTATGCTGTCTTACCTTAGTCATCTTTCTGTTTGTTTGGGTTGAACTGGCGGTTGGTATTTTTTTCAACCTGGGCCGTTAATGAACTAAATTAACCAAAAAGTCTTAATGATTAAACTTATTACCGTGTTGGCTTTTTGCCGGTGGTTTTGACGGTCATTGGCAGTCGCGCTGCTTGTAATGTGCTTTGCATTGGCTTTTCGCAAGTCCGTCCGAATTACTTGTTTCCGCGAAATAAATTTCATCTTCAATAGCGAACCGACTCTTATCTGTTAAACTTTAAAGCATGCACTTACCTGTTATCTTTGCTAATTAGCCACCTTTAGCCATCGAGGCCTATGCAGAACACCATCAGATCATCCCGGCAACGCTGGCTCACCGCAGAAGTCATACTTTTTACCGCTGTCGGGTATTTCCTGCTTGGTTATGTTGGTCAGCTAATGGCGGTTCCTCCGGGCTTTGCCACTATTATCTGGCCTGCGGCAGGTCTCGCCTTAGCGGCGGTTTTAGCGTTTGGTCAACGGGCATTGCCTGGGGTTTTTATCGGTTCGTTTTGTATCAGTATTTACATTCGAACCAGCACCGGATTAGATATCTCTAAATGGCTAAATCCGGCCATTCTGGCGTTTTACGCTACGTTACAGGCTCAGGCTGGTTATTTACTGGTCAGGCGCTTTGTTGGTTTGCCTATGACTTACCGCAAACCTGCGGTGATATTTCGCTTTCTGTTCGTCGCGGCAGTTTGTAGCACTCTCGTCGGTTGTACATTAAGCGTCTTTTTGCTTCTACATCAGGGCATTATCAGTGAAGGCGATCTGTTATCCACCTGGTTAAGCTGGTGGACCGGCGATGCAATCGGTATTATTTTCACCCTGCCCTGGTTATTGTCGCTGTTTCCACGTCTGGCGGTTTCCCCTTTCCCAAGAGGTCGCTTTATTTTGGCATCGCTGGCTGGCTTTTCGCTGTCGGCGGCGGTGTTATGTACACTGGCTTTAAACGAAGAACGCAGTAAGCAGGCAGCAGAGTTTAATAATAACGCCAGTATACTGGCCCGTAATCTAGAGGCCAGTGTTAGCAATGCCACCAATATTTTACACTCTGTTGCCGGCCTCGTTCGGGCCGAGCCCAACCTAACGCCAACCCAATTTAACCAGTTCACAAGCAATATCCTGGCAGAGAATCCGGTTTTACAGGGATTGTCCTGGAATATTCGGGTTAGCGAAAACAATGTAGAGGCGCTTCAGGCACTGCTTAAACGTGACTATGCGAAAGAAAATGTTAATTTTACTATCACCGAGCGCGACAGTGAAAACAACCTTATTCCCTTTCGCAAGCGCCCTATCCATGTCGTTGTAGCATTTATTGAACCCTTTGCCGACAATCGAAAAGCCCTTGGTTACGACGTTTTTTCTCAGGCCTCTCGTCAGGAAGCGTTAAAAACCGCCTGGCAAACCGAACAAATTTACCCTACCACGCCCATTAAGCTGGTTCAGGAAAACAGCCAGCAAGCCGGTGTTTTGTTATTCCTGCCGGTTAAATCCACCACCGGCAATCCGTTTCAAAACGGCTATGCCACGGGCGTTATACGGGCCCAGGATCTTGCTTCGCTGGCCTTTAAGAAATCCAGTAACAACCATGCCATTTTGTTAATGGATCCTATGGTTAATGATGACTCGGGCGTGTTATTCAGCCACAACCTCAGCCCTTCTCAAGTGCAGAGGCTAACCATGGCTAACCAGAATGGCCAGTCACTTAGCAACCAATTTCCCTTACTAAACCGGTACGAAATATCGCTGGGCGCGAGAAGCTGGGTACTTTTTGTGGCGAATGAAAATACTTTTATTTACCAGCCCTGGGGCGTGCATCTGTTACTGGCCAGTGCAACCTTATTTGCCGGTCTGCTTGGCTGGTTTATGGTCATTGTGGCCGGTTATACCGATGAAATTGAATTTGCGGTGGATAAGCGAACCAAAGAACTCTCGCTTTCCAACCAACGATTGGTGCTTTCTGAACAAAGACAAAATGAAGCCATGCAACAGGCCGAAAAGTCTAATCAGGCAAAGAGTGAATTTCTGGCCAACATGAGTCATGAAATCAGAACCCCCATGAATGCTATTTTAGGTCTTAGCCGGTTAGGCCTGAAAGATCAGGCATCAGAACGGGCAAAAGACAGGTTTACCAAAATCCATCAGGCTGGCGAACTGCTCCTGAGTATCCTTAACGACATCCTCGATTTCTCTAAAATCGAAGCGAACAAGATGAACCTCGAATCGGCAACGTTCTCGCTGCGAGAAGTAATAGGTCAACTCGACGACTTATTCCGTGGCCAGGCTGAAACCAAAGGGCTCACGCTCTCCTGCCGGTTTGGTAAAATATCACACGCGTATTTTGTTGGTGACTCACTGCGCATTAAACAGGTTCTGGCCAATTTGTTAAGCAATGCCATTAAATTTACCCATGAAGGCGGCGTCACCCTGATGGTAGAGCAGCTAACCGATAGCCGTGGCAACACCACACTCTGCTGGCATGTCACTGACACCGGGATCGGCATGAGCCCGGAGTTACAGGCTGTATTGTTTGAAGCCTTTACTCAGGCCGATTCCTCAACCAGCCGGGTTTATGGCGGCTCCGGCTTAGGAATGACCATCAGTCACCGTCTGGCCACGGCCATGGGCGGCGAATTAGATGTCTCCAGTGAGTTGGGCCAGGGGTCAGAGTTTACGTTTACTGTGCCGGTGAGCACAGCCTCAACAGAGCAACGTGCACAGTATGAAAATCAAAGTACCAGCAACGAAAAAGTGGAATTGCCAGGGCCTGCCAACATTCTGGTGGTGGAAGACAATTTAATCAATCAGGAAGTCATTAAAGAACAACTCACCGGTCTGGGTATGAACATTACGCTGGCGAATAACGGCCAGGAAGCTGTTGAGACAGTGCAACAAAACAACTTTGATATTGTCTTAATGGATGTGCAAATGCCGGTGATGGATGGTTACACGGCCACCCGTGAAATCCGCCAATTGGGTATCCCGGTACCAATCATCGCGCTCACTGCGGCTGCCATGTTTGAAGATAAGCAAAAAGCCCTCGCCTCCGGAATGAATGATCACTTAAGTAAACCTTTCAAAGAAGCAGAAATACTGGCCATGATCACCAAATGGTATAACCAGTCCGCAAACTGAGTAAACCGCGGGGTAGCAGGCATGTAAATATCGTCAGTGATAGTGCTATACTCCGCAGCAAATTTTGTTGAGTCAGTGCCTTATGTCTAATTCTCCCTGGTTATCTTTATCCGATGCAATAGCTACCATGCAAAGCCAAACGCAACCGGTAAGCGGTAGCGAAAAAGCAGAGATAAAAGCGGCCGTTGGCCGGGTACTGGCTCAGCCGGTCATCGCCTCATTAAACGTGCCTCCCTGCAATAATTCAGCAATGGACGGTTATGCCCTCAAAAGCAGTGATGGCCAGGCCGGGAATACTCTGCAGGTTGTCGGCTCAGTTTTTGCCGGCGACAGCGAACAACCGGCCGTATTAGCCGGTCAGTGTGTGCGCATTATGACCGGCGCCCCCATTCCCACCGATTGTGATGCAGTGATCATCCAGGAAAATGTTAGCCGCGAAGACAATAAAATTACGCTGCAAACCCACACGGCGCCGCAGGCTAATATTCGTTTAACCGGTAGCGATATTACCCAGGGCGATCAGCTGTTCACCGCCGGCCACCGCTTAACAGCTACCGATACCATGCTATTAAGCTCTTTGGGGCTTGCCACCGTAGATGTTTATCGCAAACTTACCATTGGCTTATTAGCCACTGGCGATGAATTAGTCGAAGCAGGTAACCCATTGGCCGTGGGGCAGATTTATGAGTCGAATCGCACCGGCGTTACGGCCCTTCTGCAAAACTGGCAGGTACACATTAAAAACCTCGGCATTGTGGCAGATAAACCAGAAACGCTTAAGCAGGTACTGCAAACAGCCCAACAAGATTGTGACGTAATCATCTCCAGCGGCGGTGTCTCGGTGGGTGATGCCGACTTTGTGAAACCGGTACTCGACGAACTGGGGGAAATTGGCTTCTGGAAAGTAGCAATTAAACCTGGCAAACCCTTTGCGTTCGGACGCCTGGGGAACGCGGTCTTTTGCGGGCTGCCGGGCAACCCGGTTTCGGCCTGCGTCACCACCGAACAGCTGGTAGTGCCGGTAATTCGTCATTTGCAGGGAGAAACTGGCCTGGCTAACGGCCATCGCCTAACCCTCAAAGCGCAACTTACCGGCGATATCAGGCGTCGCGCCGGACGGCTGGACTTTCAGCGCGCTGTTTTCAGCCAGAACGAAGCCGGCACACTCATGGTTACACCACTGGCAAAACAAAGTTCAGGGGTCATGACCAGCTTCAGTCAGGCAAACTGCTATATGCTGATCCCGGCCGAAGCTGATGAGCTGAAATCAGGCGACTGGGTAGATATTCAACCGTTTTCCATTGCGGGTAAACTGAACTAATGATGGTGATATCACCTCGCACCGCGCTGGAAAGCCGGCGCCTGATTAAGCTGGCCTGGCCGTTACTGATTGCGCAAATTACGCAAATGCTGATGGGCGTTAGCGATACAATTATCGCCGGCCGCTACAGTGCCGTAGATATGGCGGCGGTTGCGCTGGGTTTCAGTATCTCTATTCCTATCATGAGCTTTATTCAGGGCATTGCACTGGCTATCCCGCCCCTGATTGCACGGTTACAAGGGGCTAAAAGTCATGATGACGTGGCGAATGCCACCCAACAAGCCGGTTATTTATTGCTGCTGGTAAGTATTGTGCCTTTTTGCGGCGCGTTTTACGCCGGTCCCATCGTCAGTTTGTTTCCCATGGAAGCTAACCTGGCCAGCATTACAACTGAATACGTATATTATGTGTTTCTCGCATTTCCGGCCTTCGCACTTTACCAGTGGTCACGTAACTATTGTGAAGCCTTAGGCCACACCAAACCCAGTATGATCATCACTGTCATTGGCCTGGTGGTAAATATTGCCGGTAATTTCCTGTTTGTTTATGGTGGGTTCGGTATCGAAGCTATGGGCGGAGCCGGATGTGGTGTGGCTACCGCACTGGTGTTTGTCGCCATGGCGATAGCAACGTTGGTTTATATCAGTCTCGCACCCCGGCTACGCCGTTACCACTTATTCCTGCTCTGGCATAAGCCTCACCGCCGCACTATTTTGCAGACCTTTCGGTTAGGCCTCCCCATTGCTATGACGGTATTGTTTGAAGTCACCCTGTTTGCTGTGATAGCCCTGTTACTAGCGCCATTCGGCGCGAATATCGTGGCGGCTCACCAAATAGCCTTAAACTTCTCGGCGCTCATGTTTATGTTCCCACTGAGCATGGGCATGGCCATTTCCATTCGGGTCAGTTACCGATTGGGTCAACACCGCGTTCGCCAGGCTCGCGTAGCGGTTAAGAGCGCCATTATTATCGGGCTTAGCGTTGCCTGCTTAACCGCCTCGTTCACGTTGCTGGCCAAAGGGCTGATCATCAGCCTTTACACCAGTAACGAGGCAGTGTTTGCTATTTCCTCCCAGTTGTTGATTTATGCCGCGCTGTTTCAGTTTTCAGACGCTATTCAGGTTATTTCTGCCAACGCTCTGCGGGGTTATAAAGACACCACCGCTATGTTCTACATAACGTTTTGTGCTTACTGGCTGATTGGACTGCCCATTGGTGTTATTTTAGGCAGGACCGACTGGCTTAGCAGCGCCCCCCTGGCGGCCGATGGCTTCTGGATAGGTATTATTGCCGGACTAACCAGTGCAGCAATTATGCTCGGGTACCGACTGTACATTGTGCAAAAAAGACTCGAATCCGCCCCGGCTTGAGTTGAAACGGGGCGTCATTAGGCTAACCGGAATTGCACGCCTGATATTAATCAGTAATCATAAATGTAGATTCACATGGGAGTGGTGTATGGAAGATCTTTTCCTGCTGCGTTATTTTCTGGCAGGCTTTTTTACGTTTGTAGCTGTGTTTTACACCGCTCTAATCCAGCATAAAAAGCGCTCTCACCAGCCCGTTGTTACCATGGGGCCCACTTACAGCTGCCATTGGTGGAATCACCTGGCATTCCGGGTGTTTCGCGCCGCTATCTGGCTAGTATCCGTGCTGATTGCCCTTCACCCGCCCGTATATGACTATTTACTGCCCCTTGAAGGGTTACGGATAGTATCTCTGCAATGGACCGGTGCCGCTTTATTGCTCATCGGTTTTAGTATTGCAGTGGGAGCGAACTTTTCACTGGGTAAGCAATGGCGCAGTGGCATTCTTGATTATGAAACACACGCTCTGGTGGAACAGGGATTATATCGGATTAGCCGCAATCCGGGTTATATCGGTGTGGCTATCGCCCAGGTTGGCTTTTTGCTGGCTTTACCCAGTCTTTTCAGTTTAATTTGCCTGCTGGTTGGGCTGGCAGCACTGCATAAACAAACGCAATTAGAGGAAGCTTTTTTAAATGCCCGTTACAAAGAGCGTTATCTGGCCTATCAAAACCTGGTACCACGTTGGTTATAGCCTGTGATTGATTTTATCCCCGTCCTTATTTACTTTTTCGCGGTGATCGATCCCATCGGCACGCTGCCGGTCTTTATCGCCGCCACCAAGCAACATACGCCCGTACAGCGCCGCGTTATAGCCCTGATGGCGTTTGTCACTTCCAGCGTGATCCTGCTGTTTTTTATCGTCGCCGGCGAAATTATCTTAACTGCTATGCATATTCCGTTAGCGGCTTTTCAGGTAGCCGGTGGCATTGTGCTGTTTATTTTTGCACTCACCATGATATTTGGTGAGAGTAAGCCTGAGCAGGAAATTAAAATGGCTGCCACCATCCGGGAAACCGCCGTTTTTCCCATTGCCGTGCCGTCTATTGCCAGTCCTGGCGCTATGCTGGCGGCGGTGCTGCTAACCAAAAATAATGTTTACACTTTGTGGGAACAAACCCAGACAGCCGCCATGATGATGATAGTTCTGGTTATCACCCTGCTACTGATGCTGACCTCTTCGGTGATCATGCGGATTATCGGCAGTGCCGGTGCCAGCATCATCAGCCGCGTGATGGGATTTATTCTGGCCTCGCTGGCCACCACCAATATACTGGCCGGTATTAGTGATTACTTTGGGCTTAGTGTAGCAGCGTTGAGCTAATGATACCGGTGATGGCCGTGGCGATCGATATCCTGATGGCTATCGTAATGCCCTGAATGATGTGCTGATTGGTGCTCAGAATGAGGCTGAGCGGCAGGGCCTGCCTGCCCTTCAGGATAAGGGGCCCTGCGCCATAAATCGCCTATTACAGGATCTTCCCGCTCGGGCTCGTCATCTTGCCAGGCATAGTGTTTTTCAGCCAGTTTCGGGTCCTGCCGCCAAAAGAGTAAAGCAGCTACCACGCCGCCTGCTGCCCCAAAGAAGTGGGCTTCGTAAGAAATCCCCGGATCGCGGGGAAAAATCGACATGATCATACCGCCGTACATAAAAAACGCTATCATCATCAATGCTACGGAGCGCTTATCTTTACGCAGCAAGCTCACGGTAAACAAAAAGAAAAACAACCCGTGACTCACGCCACTCGCCCCTAAATGCACTGACTCGCGGCCAAACAACCACACTCCAAGGCCCGAACCTAACCAGGCAAATAGCAGTACTTTTAAACGAGAATTCGGATAGCCGTAACGCAGCATAGCGCCCAGTACGATAAGCGGCAGGGTGTTATTAAACAGATGCTCGTAGGAACCGTGCACCAGCGCAGAAGATACCACACCGTACAACCGGCTCCAGTCATGAGGGATCACGCCAAGCACGTTTAAGGGAAGATCAAACAGCACGCCGGCAGACTGAATAACCCAGAGCAGCGCAACGGCCACCACCACTGGCAGGATGGCAGCACTTAAAGCATAGTTTGATTTTGTTTTGTTCATTCACCAGATATAAGGCTGGAATGAAATAAATCAATCCAGCTTATGCCAGTCCGCCGGACAATCAATATCGGTCAGTGAGTCGGTGTATACCGTTTGGATCGTATCTGGCGCGGTTAATGCCAGTTTTCTGAGGTATTTGCCTGCACCGCTATCGCCTTGTAGCTGGTCTAGTACAGTCAGTGTTTGGGGGGGAAATATAACTGGCGGGCCAATGATCCCCTGACAGTTTGTAGCAGTGATAACCGGGTTGCTGGCATAGTCTGTTATGAGTGAGTTGATTAATGTTGCACTGATCCCGGCCTGATCGCCAAGCCCAATCATTAGTCCATCGTAACCTGTTAAATCAAGCGCTACTGCCGCTCGCACACTCGCTGCCATTCCCTCCTGCCAGTCGTCTACATAGTGATGGGTAACGCCGGTGGGCAGCGTTTTAATGATAGCGTTGTGCCAATAGCCGGTAAGCACTACGATGTCTGTAATGCCCGCTTTTCTATATTCACTGATGACATGGTGTAGCAGCGGTTGCTGACTGGCCGGGTGCACTGCGAGTAACTTGTTGCCGCCATAACGGCGGGCACAGCCCGCAGCTAACAGTGCCAGTCGCAGGGTCATGCTTGCTCCGGATTGGCTGGCCCCGGCGCGTGATGTTCACTGATCAACTGAGGAATAGGCACGGCACCAGCCGGACGGTACAACACCAGTGTTTCAGCAATTTTATCCTGAATGGTCTGCCGGTTAGGATCCCAGAATATCTGTAAAAAGCCCAGCAAACCGGTGGCGATGCCGGCGGTATAACCACCATAGCGGCCAAAACTTTCAAATAAATTCAGCGGGCTGCCATCAAGCTTTACAACTTTGATGCGCATAATACGTTTGCCAATGGTGTGGCCGCGCCACCAGGCTGTCAGTACGCTGTAATACAGTGCAGCCCAACCAAAACCCAGGCCGAGATCCTTAATGATTCCGTCCACCCAGCTGATCAAACTGTTGGTTTTCTCCGTGTCATTGTCTTTACCCAGGCCTATCTTAAGCTCTGGCTCAGGCTGTTTTGGCGGCGTTGGCAACAACTCTGCCGGCGCCGGTTTTGCGGGTTCTATCGCCCCCATAGAACCGGCGCGCAGCCCTTCCCGAATGGCCGCCTGCACCTCTTCGTTTGCCGCTTCGCTGCCTGCATTGGAAGTCTTGCTCTGAGTAAACTCGGCCACAAACAGCTCGCGTAATTCGCTTTGTTGCGCTTCGGTCAGATCCTTATCGGCTGTAAACTCATCAAACGCGGCGGTAGCCTCTTGCTCGGTATCACTCGTGGTGCCGTAAGCCTCACCAAAGCCTGCGGCAAATTCGCTGTAACAGCTAAACTCGCCCTCACAGCTTTGCCAGGCATATTTTTGTGCCACTCTAAGGCCGGTAGACACCAGTGCCGAGTCGCGGGAGAGCTCTTTTATTGGAGGTGTTGCGTTATAAGACTCAACCAGTACAAAGGTTACAAAAAACAATAAACAGGCGGCGCTCAGGCGCAGCATCTTGCGCGCAAAACTGCGTTTTTTCTCGCCTTCTGCCAAATGCTTTCCGGCCCGAAAAAAAGTAACCGCCACAAAAAAGGCCAGTACCAGCGCATGAGCCGTACTCAACAACACCACAATGGAGGCATCAATACACTGAGCAATCAACCGCCGCATGGGTGATGCTAAGGGCTGGCCAAGCAGTTCATCAGCCACCCCAAAAGCATAGGGCGTCACAATTTCGCGGGTTTCTTTGGAGCTCAGAGGCTCTGGTGATGGTGTTTGCTGAGTGTGGTTATCAGGTAATTGCTCAGATGCTTCGACTGTCATGTCACGATTTCCCTGTCATTTTTATTCTCTTTATACTCTTAATGCCTCGTTGGGCAAAATTGAAATTGTTACTTTTTTTGTAATGCTGAAATACCGTCAGATAAGCCCTGAAGGGTTAACGGGAACATCTTGTCTACCATTAATTCTTTTATCAGAGCAACAGACTGATAATATCCCCAGTATTGCTGCGGCTGCGGGTTGAGCCAGATGCAATGGCTAAAATGGCTGGTAATTCGATTCATCCAGGTCGCGCCAGGCTCTTCATTCCAGTGCTCCACACTGCCACCGGGGTAGGCGATTTCATACGGCCCCATGGTGGCATCGCCAACAAAGATCACCTTACAATCCTGCCCATATTTGTGAATAACATCCCATACATCCATACGCTCGTTATCCCGCCGGGCATTATCTTTCCACACCGATTCGTACACACAATTGTGAAAATAATAGTAATCCAGATACTTAAACTCGGCGTGAACGGCTGAGAACAATTCCTCTACGCCTTTGATATAGCTATCCATCGAACCGCCAATATCAAAGAACATTAACACCTTCACCGCGTTATGCCGTTCAGGACGCATATGAATATCGAGCAGGCCACCCTGTCTGGCTGTATTGGAAATGGTGGAAGCGATGTCTAATTCTTCACTGGCCGCCCCGCGGGCGAACTGGCGTAACTTACGCAAGGCCATTTTAAGGTTACGCGTACCCAGCCCTGCATTGCCATCCAGATTCTTAAATTCCCTTTTATCCCAAACCTTTACAGCAGAAAAGCGGCGATTTCCGTCCTGCCCGATTCGCACGCCTTCTGGATTGTCGCCATACGCACCAAACGGGCTCGTTCCACCGGTACCTACCCACTTATTGCCGCCTGCATGACGCTTTTTTTGCTCATCCAGTCGCTCCCGGAGCTTTTTCATCAGCTCTTCCAAACCGCCTTCCTGACGCAGCTTTTCCCGTTCTTCGGCTGACAGACGCTTTTCAAATTCTTTGCGTAACCACTCTTCATCAATGCTGTCACCGAACAAATCGATGGCATCGACCCCTTCAAAATAGTTAGCAAAAGCACGGTCGTACTTATCGAACTGTGATTCATCTTTTACCAGCGTAATCCGCGCCAGATGATAAAACGCAGCCACATCGGCAAAAATAACCCGCTGCTCGAGGGCGCGAATAAGATCCAGCAGTTCCCGCAGGCTGGTTTTTACGCCGAAGCGTCTGAGCGTGAAGAAAAAATCAACCAGCATTAGCGACGTGCCATAAAGACCAGTTTCTCAAACAGGTGAATGTCCTGCTCGTTCTTAAGCAATGCACCGTACAAAGGCGGAATACTGGTTTTGCCTTCTTTATCCTGCAGGGCTTCAGGCGGTATATCTTCTGCCACCAGTAATTTCAGCCAGTCAATCAGCTCGGAGGTCGACGGTTTTTTCTTCAGCCCGGGAATATCCCGTAATTTAAAGAATGAGGTTAATGCCTCTTCCAGTAAGCGTGATTTAATTTTAGGAAAATGAACGTCAACGATTTGGCGCATTTCATCCGGCGTGGGAAATTTGATGTAATGAAAGAAACAGCGCCGCAAAAACGCGTCGGGTAATTCTTTTTCGTTATTGGAGGTAATCACTACAATGGGACGAATATCCGCTTTAATGCGCTGCTGAGTTTCATAAACGTAAAATTCCATCTTATCCAGTTCGAGCAGCAAATCGTTGGGAAACTCAATGTCAGCTTTGTCAATTTCATCTATCAGCAATACCGGGCGCTTGTCAGCAACAAAAGCTTCCCACAATTTGCCTTTCACAATGTAATTGCCGATATCATGTACCCGATCGTCGCCTAACTGCGAATCCCGCAGGCGCGATACCGCATCATATTCGTACAGCCCCTGCTGCGCTTTGGTAGTAGATTTAATGTGCCACTGAATTAAATCCGTGTTTAAGCTGGCAGCCAGCTCTTCAGCCAGTAACGTTTTACCGGTACCCGGCTCGCCTTTGATTAACAGTGGTCGTTCGAGGGTAATCGCTGCATTCACTGCCAGTTGCAGGTCATCGCTGGCGATATAACTGTCGGTGCCTTGAAATGCCATTGGGATCCTTTATTCACTTAACCATTAAAATAACCATATCATATAGCAAAAATCACTTTGCATTTTATGACTTAATAACAATGATATAAGGGTAACCAAATAAGCTCCACCAATAATCTCTGTGAGATTGACCAGCCTGAACTCAAGCGCGCTGGAGCCAAGACAAACAAAAGGAATAACCATGCAAGTATTTGACGATAATTCACTGGCCATCGGTAATACGCCACTCGTGAAGCTAAAGCGCGTGACTGGCGGTAACGTATACGCAAAAATTGAATCCCGTAACCCAAGTTTTTCGGTTAAGTGCCGTATTGGCGCTAACATGATTTGGGATGCGGAAAAGCGCGGTGTTTTAACCGAAGGCAAAGAAATTGTAGAGCCAACCAGTGGTAACACCGGGATCGCGCTGGCATTTGTAGCAGCCGCACGTGGTTATAAAATTACCCTGACCATGCCTTCAAGCATGAGCCTGGAGCGTCGTAAGCTGCTTAAAGCCCTGGGCGCTAACCTGGTACTTACCGAAGCACCAAAAGGTATGAAGGGAGCAGTAGCAGCGGCTCAGGAGATTGTAGATTCTAACCCGGACAAGTTCGTGTTATTGCAACAGTTTGAAAACCCGGCCAACCCGGAAATTCACGAAAAAACCACCGGACCGGAAATCTGGGAAGCCACCGACGGTAAAGTTGACGCGTTTGTAGCGGGCGTAGGTACCGGCGGTACTATCACTGGTGTTAGCCGTTATATTAAAAACACCCAGGGTAAAGCCATTACCTCGGTTGCTGTTGAGCCAACAGACTCACCGGTAATCACGCAGGCGAAAGCGGGTGAAGAACTGACACCAGGACCACACAAAATTCAGGGTATCGGCGCCGGTTTTATCCCGGGTAACCTCGACCTTGATCTGGTAGACGAAGTAGAACAGGTCAGTAATGAAGAGTGCATGGAAATGGCCCACCGCCTGATGAAAGAAGAAGGTATCCTGGCGGGTATTTCTTCTGGTGCAGCCGTGGTTGCCGCCAAGCGCTTTGCTGAGCGTCCGGAGAACAAAGACAAGATTGTGGTAGTGCTGCTTGCCAGTGGTACCGAGCGTTATCTGTCCAGTCCACTATTTGCAGGCGCCTTTGGCGATCAGGAAGAAGTACAGTAATTGATTACTGAGTAATCAATCAGAAACGGGGCCGTATGGCCCCGTTTTTTATCCGTTTGCCAAATATATAGACTAAAGTTACAGTAACGCACTGATTAATACCGGTGGTTATAGTTATGCCGTTACGCATTCGTTTATTTTTTATCACTTTTGTTGCTATTTTCCTGCTCAGCGCCTGCGAAAAAGAAGAGCGCATTGGCCGTTACGGCATGCTCGATGAAAACACCCCGGAATATACCGCGGTAATGTTTATTCGTGGCGTATACCTGGATGAAAACCTTGACCGTGCAGTGGAGTTAAGTACCGATCGCATGGCTCGCATCCTCAAGCGTTATCACACCCAGAACAATGTTCAGCGCCATGTATTTAACCTTAAATACGATACAGTAGAAGTGACCCCACAAACCAGTCAGTCGATTGGCCGAACCGAATATGCCGACAACGCTAATGTTACGCTGTTTTTTTCTGGTCAGTATAACGGCGACAAAGTGGAAGATTTACGTACGCTGGAGCTCAAGAAAGTGAGCGGTCAGTGGAAGGTCGATAAAATTCAGGCTGATCCCTTTTTATAACTACGATCCCGGGCTGGCCGGGACCGTAAAATTCTATCGATAATGATTAATCGGCTAAGTGCAGGATCCAGCCCACCAGCTCATTAGCCTGCTCTTTGTTGATGACCACTGAATTGGGTGGCATTGCAAAACCACTTACCTCACCTTTCCAGTGGCTGGCATAGGGGCTGGAACCATTTAGAACAGTAGTTACCAGCGCTTCCTGAGCATTTTCTACATCACTGTATTTTTTCGCCACGTCCTGCCACGCCGGGCCAATCGGCTTTAAGCCAGCCGGGCCACTGCCGCCACTGGCGATAGAGTGGCAGGTAACGCAACCACTCTGGTGAGCCAGATTGATCATTTTAACGTCCTGTGACTCAGTTTCTTTTGCTGCCAGACCGTTTGCCATCAGCGCTGCACCAATTGCCATCAAAACTACTGATTTTTTCATGGGTATTTCCTCATTTTTGTCTCGTTCCGTGAACGAAAAAGCGTGTCTGGTATCAAGCATAGGTACAGTGGATTTCAGCAACAATCCTCCCAAAGTACTGGTTTGAACACCGCCTGATTTAGATCAATGAATTCAGCAGAGTAAGCGGTTAATCAGTTGGTAAATGTAAAATACTTGTTGCAGGGATGGGTGACATAAACCATGATTATCTCTTGAATTTTATTCAGGACATCTCAGGGTATCAAACACGATGAAATTAGAATCCATTGCACTTCACCACGGTTACGAGTCTGAAGCGACCACCAAAGCGGCAGCCGTACCCATTTATCAAACCACCTCATATACCTTCGACAACACGCAGCATGGCGCTGACTTATTTGATCTTAAAGTGGCGGGTAACATTTATACCCGCATCATGAACCCCACCACTGCGGTACTGGAAGAACGCGTGGCGGCAATGGAAGGTGGTATTGGTGCGCTGGCATTAGCCTCCGGTATGGCGGCCATTACTTATGCCCTGCAAGCTATCTGTGAGGTGGGCAGCAATATTGTGAGCACCAGTCAGCTATATGGCGGCACCTATAACCTGTTCGCCCATACTCTGCCTCGTCAGGGCGTAACGGTAAAAATGGTCTCTCACGACGATTACGATGGCTTTGACAAAGCCATTGATGAAAACACCAAGGCCGTTTTTTGTGAGTCTATCGGTAACCCGGCGGGTAACGTGGTAGATATTCAGAAATTGGCCGAAATTGCTCATAAACATGGTGTGCCGGTGATTGTTGATAACACCGTTGCTACGCCTGTTTTATGTCGCCCCTTTGAACTGGGCGCAGATATTGTGGTGCACAGTCTAACCAAGTACATTGGCGGCCACGGCACCAGCGTGGGCGGCATCATTGTGGACAGCGGTAAATTTGACTGGGCGGCCAATAAAGAACGTTTTGCCGTACTGAATGAGCCTGATCCGTCCTATCATGGTGTGGTGTACACCGAGGCCCTTGGTCCTGCAGCCTATATCGGCCGTTGCCGGGTAGTACCGCTGCGTAACACCGGCGCAGCCATCAGCCCGATGAATGCCTTTCAGATCCTGCAGGGACTGGAAACCCTGTGCCTGCGCATGGAACGCCACTGTGAGAACGCCGAAAAGCTGGCCGCCTACCTGAGTAACCACGAAAAAGTCAGCTGGGTAAACTATGCAGGCCTGGCCGATAGCCCCTATCGCGCCACCTGCGAGAAAATCACCGGTGGTAAGGCATCAGGGATCTTAAGTTTTGGTATAGAGGGTGGCCGTGAAGCTGGCGCACAGTTTATTGATGCGCTGCAGATGATTTTGCGCCTGGTAAACATTGGCGACGCCAAGTCGCTGGCCTGTCACCCGGCCACTACCACGCACCGTCAGTTAAACGAAGAAGAGTTAGCCAGTGCCGGTGTAAGCGCCGATTTGGTGCGAATTTCAGTGGGCATTGAAAACATCGACGACATCATCGCCGATGTTGAACAAGCACTGAACGCCGTTAGCGTTTAGTAAAGGAGCCGCCTGCTGAAAAAGGCGATTCAGGGTTAAAAATAAAAAGGCCGGTAAGTGATGCTTACCGGCCTTGCTTATATCTGACGTACCTTAAAAGCGCTGTGTTATTTGCCTACCGCTACGCCTTCACGTCGCGGATCGGCGCCGCCCACATAGCCTTTTTTGGTTACCTGTATACCGTGCAGACCACTGTTCAGGTCGACCACTTTCACTTTATGGCCAAGAGCTTCCAGGGCGCCCTGCAGGGCTTCAATAGGCGTACCTTTTTCCAGTGCGGTGTAATCGTTACGGTTAGTGATCTTCGGCAGGTTAATGGCCTGCTGAATATCCAGATTGTAATCAATTACGCCAATCAGGGTTTGTGCTACATAGCTCACAATGCGGCTTCCGCCGGGTGAACCCACCAGAATTTCAAGTTCACCTGCATCATTGAATACCATTGTCGGGCTCATGGCACTGCGCGGACGTTTGTGTGGCTCAACACGATTAGGTACCGGGAAGCGGTTCATTGATGGCGAGAACGAGAAGTCGGTTAACTGATTATTCAGTAAAAAGCCGTCCACCATAATGCCCGAGCCAAACATAAACTCGATACTAGTGGTCATAGATACCGCATTGCCTTCTTTATCGACAATAACAAAGTGGCTGGTATTCGGCTGCTCCAGCGAACTCCCCTGACTAACCTGGGTTGAAAAAGGCTCGCCGGGACGGGCAAAGCGCCACGGTTTATCAACTTTAATGCTCTCGGCACGACGACTCAGGTAACCTTCGTTAATCAAGGCTCCGTAGGGCAGATTAGTAAAGTCACTGTCGGCAATGTATTTTTCACGATCGGCATAGGCTAAGGCACTCGCCTGAGTGTACAGGTTGGCAAATTCTACGCTGTCGATGGGGTATTTGGATAAATCGAAGCCTTCCAGCAGTTTAAGTACCTGAAAAACGTTTATCCCACCTGAACTGGGCGGCGCCATGCCGCAGATTTGCTTGCTGCGGTATTCACCACAAACACCATTACGCTCGATGGCTTTATAATTCGCCATATCTTCTGCCGTTAACGCGCCGGGGTTAATGTCTGCGCCCTGAACTGCTTTAGCGATTTTGGCTGCCAGGTCGCCGTTATACATGTAATCCGCGCCCTGCTCTGCAATATTGCGCAGGGTTTTACCTAAGGCCTGATTCTTTTTAGTGGTACCAGCCTGTAACGGCTTACCCGCCGGATAGAAGTAGGTAGCGGTACTCGGGAAGGTTTTCATGCCCTTGTGATACTGCTCGGCCATGGTGACCAGTTTTTCCAGCCGCTTAGACACCTTGAACCCCTCTTCTGAGGTATTAATGGCATCTCGGAATAATACCGGCCAGTCCAGTTTACCAAATTGGCCGTGGGCCGATTCTAACGCCTTGAGTGCGCCGGGTACGCCAACTGACTTACCGCCAACCACCGCATCAATCCATTTCATGGGCTTGCCATGTTCCATAAACCAATAGGCATTCACCCCCGCGGGGGCCATTTCACGGCCATCGAAAGTGTGCAGTTTCTTGGCTTTGTTATCCCAGTACAGCATAAAGGCGCCGCCACCAATACCAGAGGATTGTGGCTCAACCAGGGTTAACATGGCCTGCACAGCAACCGCTGCATCGATGGCACTGCCCCCCTGCTCAATGATGTTTTTGCCAGCCCATGAGGCGTAAGGATTGGCGGCTACCACCATGTAATCCTCACTGAAATGGGCTTTTTTCTCGATATAACCGGTAGCGGCTTCCGGCTCACCCGCTTCACGGGGGGCCGGCGTTTGCTGAGCAAGAGCATGAAAACTGGAAGACAGGGTTAAACACCCTGCTAAAAAAAGAATGCGCGTGCGACTACGACTCAAGGTGAATCTTCCTCTTATTTAAATTTTTCCGGGTTAATTGGTCGCTTGTGCAGGAACGCATCAAAAGCTTCCTGCGCAGCTTCTGTGCCCATAGCTTCAATAAACACATCCAGTTCAACATCCATATGTTGGTGAATGGCTTCTGCCTCGTTATTAATTAATGCTTTTGACTGTAACAAAGCAAAAGCCGGTTTGGCGGCCAGCTTAGCGGCAACTTTGTTGACAGTATCCCGCAAGGCTTCGGGTTCTGTTATTTTGGTGACCATACCAAACTGATAGGCTTCCTGAGCGCCAAAAGGCTCACCCAGTAACAACCATTCACTGGCCCGGCGACGTCCCGCCATACGTGGCAGGATGTAACTTGATGCATACTCAGGAACCAAGCCTAAATTAATGAAAGGCAATACGAACTGGGCTTCGCCGTGGGTATACACGAAATCACAATGTAACAGCATGGTGGTACCAATGCCAACTGCCTTGCCCGAAACTTCGGCGACTACCGTTTTTTTACAGTTAAGCAGCGCATTCATAAAGCTGACAGTTTCTGCCAGGTGGGGTTCTTTACCGTGATTTGCAAAGCCGGCTATCTCATTGCCGGCACAGAAAACGTCTCCTTCGGCGCGGATAACCACTACTTTGCAGTGCTCTGTTTGATTAACTTCAACCAACGCATCGGCCATGGTTTGATACATTTCCCGGGTCAGGGCATTTTTCTTTTCCGGGCGATTTAAGGTGATAGTGGTAATAGCACCTTGGGTTTCAATCAGAATATGACTCATTATTGTCTCCGACTCTTTATTAGGCTTCGTAGGGCATTTTCGTTATGATAGCGCCCCAGCCTTTTGATCAACAATAAATTCCAATGATAGTTGCGCTACCAGTAAAACCACAGTTTAGTCTTGGCCCGTTAATTCTGGCGATGGTCAGTATTGCTTTATTTTTTGCCGGTCAGTCGATGACAGACTTACTGGCGTACGACCGCTACGCATTGCAAAGTATGGAAACCTGGCGCCTGATCAGTGGCAACCTGATCCATACCAATGGTTACCATCTGGTGTTAAATCTGGTTGGTCTGGTGTTGCTGTGGGCATTACACGGTGAGCACTATCGGCCGGTAACCTTTCTGAAATTGTTTATCTGGTGTGGTCTGGGTACCAGTCTGGGCATTTATTTTTTCTCGCCACAGCTGATTTGGTATGTGGGGCTGTCCGGCGCTTTACACGGCATTTTTGTGTGGGGAGCCTGCATGGATATCCTCAATAAGGTGCGTTCAGGCTGGTTGTTACTGGCCGGTGTAGCAGCCAAGCTGCTGTTTGAGCAGTTTCAGGGAAGCAGTGAGGATGTTGCCAGCTTAATCGACGCCAGCGTTGCCATTGACGCGCATTTATACGGTGCAGTATGTGGTGCGGTGTTATTTTTATTGATGTGGCTGTTTACCTTAACGGCGGACTTTATAGCCGCCCGCCGTAAGGCATAATTAGCAGACTAGAGGTTTTCTTCAAATAACGCGTAAATACGACGATATTCATCCAGCCATGAACTTGGCTGGACAAACCCATGAGGCTCTACCGGGTAGATAGCCGTTTCAAAGTCGGTTTTCTCCAGTTCAATTAAACGCTGTACCAGGCGCACAACATCCACAAAGAACACGTTGTTATCCACCATCGGAGCGTTAATCAGCAAGGGCTTTTGCAGGCCCTCTGCGAAGTAAATCGGTGAACTTCTGCGATAAGCCAGAGGGTCGACATCCGGAGTATTGAGAATATTGGATGTATAACCGTGGTTGTAATGCGCCCAGTCTGAGACAGGACGCAAGGCGGCCCCGGCCTGGAACAGGTCTGGTGCGTTAAACATCGCCATAAACGTCAGGAAGCCACCATAGGAACCGCCATAGGTACCAATTCGGTTGCGATCCACATTGGCGTTTTCCACCAGCCAGTTCACGCCATCACGAAGATCCTCAAGCTCCGGCGTTCCCATCTGGCGGTAGATAGCGGTACGCCAGTCACGGCCGTATCCCCGCGAAGCCCGGTAATCCATATCCAGCACCACATAGCCTTGCTTGACCAACAGGCTGTGAAACATAAACTCGCGGAAATAACCAGACCAACCTAAGTGGGCGTTCTGCAGATAGCCAGCGCCGTGGTTAAATACCACGGCCCGACGTGGTTCACCCTCGGTATAGCCTTCAGGTAAATATACGCGGGCGTAAATGGGCTGTTCGGTATGACTGGAGTCAATCGCGACCACTTGCGGCGCTACCCAGGACTTGGCAAGAAACGCTTCGCTAATGGTATGCGTTAGTTGTTGCGGTACCTGCTCGCTGTTTACGCCCAGAGCATATAACTCCGGCGGTCGGGTAACTGTTGAATGCGTTAGCAATAACGTTTGCTCGTCTGGGCTAAGTACATAATCGGTCAGACCATTCAGATCAGTCAGTGCCTGCTGTTCACCGGTAGCCGTATTCACCCGGTAAATTTCATAAATGCCAGGGTGCTTTTTATTGGCTTTAAAGTATACGTACTGATCATCTTTAGTCAGCGTCAGACTATCCACCACATACTGACCACTGGTCAGGGCCTGAGGCGCTTGCCCGGGTTGTTGCAAATACAAATGGCTGTAGCCAGACTGCTCCGACTGATAAAACAGCGTATGCGATTGGTTTAGCCAGCCAAACTGGTTGTGATGGTAATTGATCCACGCATCATCATGCTGACGAAGCTGTGTCTCCAGTTTTTTAGCATTAAGGTCTACCGTAACTATCCAGCTGTCTTTGTTATCCCAGGCTTCCAGGATCAGGGCGACCTGTGAACCATCCTGATGCCAACGGATAGACGGACCGCTACGAGACCAGCTGCTGATTAATCCAATTGCCCGTGGCAAACGGTTATCGGTGTAATCTTCTCCGCGGGCCGCGGCGTTCTCTCGCTTCACATCGGCCAGTACATCATCGTTATAGCCGGGTAAGCCTACATAAGAAAGTTCATGTTTGGTGCCGGTTGTTACATCCACCAGCCAGGTCGTTTGGGTAACCGGCTTAGCATCAGCAACACGTTGACGCACGTTGATAGCGGCAATGCGCCCGTCTTCCTGAATGTAATGGGGCATGATGTCAGAATCATCGCGGCGACTGCCTTTTTTGGTAGTAACGATGATTGCATGCTTACCACTGGGCGAGAGTTCAGCGGCCACCAGACGCTCACTGTCATCAAAATACACCGGCGCAGGCGCTACCGCCGGACTTTGTGCACGCATAATTTGTTGTTGAACGAACTTATCGTCACGATTCTTACGCTGAACCTGAATATAGCGGATGAGCGATTGCTGTTCACTGGCCACAAAGTCTTTGGCAGGTTTATTAGCCACTGGCTCGTCGGCAAACTCCCAGCTCAGCAGTTTTTCCTGCTGACCGGTGGTTAAATCAATGGTGATATAAGTGTTATATAACCGCGCAAATAAGCGATTGTCGGTTAAAAAGCCCAGGTTGCTCAGAGGCTGGCCATAAGTAACCCGCACCACTTCACCATCGGGCATTTTTACAAACACGCTGTCTTCGTATTTCCAGGCCGTGTACTGACCATCATTGCTGGTTACTTTCTCATCAGCTTTGTACTGATGTAGCGCATTTGCCGCTACTTTTACCGACTGGCCATTTTCAATCCGGTACACATCGAACAGCTGGGTCTCTTCCTGTTTGCGGGAATACACCACACTGCCATCAATGCCCCATCCCGGACTCTGCGGCTGACGGCCGAGCCATTTGGGATCGGCCATAATTTGTTCCAGAGTGATGATGTCATCAGCTTGAGTTGCCTGAGTGACCTTCGGTGTAACCACTTTCGCGAACTCACGGACATTCGCGGTAGGTGCTGTCGTGACGGCCTCAGGTACGGTGCTATTGCAAGCTGCAACTACCACACTCAGACCTAGTAAAACACTGCTTCTAATTAGAGTATGTCGCATATTATTATTTACTTCGTTATAAATTCGTGCCCATTATAGCCAGCTATCTATGCCGGGTGTATTCATTTGTCCTTGAATTTGCCATGCTGGTCTTTTAATAAACCGAACGGATAAATTGATCCAACCAGCCTGCACTGAGAGTATTGGTGTTAACCCCCTAACTACAGGAACAAAACAATGAAAAGATTAGTTGGCGCATTGTTATTCAGTACGCTTCCTTTATTCGCGCAGGCAAACAGCTGCCCTGACGTATTAAAGTTCATGAAACGTAAGCTCAATTCTCAGGAAACCGTAAACCTGTGCAGCGAATATCAGGGTAAAACCCTGTTGATTGTTAACACTGCAAGTTACTGCGGGTTTACACCACAGTTTGAAGGCCTTGAAGCCATGTATGACGAACTCAAAGACGAAGATTTCGTCGTTCTGGGCTTTCCATCTCACGACTTCAATCAGGAAGATAACGACGAAGGAAAAACCGCTGAGCTGTGTGAATTAACCTATGGGGTGGAATTCCCGATGTTCGAGCCAACCCACGTAAAAGGTGATGACGCCGATCCGCTCTACCGTATCTTAACCAAAGCCACCGGTGAAGCACCAAGCTGGAACTTTAACAAATACCTGGTAGACAAGAACGGTAAAATTGTTAAGCACTACAAGAGCTCTGTTAAACCTTCAGACAAAGAACTCCGCACAGACGTGGAAAAAGCACTGGCCATGTAACGTTATCAGCGCATAAAAAAAGCCCCGCGAACTGCGGGGCTAATATGCACACTCAACTTGGAACACACTTTAACAATCGAGGGTTCACACATTAAAACCCATAATTGCTTGTTACATTAAGTTAGTGCTTCGCATTTGGCTAAAGTTCAAATTTTTTCACAAATTGTTGCAAATATTTTTGCTGATATACGAGGCTAACCAGCCACACTTTCCTCACTCCTGATAAAAACCTTTTATTACAGGGTATTACAGCAGCAGACGATTAATTGCAGAGACAAAAAAACCTGCAAAATGCAGGCTTTTTTAATGCGTGATGTTTGTGCTTAAAACTTTGCCAGGGCCTGGTCGAAGTCAGCAACCAAATCATCCGTATCTTCAATGCCTACCGACATTCTGATCATGGTTTCGGTAATTCCCATGCGCGCCCGCTCACGCTGACCATTTTCAAAGAAAATGGTTGAGGCCACCGGCAGTGCCAGCGTACGCGTATCTCCCAGATGCGTGGCCGATAACACTAATTTAAGTTCATCTAAGAATTCACAAGGCTCGATGCCAGGAACCAGATCGAAGCTCAGGATGGCACCATAACCACCCAGTTGCTCCCGAGCCACATAATGTTGCGGGTGATTCGACAAGCCCGGGTAATAAACGCGCTCGATTTTCTCCTGGCTTTCAAGGTAGGTGGCCAGTTTCATGGCGTTTTCGGTACTACGCGCCATCCGCAAAGAGAGGGTTTCGATACCTACCGAGATCAGATGTGCTGATTGCGCAGACAGTGTGGCCCCCAAATCACGCAGGCCTTTTTTACGAATTTGGGTAATGCCCCACATCCGCTCATCAGCCACCTGGTAGGCCGGTTTGATATTATTGAATAACGTCCAGTCAAAATTCCCCATATCAGTAACGGCCCCACCGAGCACGTGGCCATGACCACCGTGATATTTGGTAAGGGAAGTGAGCACCAGTGACACCTTCATCGCCTTCGCATCAAAGGCTGGTGGTGGTGTCATGGTGTTATCCACCATAAACAGTAACGATTGTTCCTCGCTCCACTTCCCGATCGCACGCAGATCGGCAACCTGAGTTACCGGATTGGCAATTGTTTCAGTGAACACCGCCCGGGTATTGCTTTTCCTGGCCGCAATCACCTCCTGAATGGAAGTAACATCAACAAAGCTGAGCTCAATGCCCAAATCCTGCAAGGTATCTAAGAAACTGCGGGTATTACCAAACAAATACTGACTGACAATCAGATGATCACCGGCTTTAAACAGCGACAACATGGTGCTGGTAATAGCCGCCATGCCGGTTGAGAAACAGGCCGTGGCGATGCCGCCTTCCATATCGGCGATAATGGTTTGAAGCGCTGCCATAGAGCCCGACGACGAGCGGCCGTAAACATGGCCCATCTTTTTGCCCTGGAACACATCTACCAGATCTTGCGTTTTTTCAAATTCGAATAAGACAGAATTGGTCGTACTGGTATGTACGGCACCGTCGGCTGGTTGATTTAGCTGTCTGTCGGCATGTACTTGACGAGTGGTCACTCCCGGTTTGGTCACGCGTTGGGCTCCGTAATTGTTTGCTGCGGGTATTTAGCGGTAATGGTGCGGTAAAAAGTGTATACCGACTCCATAGACACCGTTACATCTTTGGATACTGTAAGGACGGGCCCGAAAACCAGCGTTTTCTGTTGATAATCAAGGCCGACACACTGAATGGGAATTCTAGCGGTTTGTGCAATGTAAAGAAAGCCGCTTTTCCACGGATATACCGCTTTTCGCGTGCCTTCTGGTGCCAGCGCCAACAGTAACCGCTCTGCACGGCCAATTCGCGCAGCCACATCTCCCACGACACCATGAGCTTTGCTGCGCTCCACCGGTATGCCGCCGAGCCGTCGCATAAGACCGCCCAGCGGCCCTTCAAACAACGTGTTCTTGCCCAGAAAAGCCACCTCAAGACCCAGTGCCAGCTTAAACATTACACCAATAATAAAATCCCAGTTAGACGTATGCGGGCCCACGGCCAATACCATTTTAGGGTGATTGGCAATACTGCCGCGCACTGTCCAGCCGCGTTTTTCAAGCCACCAACGGCAACATTTCCCCCACAAACCAACCGGGTATTGTGGGACTGATTCGGGTAATGGCGCTTTGAATGACTGCATATTCCGCCAACGATCGGTTATTCTGTTATCGCTAATTGTAACCGCTACGGAGTGCGCCACAAACGCTATGTGTATTATTTTTGTTGCCGTTGAGCAGCACAAAGACTATCCGCTTATTATTGCCGCCAATCGTGATGAGTTTTATCAGCGGCCTACCCAACCCAGCGACTGGTGGGACGAATCCCCCGGCCTACTGGCGGGTAAAGACTTAAAAGCCGGTGGTACCTGGATGGGAATGAGTCGTGCCGGTAAGATTGCAGCGCTGACCAATATTCGTAATCCCGCCAGGGAACAAGCTGAGGCGCGTAGCCGTGGCGAGCTGGTGGTTAACTATCTCTCTTGCAGTACCAACGAAGCGCTATTTGAACAGCAGCTTAGCGACAGTTGCGAGGCCTATAACGGCTACAATTTGCTGTACGGCAATGTTACCCGCCTGCAGGTGTATAACAATCACACCAACCGTTTTACGCCGCTGGCTGCGGGCTTTCACGGCCTTTCCAACAGTGCGCTCAATACGCCCTGGCCCAAAGTAAGGCGGGGCGTAACCAGGTTGCAGGAATACATCAGTACAGCCACCTCGCTTGATTATGATGCCCTGTTTAACCTGCTTCAGGATAACACCCCGGCTGCGCAACACGAACTGCCGGATACCGGCGTGCCGCTTGAATGGGAACAGCGTCTGTCGTCTATCTTTATCGCCTCACCCGACTACGGCACACGCAGCTCTACCCTGCTGCTGGTTAATCATCGCGGTGAAGTCACCTGGATTGAGCAGGAATATGAACACGGCAAAAAGGTATCCCCACCCCGAGAGTTTCAGTGGAAAATTGTGCAGGAATAACCGCTTTTCTATTCGAATTTGCAGCAGTTGATGGCATAATGCGCAGCCCGACTGGTTAACTCCCGTGCCAGCGGAAGATGATGAAGTGGTCAGACTGACAACCGTGTTGAACCACAACACACGACCACCGTTGTTTGAGTTTGTGAAAGCCCAGGACTGTTCATAAACTTAGTAAACCGATTCCTGTACATTTAGAGGACATAACGTGTTTGAAGTGCTACCCCAACTTGCCCCGGATCCGATTCTTGGTTTGTCTGCTGCGTTTAAGCAAGATACTAACCCTAATAAAATTGACTTAGGTGTTGGCGTTTATAAAGACGAGCAAGGCAACACCCCTATTTTATCTGCGGTAGCCAAAGCGCAAACCATTTTACTTGAGCGCGAAAAGTCTAAAACCTATATCACTCCGCAGGGTGTGCAAGGTTTTATCGACGGTATGCTGGGCTTGATCCTGGGTGAAAAAAGCCCGGTACTGATGGCCGACCGTGTGGCAGCTGTGCAAGCGCCGGGCGGTTGCGGCTCATTACGTATTCTTGCCGAGTTACTGACTCGCGTTAATAAAGACACCAAGGTGTGGATCAGCGATCCAACCTGGGCTAACCATATTCCGTTAATGGGCAATGCCGGTTTAAGCCTGGAAACTTACCCCTACTTCGACAAAGCCACTGCTTCGATTCGTTTCGACGCCATGATGGAAACACTGCGTAAAGTGGAAAAAGGCGATGTGGTATTACTGCACGGTTGCTGCCACAACCCAACGGGTGCTGATCTTACCAAAGAACAATGGCAACAAGTGGCAGAAGTCGCTAAAGAGCGAGAGTTCCTGCCGTTTGTCGATCTGGCCTATCAGGGCTTTGGTGATGGCCTGGAAGAAGATGCCTACGGTGTTCGCCTGCTGTGCGAAAGCTTACCGGAAGTGATCATCGCCGCCTCGTGCAGCAAAAACTTCGGCCTCTACCGTGAACGTGTTGGCTTAGCGGCCATCGTGACGGCAGACAGCGCCACCAAGAAAATCGCTCAGGCACAAATTCAGTCTGTAGCCCGTGGAATGTACTCCATGCCACCAAGCTACGGCGGTGCGCTGGTAGACATTATCTTGTCCGACGTTGCACTTAAGCAAGAGTGGGAAACCGAAGTTAACGAAATGCGTAATCGCATGTCTACCCTGCGTAGCCTGCTGGTTGATAAACTGGCCGCTAACGGCGCGCAGAAAGACTTCAGCTTTGTAAACAACCAGAAAGGCATGTTCTCGTTCCTGTGTATTACCCCGGAACAAGTACAGAAAATGCGTAATGAGCACAGCGTTTACTTTGTTGATTCAAGCCGCGTAAACGTAGCGGGCATCAGCCAGGCTAACATCGACGATCTGGCCAAAGCCATGGTAGCTGTGATTAACAGCTAATCGCGCTGATAATCAATAAATACTAAAAAGCCCTGACTGTTCAGTCAGGGCTTTTTTTGTTTCAGCCAACATCAACGCTAAACAATAACATAACGTTAAAAGCATACGTTAGCTGCGACTGCACAGCTCTCTACGTAAAGCTCCGAGAGCCCGAGGCTATAAACTTATACAGTAACGTTCTTCACACCGTACTTAAATAGCTCCAGGT
>OJDQ01000219.1_pt1 | contig 29792 bp, 27 predicted proteins | sample 1592851 | NCBI WGS metagenome assembly OJDQ01 (sample SAMN05416774, study PRJEB24817) | seawater metagenome | isolation source: Sea water | place: Canada:Atlantic | collected 2013-07 | reverse complement strand
ATTGCCGTGTCTGGCGCGATCCCGAAGTATTTGTCCTGCGGCATGATATTAGAAGAGGGGCTCGACGTTGAGCTTCTGCGGCGTGTGGTTGCCTCAATGAAAGCCGCCGCAGATAAGGCCGGAGTGACCATCGTTACCGGCGATACCAAAGTAGTGCCTAAAGGCAAAGGCGATAAAATTTTTATCAATACCAGTGGCATTGGGGTTATTCCTGAAGGCGTAAATATCTCTGCGTCTAACTGTCGGACAGGCGATAAAATTATTGTTAATGGCCTGATAGGCGATCACGGTGCCGCTATTCTCAATGCCCGGGGCGATTTGGCGCTCGATGTTGCATTGGAAACCGATTGCCGGGCGTTAAATGATTTGGTGCAAACCATGTTGAGAGCTTGCCCGAATATCCATGCTATTCGTGATGCTTCGCGGGGGGGCGTGGCCACTGTGTTGTGTGAATTTGCCGAGTCGTCTGAAGTGAGCATTCGTTTGCAGGAAGAACAGATCCCGGTAAGAGATACCGTGCGCGGTGTCTGCGAGATCCTGGGGCTCGATGCACTGTACTTTGCTAATGAAGGTAAACTTGTTGCTGCGGTTCCGGCCGATAAAGCTGAGGCGGTGCTTGCGGCGATGCGCAATCACCCGGCCGGGAAAGAATCAGCCATTATTGGTGAAGTTATTGAGTCGAACTATAACCGGGTGCTGGTGAAAACTCACTTTGGCGGAGAGCGTATTCTGGATATGCTGGTGGGTGAGCAATTGCCGCGGATTTGCTAGTGATTAATTGCTAAAAAGAGATCGGGCATAGTGCCCGATCTCCGCCCATGGCATTCAATAGTTGGTGTGGGTCACCTAAATTGAAAACAACGATACTCCCATCATTGCAATTACCAGCCCAATGAATCTGTTCGCTGAAGGGATGCTGCGCGAGACCAGTTTCGACACAGCAAAGCCCGTCATTACCAGTGTGGCGCTGGTAATGAGGAAACCTGAAGCAAACAGAAAAGGGACGGAGCCGGCGGTCTCGAGACCATGGGCAAAACCGTGAAACATCGCAAAACAAGCTGCCAGGCTAACCGCCAGCCCCTGAGTTATGTTCTTACGAGTGGCTATCAGTAAGCCGGTGATAATGGATGTCATTACAATACCGGTCTCCATAAAGGAGAAGCTAAACCCTGCTAATCCCAGCGAAAAACCGCCAATCAATAAAGCAAAGAAGGCCGCCAGCATGGCACGGCTTTGTTTACCGGCAAAGCCTGAAGCCCAGTAGCCCATTGCTACCATGGCTATCAGGTGATCAATACCCATCATAGGATGTGACAGACCGGCAAAAAAAGCGTTTTGAACCGTTTCGTGACCAGTATGGGCTAACGCCGGTGCTGCGGTAGCCAGCGTTAATAGCAGGCCGCTGGATATTTTTTGTGTACGTGTCATGTATTTACCTTACTGCGAAATCGAACAGTTATTAGAGTATTGTCGCTGGCTTAAGCGCCTGACGAAAACTTTATTGTATTGACTACTGTTTTAGCATTTCTAAGATTTGCAAAACGGGTGCCAAACTAAAATTTAACGTTTAAATTTAAGTAAGTCTATGAAAAATAATATTATTATGGTTTTTTTAAGGTTGGCATGAGGCTTCGTAACTGGTAACTTGCTTGCCACTTATCAAGCAATTTGCAACGTCCTGTGCTGAGCGTAAAGGTCAGAAACTGTTCATCCCTTAGCTGCACAAGCCGTTAATGGATGAAGGTGATATCACCGAGTTCTGCCTGTAGATAGTGCTTAAACTCTGCGACTTTGCTTGCGGGAAAAACAAAGCCTGGCGGGTTTCCTGGCGTTGTTGGATTATAAGGTAAGGAAAAGTAGCAATGTTCCCTGATGGTCTCTAACGCTACCCTGGTGACTTTATGGATGGGGATTGATGCAGAGCCAAACTGAATATGACCATTGTTAAACGTTACATAGTTTACCGGGTCCTTTACCGTTGTGTCTGGCATGGATTGACACCACTTCACTATCCAAACCAAGTTAAAAACACCAAGCATCAACAGCAGATTTACTTCCTGCCTCACAATCCAGAGTATCAAACCAAAACAGAGAGCGGCCAATGCACCATGCACTAGTGTTTTTTTGTCGACGGGTTTGGATAATGTCATTGATAAAGTCCGTTTTAACAAATGCTTGTTGCTTAATGTGGGCCTAGGCTGGCAGGAGCACGGCGCCCGGCTATACTTATATCGTATTGTAGCCAGGCCAAACAAACATTTTTTCTATCATTACTGCATGTTGCGTCTGCCGTTCTTCCTATGCTGTTAACCGATGATTGGTTCTTAGCCAAAAGGATAAGACAATTCCCCTAACTCATTGTACGAAATATCTTACAAATCTGTGAGATATTGTCAGTGTAAGGCTATATGTAAACACCCTTAAAATAACTTAAGTTTATGATTTTTAGAGGTTAAGTTAATTTGAGAGGGTGAGTGTCTTTGCATTTGTTGTAAGAAATTAGCATCACGGCATTAGTATTCCGCCTCCAGAGGCGTACTATGAACGTGTCACAAGGAAACACGACGAGTCAGGAAGACACAAGGAAGCACTTAGGATTGCTCAGGATGAGTAAGACAGGGTAAGGAACTCTGTTTAAGGAAGCAGGACAGGTCGGGAAGGCCGAATAGGGACAATTCCAGGATGGAAAATACTGTAGCAGGATGTACAGTAACAATGGATAAACGGAAAGGGACCTGTTCAGGAAGAACAGCTCGCACAGGATGAGGCGAGAAAAGAAGGAAAGGGGCGTATACGGATTTTAATCGGGAAGATTTTAGTCGCAAGGGAGCGCTGAGAAGGAAGCTCAAAATTCAGAGAAAACGATGACTTCGGTCATCGTTTTTTTATGTCTGCTGAAAATTCCATGATAATCAAAGCGGGTTTGCCAGCCTTCATAAAATGCATAAAATCCGGTGTCTAACCCTGCCAGGTTATACTATCATCCCCCTTAAATTTAACAGATATGTACCGTGACCATGGCAGACCGAGCAAAGACAGCTGAAGTGTATCTCTACCAGACCGTAAGCGCGGAGAAACTGGAAGAAGAAAGTACGCTGCCAACCGAATGTGCCCTGGCTATTAGCTATAACGACATTAGTTATGCGGTGATGATGGTAAGCCCTGATGACGTGCAGGACTTTGTTGTAGGGTTCAGCCTGACTCAGGGCATAATTGATTCCCCGGGCCAGTTTCGAAGCATCAGTGTCACGTTTGATGGCGAGCAGGGGGTTGCTGATGTGCAGCTCAGTCCCCGGGCTCAATGGCAATTAAAGTCTTATCAACGCCGCCTGGCTGGCAGTTCGGGTTGCGGTATCTGCGGTACAGATGCGCTGAAATCAGCGTTACCTGAACTTTCCAAATTACCTGATGCGCCCTTGCCTGAAGTGTGTGCCTTCACCAACCTGCGCCATCGCATTCGAGAATACCAGCAGGCACTCTATTCAGGTGGCGCCCAACACGCTGCATTTTTTGTGACTAACGAGGGTGGCATAACGATGTGCCGAGAAGATATTGGCCGTCACAACGCCATGGACAAACTCATTGGCGCGCTGGCTTTAACCAGCACTGAGTTAAATAATGGTTTTATGGTGCTGACCAGTCGGTGTGGACTGGAATTGGTGCAAAAGGCAATACGCATTGGTCTGCCAACGCTGGTGACTTTGTCTGCGCCCACCTCCATGGCAGTGGAGTGGGCTAAACGTTATCAGCTTAACCTGATCCACTTACCCCATCACAGCGCACCACGGGTGTACCATAGCTCAACAGCGAGCGGTGCGGTTTAGCCCTGAGTAATCGGGATACGATTATCAGCCTGCGCTTTTGTCAGTTTAATGGCAATGTATTTTGAGGTAGGGGTAAAGGAACCGTCTCCATAGCTTTCCAGTGGGACCAGCCCGTTTGCTTCCGGAAAATACGCGGCGGCCTGGCCTGGTGGAATATCATAAGCCACCAGAGTGAACCCGTTTACGCGGCGCTCTCTGCCATCATGCCAGAGTGAAACCATGTCTACCTTGTCGCCATCACTAAAGCCCAGTCGGGCAATGTCGCCGGCGTTAACAAACACGACATAGCGCTGGCCAAATACCCCTCTGTAGCGATCATCAAGACCGTACACCGTAGTATTATACTGATCGTGTGAGCGCAATGTCTGCAGAATAAGGTCGGGGGTTACTCCTTCGGGCAATTGTGCTGAGAGCAGCTCGCCGGGCAAGGAATTAGCTGCAAATCCCGCTTTTTGATCCGGGGTTTTCCAGGTTCTGGAGGCGGCCGGATTCGGTAAGTGGAACCCGCCAGGTTGCGATAATTTCACGTTAAAGCCTGTGAAGCCGGGGATCGTGTCGGCAATCAAATCGCGAATGCGACTGTAGTCGTTGATCAGTGCATCCCAATCCACCGGGTGATTGCCCAAAGTGGCCCGGGCAATACCTGCAACAATAGCCGGCTCCGATCGCAACAGTGCTGAGCCTGGCGGTAACTGACCATAGGAAATATGAACCATTGAAAAGGTGTCTTCTACGGTAACGCCCTGGGGTTGACCATCCTGAATATCGGCTTCGGTGCGGCCAAGGCAGGGGAGGATCAGCGCCGCCTTACCGGTGATCAGGTGAGAACGATTGAGTTTAGTACTAACATGAACCGTGAGGTCACACTGTTTCAGGGCCGCGTGAGTTCGTGGTGTATCCGGTGTGGCCTGCGCAAAGTTGCCGCCCATACCAATAAAGACCCTGGCATTTCCTTTTTCCATCGCCTGAATCGCCTGCACCACATTGTGGCCGGGTTCGCGAGGTACTGTGAAATTAAACCGTTCTTCAAGAGCTTCGAGTAACCAGAGTGGCGGCTTCTCATCGATACCCATGGTTCGGTCACCCTGCACATTACTGTGACCACGGACTGGTGAAAGCCCTGCGCCGGGTTTGCCAACATTGCCGCGCAGCAATTGCACATTAATAATTTCCTGAATGATGGCAACGGAATGCTTGTGCTGCGTGATCCCCATGGCCCAGCACATAATGACCCGCTCTGCGCGGCAATACATACTGGCTGCCAGGTAAATATCCTCTTTACTGAGGCCCGACTGCTCAATAATATCCTGCCACGAAGTGGCATCTACTGATGCCAGATAGTCATCAACGCCATGAGTATGCCGGGTAATAAAATCGTGATCAAAAATGGCCGGGCGCTTATTCGCCTTGGCTTCTCTTTCCCATTCCAATAAGCATTTGGCAATGCCACGCATTACGGCCATGTCGCCGCCTAAGGCCGGCCGGAAATACGCGGTATTCGTTGGAGCGTCACCGTTGGTGAGCATTTCCAGCGGGTGTTGCGGATGTTGAAAACGTTCCAGCCCTCGCTCTTTTAAGGGGTTAAAGCAGACTACCTGGGCTCCACGCTCTACAGCTTCCCTTAACGGTTCCAGCATACGGGGGTGATTCGTCCCCGGGTTCTGGCCAAGCACAAATATCGCATCTGCTTTGGCGAAATCGTTGAACACCACGGTGCCTTTGCCTACGCCCACCGACTGTTTCATGGCATTCCCACTGGCTTCATGACACATGTTTGAGCAGTCCGGAAAATTATTAGTACCAAAAGCACGCACAAAAAGCTGGTAAAGGTAAGCGGCTTCGTTACTGGTGCGCCCGGAGGTGTAGAATTCTGCCTGATTAGGACTGTCCAGTTGGTTGAGATGACTGGCAATGAGAGCAAACGCATCGTCCCAACTGATTTCTGTATATTTATCCGTGGCCGGATCGTATTGCATAGGGTGGGATAAACGGCCCTGGTCTTCGAGCCAGTAATCACTGTGTTCCAGGAGTTTGGACACCGTGTAGCGGTTAAAAAAGTCGGGCCCTACCTGGCGGCCAGAGGATTCCCAGTTAACTGCCTTCGCGCCGTTCTCGCAAAATTTGACCAGGCCATTTTCCGGCGATTCTCCCCACGCACAACCGGGGCAGTCAAAGCCGTGATCCTGATTGGTTTTGAGCATGGCCCGCAGATTCTTGAGGGGCTTTTCACTGGCAATCCAGCTCTTGGTAACACTTTTTAAGGCACCCCAGCCACCGGCAGGCGCAGTATATCGTTGAACAGATTTATCAGCCATAGCACTTCCTGTTCCTGCCTGGTTCAGGGTCCGGCAGTGTTATTGTGTTCTTTAGCGCACAGTAAAACAGAAATTTATAAGGTTAAGCAAACGTATATCCGTCAGTCCTGTATCTTTTTACGACCAGTGCCCTGCTTTGCGTGAAAATATCACGGCCTGTTTGGCGTATAACGTGTGAATAGCACGCCTTAATTCAGCTTCATCCAGTGGATAATGATGTTGTTAACGCCGATGGCGTACTCAAGATGCAACTGGCCATTATCTTCAAGATTCATTACCAGTGGCGAACGTACTTCACTTGGGATACTCGGATCGTTAGTTTGTTTAATGGTGAAATAATAGCCTTCATCGGCGTGGGAGATTGTGCCCGAATAGAAATACTGTGACATATTGCCCCACATGTCTGTAGCAACAAATTCCATTCGCCAGGACACGCCGTTAGACGACTTTGCGCTAAAGGTTGCATTGGCTTCCACCGCCATGGAAATATCGACGCCATTTTGCGTGTAGCCCACTAAATACCAGTCACCTTCGGGATAATATACCGTAGGCTGCACGGGGGTGATGGGTTCAGGTCCGGGACCAGGACCGTCAATTGGGTCGGGCGGAATATAAGGATTAAGATCCGGGGCATTGGGTAAAAATTTGGGCAATAAGATAAGCCCTATACCAATGACAACAAGAATGATGGAAGGGTTACTGACATTAATTTTGATGCCAAAACCTTCCACATTGCTATTGCGGGAGCCGTCGCCCTGTTTACCGGAGATAAACAGGTAAAGCCCCACTAAAACCAGTGCTACACCTACTGCAACAATAAAAGTATCAAACGTATCCATCGTGTTCTGTCCCGAGTCCATCGGTGATAAGCCAGATTGCGTGAGACAATATATGTCTGCGAAGCAAAATATAGCTCATTGGTTAATAAATAACCATCATGATGTCGCTTACTGAGTGGCAGAAATTCAGTTCGATGAATACTTTGTTATATCACCGGTGATCTGATGTGCATAGAACCTACTGCCTCTATAGCCTTTAATACCCGGGCTTGCTCGAAAATAGGAAATGACAGGATCACCTCATCCACGCCGAATGCCGCTACAAACCGGTTAAGCTGTTCCTCTGCTGCAGGCTTATCACCCACAAGGGCGTAGCGCAACGTACTGTTAATACCGCGTATTTCCATTTCGTTAAGCTCAAGGCGGATATCCTCCACCGGCGGCGGCATGGGCTTGTTAGCGTTACGACGCAGGTTAGCAAACTGTTGCTGTACCGAGGTAAATAGCTGTTTGGCGTGGTCTTCGCTATCGCCGATGACCGCCATCACACCTGCCGACACATAAGGCTCGGCTAGCTGAGCAGAAGGTTTAAAGTTTGCCCGGTAAATACTAATGGCATCTCTGAGCATATCGGGGGCAAAATGCGATGCAAAAGAGAAGGGCAGACCCATGTAAGCCGCTAACTGGGCTGAATATAAACTGGAACCGAGTAACCAAATTGGCACATTGGTGCCGGCGCCGGGCACAGCAATTGGCTTTTGGCCTTCTTCAGGTGTGGCCAGTAGCCGCTGAAGTTCAGCGACATCCTCTGGATAGCGCTCCGCATCGCCCTGAATATCGCGGCGCAGTGCCCGGGCGGTGGCCATATCAGTGCCCGGCGCCCGGCCTAAACCTAAATCGATTCGGTCAGGATAAAGCTCAGCCAGTGTGCCAAATTGTTCGGCAATCACCAGTGGCGCATGATTGGGCAGCATGACGCCACCAGAGCCAATGCGAATACGGTTAGTTACTGCGCCCACACTTGATAACAATACCGCCGTCGCGGCACTGGCCACAGCCCGCATACCATGGTGTTCAGCCAGCCAGTAACGGGTAAACCCGGCTTGCTCAGCCGTGTGCGCGATGGCCTGACTGCGTAGCAGGGCGTCGCGTACAGAACTGCCTTCGGCGACATGGGCGAGGTCGAGAATCGACAGAGGTAAGGAGTCAGTCATGAAAATACCTGTTAGTTTGCATACCAAGTATTATTGGGATGACGCAGCGAATCAAAAGGGCGATTCGACTAGCTGCATAACATCGCGTTAGTTTTCAATTGAAATTACTCGAATTGGCGTAGCAGTCATAAAGCGCAAGTTTCTGTCGGGTAAACAGCATTGTCTTCATCACTGGCTAATGCCGGAAAAGCATCAATGATTTTGTTATAGGTTTGGCGAAACCTGAGTTTTAGCAACAGCATCTGGTTAAGGTGTGCCTGGGTGATAGTGGGCTGGTAGCTCATTAGCTGTGAAACGATTCCATACGCGTTTTGCTCCTGTCCGCGAGTGGCGGCAAAGTAAAGCGCCTGATAGAGCGGATCTGGTGCATCATCGGGTTGATAATAGGGCACGTTTTGTTCTACCAGGAATGTCAGGGCTTCCAGGTTCATCGCCTGCATCGCGGTAAAAAGCAAGCTGCGACCGTAACGATCAAAGGTATGCAGATCAAATCCCGATTCGTTTAATTTATGCAGGGTAGAGGCCGTCAGGCCCCGGGTAATACCGTCATCAAAAAACAGGTAGTTTAAGTCATCGGAGATCAGACCCATGTTCACTAATTCAGGATATCTTTTAGGCCAACGTTCCAACATACGATGAGTGAACAGTGGTAGCCATTCTGGGGCTGTATTTAATGCTGATGCGACTGATGAATAATCACCGTTAATACCTGAAGCCATGATTGGACGAAATTCTGACGAACGTCCATCATTTTTATCCTTAAAGTTCAGGTAGGAACGCCTGCAACTGACTAACTCCGGAGCACGATTAAACAACGCTTTATCTGTTTCCTCAGATTCACCTACGTCTATAAACTTGGGTTTCCAATGGTGTTTTACATTGGCTCGATAATCTTTACATTGTGCTTGTTTTTTATTGGCTGTGGCATAGCCGTTATCGCTAACATAGGCCTGCTGCTGAGCAGATAACTCCTCCATCAATTGCGTTGTTTTTGCAGTTTTGGTTGGTGGAATTGTCTTCGGTACGGCGAACAGGTTGTAATCGAAGCGTTCTAAAATGGAAGAAACCCCTTCAGGTTTAAAAAAGTAGGACGAGTATCCGGAGTTATTAACAAAATAGCCGTCTTCGGTAGATGCAGCTTTGGCCTGCTGCCCAAGTCCTATAAGATAATCAATAAAAGCCAACTGCCGAAGAACATCTTCAGACTTGCCTCCTGAGCCCGTCATTCCCACCAATTGATGTAGGCGGTCCAATGCGTAATCCAGTGGACCACCGATAAAAGGATCTGATTGTAACTGAACACCTTTCTTCATGAGCCAGCGGGCCAGATCATTGCGGCCAATCCAGATGGCAGCATCCAGAATATTTAGAATCCCCAGAGCTTGCTCATCTCCTAGTGAGGCGTTTATATCGTCCAAGGCTAACGCAAATTGCTTTATGGTGTTATCACTAATTGATTGGTTTAATATTAGCGTTGCAACATCATCGGGGAGTAATGCATCGGGGAGTGTTCCTACCGGTACTTCGCCTGCACGTGCTTTTTGCAACACCCAGCGCCTGCGTGCGTTGCTTCTGAATGGGCTCCTGCTAATCCAACCTTTATTGTCTGACTTTATTTGCCCGCCATAGATTTTGTTGGCCTGATTAATCGGGCTGAATCTTTTGCGATAAGTGTCCCGCCATCTAACGGCACTTAGCCGGGAATCCATGAGTATTATTGCTAATGTAATATCGTCAGCGGAATAGCCTTTATCCAGATAAGGGGTTAAGTCGGCTTGTTCGAAAAATTTACTTTTTGTGTTATTTAAGTCGTAGCGAAATTGCCTGCATCGATTGGATGTGGGGATAAATGTTTCTATAGGCGTGTTTTCAGTCTTGGTAGCAGGTAGCGCACTTTCCTTTTGGGACGTATCAATGGCAACCTGGCCGGTAGCACTGTCGGTAGGAATAGCGGGATTATCAACTGGCTCCGATGTGACATAAAACCAAAGCCCACTGGCGAGCAGGGCAGTCCCTATTACAACTAGCATTCCTCGCACGGACAATCCTTATCACATGTTTTTTTGTTCTTATTAATTGCAATACTATCATGATATTGAGCCGCAATTAAAGTGCCTGTTCCCGCTATCTGATAGCGTTATTGTTACGCGGTGGCCTTAATTTTTGCCCTGACAAGTGAATCAGATTGATTGAATCGAGAAGCAAAATCCCTTAAGTTGTAATGCTGCGCTAATTTTACCGCACTAACTGCCCCCGGCAGTTCTTAACATCAATCCTGATAGGTAAAATATGAAATATCCAAGCACCCTCCCCACAGCACATCAGCAGTTGTTAACCGACATTATTCATGTTTTTTCGGGCGATAAGCGCGTAAACGCTATCGGCGCGAGTGGTTCGTTCGCCAGCAATCAGATGGATCAGTACAGTGATTTGGATCTGGTTATTGCCATTGAACCGTCGTTTACTGATGAAGTGATGGCCGAGCGGTTTAAACTGGTAAACGCTGTACCAGGTTATATCGAAGGCTTTACCGGCGAGCATGTGGGGGAGCCGAGACTGATTATTGCTCTGTATGAGTTGCCTCAAAGTAACCCGTCGCTCGTGCACGTCGATTTTAAATTTGTGTCGCTAGCGGATGCCGCGCAGCGGGTCGACAATACGCAGGTTATCTGGGAGCGCTCGTCTTCGCTTTCAGACATTTATGCCAGCACTGAGTACGCGTATCCGCAACCGGATTGCCAGTGGATAGAAGATCGCTTCTGGATTTGGGTGCACTATGGCGCAGGAAAAATTGGCCGGGGAGAATACTTCGAGGCACTGGAGTTTTTATCTTTCTTACGTACTGTGGTGTTATCGCCGCTGGCGTTACAACAGGCCGGGCTCACTCCATCGGGTGTGCGAACCATCGAAAAGCGCCTGCCGGCATTTGCCGCTGAGCTTAAACAAACAGTTGCTGCGGCTGACCGAGATAGCCTGATCCCAGCCTTTAAAGCCTGTATCGCCCTGTATATCCGGTTACGTGCGAAAACAACCGCAAGAGTGAATAGCCGGGCTCAGCAGCTGGCTATCAGTTATTTTAACAATGAGCTCAAGGCCTGATTGACCACCAGGGACGTGCTCACATCCCCCTGACGTTCCCGCTTTTCCACACGCATATTAATCATGTAGTACTATGTTGTTACCTGCCCGTGATGTAACTGTGTTTGTATAACAACCAGCATTCGTTAACTTACTATCGAGGTAACACTATGAGCAAGATCCTGATGATCACGGGTGATTTTGTCGAAGATTACGAAAACATGGTGCCATTTCAAACTCTGCTGGCCTGCGGCCATCAGGTTGATGCGGTGTGTCCGGATAAATCGGCAGGCGATACCATTAAAACGGCGATCCACGACTTTGAAGGCGATCAGACCTACACCGAAAAGCCAGGCCATAATTTTACGCTAAATGCGACTTTTGCAGATGTTAAGGCCGAGGATTATGATGGATTGTATATTCCCGGCGGCCGGGCGCCAGAATACCTGCGGTTAAATGCGGATGTCATTGCGTTGGTAAAAGCGTTTTTTGTGGCGGATAAACCGGTTAGCTCGATTTGTCATGGCCCCCAGTTATTGGCTGCGGCCGGTGTGCTGGATGGCAAGCAAGTATCTGCATACCCGGCCTGCGAGCCGGAAATAAAACTGGCAGGGGCCACTTATGTTACCGTGAATATGGATGAAGCTATCACCGACGGTAAGCTGGTGACAGGCCCGGCCTGGCCTGCGCATCCGGCGTTATTAAGCCAGTTTATGGCGTTGCTTTAAGTAAAATAGAGGGAAAAGTCTGTGTGTGGATTATTCATTAATGCCGATCCATCTTTGTGGACGAGTACTACCCGTTCAATGCGAATAGATGGCGTAGTGACCTCCATCCGCATGGAGACTTTTTTCTGGAATGTGCTGCAGGAAATCGCCAGCCGGGATGAACTGAGCGTGAGTCAGTTGATTTCAAAACTGTATCTGGAGTCACTCGATGCCGACCATGACGTTGGCAACTTCACGTCGTTTTTGCGGGTTTGCTGTGGCCGTTATTTATCTATGATTACTGACGGCTATCTGAAGCGGGATACGCTTGAGCCTCTCAGTGATATTGACGCAGATAGTGTGATCAAGCATGAAGCCGATACAATGGCTACAAGACTGAACCAACTGCCTGAGCAGCAATCAGCCCGACCGGGCAATAAACATTAGCGGACCGCTTTACTGATATTGATCTGCGGCAGCCGGGGTTCGAACAACGACGATTTAACGATAGAGGTGTTGGTATCAGCACATTCATGCAACGGAAACATGATGTCATCGAGTTCTGCGATATCCCGCAGGGCCAGGCGTGCGATTAAGCAGTCCTCACCGGTTACCCGATCGCAGGCCATAAAGCGGGGCTCGTCGCTAATCAGTTTTTCCACTTTTCTTATCTGCCCCGACTTCGGCTTTATTCTTACCAGCGCCTGAATGCTGTAACCCAGTGCTCGCATATCCAACCGCACGCCAAAACCATCGATAACGCCTTTATGTCGCAACGCTTTCATTCGCTCGCCAACGGCGGGGCCAGATAAGCCTACCGCTTTACCTATTTCTGCCAGACTCAACCGGGCATTATTATCCAGCACAGTTAAAATGGCTTTATCGAGGTGGTCAATCTGTTTTGTCATAACTGATTTTTAAATTGAAGGTTATTGATTTAATTTACCTGGATATGAAAGGAAAAAGCAAGAAAGGGCTTATCGAATGGCAGTGAAAAGAGAGTGAGGCCAGTGATATTCTATAAAAACTATCAGCCCGTTAATTTACCGCGTAAGGAACAGTTATGAACGTACAACGCATTGCCGCATTCAGCGATGGCAACAAAGGTGGCAACCCCGCCGGTGTGGTGTTACTAAAAGACCCAGTGGCAGAAAGTGAGATGCGTAGCATTGCAACTGAGGTGGGGTATTCCGAAACCGCTTTTGCTTATCCTCTTACAGAGGATGAATCAGCCTGGCGGGTACGTTATTTTTCGCCTGAATCCGAGGTGCCATTTTGCGGTCATGCCACCATAGCGCTGGGCGCAGTATTGGGTGAATATGCAGGTGCCGGCGAGTATCAACTCACTATCAACAGCGCAGAAATAGCCGTTAATACTGTTCAGACCGAGCAAGGCGTGGCGGCTACGCTAACGTCACCACCTACTCATAGCCGGCCGGTTTCTAAAGATGAGCTCACACAGGCGCTTTACCTCTTCGGCCTTTCTGAGCTGGATCTCGACGAGCGATTATCACCGGCTTATATCCATGGTGGTTCAAACCACATTGTTTTGCCGCTGCAAAGCAGGCAAACCCTGGCCAGCATGGCGTACTCCCTGACGGCGGGCAAAGCGGTTATGGAAGCGATGAGGCTGGTAACCATTATGCTGGTGTATATTGAGAGTCCGCAGGTGTTTGTAGTCAGAAACGCGTTTGCCTCGGGGGGCGTTATTGAAGATCCGGCTACCGGCGCAGCAGCGGCGGCTTTCGCTGGTTATCTGCGTGATGCCAAATGGCCCCACAACGGCCAGTTTACTATCCGTCAGGGCGAAGATATGGGAGCACCTTCAGTGATCAGGGTTAGCCTGTCTGAGGAAAAAGGCAGTCCTGTGTCTGTTTCAGGGCACACCCGCAAGCTCTGATTTTTACTACGAATAATTCGTTGGTAAAGTACTGATTGCACACAAGCCTTAAGCTAATCCATTGATCCATACCAGGCTGGTAAAATTGAGATAAGGTATCATTGCACCGTGAGAACAGGTAAACCGAACTGATATAAAGGAGTAAAAAATGACAACTCGTAACGCATTGGTGACTGGTGGAGCAAGAGGTATTGGTGCCGCAACGGTGAAGGCGCTGGCTGCAGAGGGCTACCGTGTTTTTATCAACTATGTAAATAGCGCTGCCATTGCCGAAGAATTGGCGCAAAGTATTATTGCGCAAGGTGGCGAAGCGGTAGCTATACAGGCCGATGTGCGGGATGATTCTCAGGTGGCGGCCATGTTTAGTAAAATAAACGATGAATTCGGTGGGGTGGATGTACTGGTATCCAACGCCAACATGAACTTTACACCCAAGCCGTTTCTTGATCAGAGTTGGGATGAATTTGCCCAGAAACTCAATGATGAAATGCATGCTTCGTATGTTACTGCGCAATTAGCTGCTAAGAGCATGAAAGAGAAGCAGTTCGGACGGCTTGTGTTTATTTCCAGTACGCTTTCAGAAGCGCCAGCCCCCAGCTTTATTGCTCATGGTTCAGCAAAGGGCGCACTGGACAGCTTCAATAAATACCTTGCTCAGGAACTTGGTCCTTACGGGATCACCGCCAATATTGTTGCGCCGGGCATGGTTGAAACAGATGCCACTAAACAGGCTCCGGAAGAGTTTAAAGAATTTATTCGCAGCATTACGCCAAACCAACGTATTGCGCAGCCGGAAGACGTGGCTAATACAATACGCTTCCTGGCCAGTGAGGGAGCATCTCACGTTACTGGCACTTATAATCCGGTTTGTGGCGGTGCATATCTGCCCTGATAGCCGTTTTTATGGCAGCGATATCATCAGGGCCTGGCGTTAGTCAGGCTCTGGCTGCTGGCTAAGCCCGCTGGCGGAAGCGTGGTAACATCCTTTTCAGTGTGGCATCTTTTAATATGAAGTGATGATAAAGGGCGGCGGCGCCATGCAGCCCAACGAGCCCATAGCCGGCTTTTGCCATTAAAATATGAACCTGGGATAGCTCTTCCGCCATGAGGCTGTCTGGCGAGGCTATTTGTGGCAGTTGCCAGCCAAAAGCTGAAACCGACACATTCCACAAACCAATATCCACCCAGCCAATTATCGGTAAAGTGATCATCAGGCCATATAGCAGTATGAAAACCGCCTTCGCCACAAACTTTTGCACGCGTGCCTGGTCGGGCTTTTCAACCGGCTCACTGAGCCACCATAACCACAGCCTGATGACTGCCAGAATAAGGATAACCAGACCTAGTAGGTAATGGGTGGATAACATCAGTGTTCGACCACTGCTCCCTTTTGGGTAAAGGGTAATAAATTCCATCGATAAACAGACAATAACCAGCATTATGGCCATCAGCCAGTGCAACCAAATTACGAGCGGACGATAGTGAAGTGCCATTTTCTACGGTCTGCCAGAGTTATTATTGTGAAAAGCTATACAGTTATTATGCTGCTTCGCGCACAGCAGAAGGTGCTATTTTACTACCGGATATCCGCATAAACTTAGCGTGACCAGTGACTTATTACTTTAATAGCCTGGTCCTGTAAGTCCTTCACACTGACTGCAAAACTTTCCTCCAGAGACCGTTTTGAAAACGCATAAATTTATAAATTTTATTTTAAATCATATGTTTATACGTTTGGAACAAATGTTGCTGCAATGTCGGTCAGGCAAAACTTTAAAACTAACTTGTCACAGGAGTGTTTAATATGAGCAATCAATTTAATTTGCAAGGTAAAAAGATCGCGATTCTGGCAACCAGTGGCTTTGAGCAGAGTGAATTAATCAAACCCAAAGAAATGCTTGTTGAGCAGGGCGCTGAGGTAGACGTGCTTTCTATTGACGAGCAGACCACAATAACCGGTTGGGACCAGGACAAATGGGGTGAGGAAGTGGCCGTTGATAAACAGGTTAACGCTGCTGCGCCAGGCGATTACGACGCGGTAGTGTTGCCGGGTGGTCAGATTAACCCGGATATTCTGCGAAATAACGAGCAAGCCGTATCATTTATTAAACGCGCACACGCTGAAACTCGGGTTCGGGCGATTGCAGCTATATGCCACGGCCCTTGGTTGTTAATTGAGTCAGAACTGGCCCGCGACAGCAAAGTCACGTCGTTTCCAAGTATTAAAACCGATTTACTTAACGCCGGTGCTGCCTGGGAAGACAACGAGGTTGTCCACGACGGAAAGCTCGTAACCAGTAGAAATCCTGACGACATTCCCGCGTTTGTGGGCAAAATCAGTGAGCTGGTAGCGTAAATCGAATTAGCAGGCAGGAGTCATAATGTCAGTAACACAACAAACCAAAACAAAAGTCATCGCCATAACCGGTGCTTCAAGTGGTATCGGTGAGGCAACCGCCCGGGCGCTGGTGGCAAAGGGCTATCACGTTGCCTTGTTGGCCAGACGTCTGGATAAGCTTAACGATCTGGTTAGTGAACTGGGTGAAGACAAGGCCTATGCGCTAAAAGCGGATGTCAGCGACTTTGATACGTTAAGCAGTGCATTTGCAGACATCCATAGCAAATTTGGCCGCATCGACGGTGTTTTCGCCAATGCCGGTACCGGCGTGAACTCTCCGGGCGTGGCAGAAGGCGACGTTAACGAGTGGTCTACCATGTTGGGTGCCAACATTAATGGCTTGCTCTATACGGCCAAAGCCAGTTTGCCATATCTGAAAGACAGTGAAGGGCACTTTCTGTTAACCAGTTCCGCAGCCGGTCGCATGACACTTAAAGGCTCGGTATATGGCGCTACCAAATGGTTTGCCTACGGGTTTGGCATGAACCTGGCGGAGGAAATGCGTGAGTGGGGCGGCAAGTGCACCACCATCTGCCCGGGGATGGTGAATACCCCGTTTTTTGACGAACCGAAAAAAGACAAAATCGCCCCCGAGGATATTGCTGAAGCGGTGATCTATGCGCTGTCGAGCAGCAAGACGGCCTGTGTAAGAGAAGTTTTTGTGATGCCAGCAGACAAGCCATAAATGTCATCGCAAACTCAGCCTTAGCATCAGGAAAATGAGCCGCCCGGCAAACTGTACCCACATCGTGTAAGACATTTCCTACACAGATGTACGAATAAGCGGTTTGTTTTGCCCGGTTTAACCTTACACTTTTGGATAAGGCTATGAAATATATAGGTTATTGAATTATTCATGAAACCCTACAAGGAAAAATCGCCTCATTGGTGTAATCCACCGGTGGCAGGTTTTTCTCATCGGCGTATTCTAAACCTGTCGCAAGGAAATGCGATTTGCCAGGAAGGCAATGCCAGGAAGTGGCAACAGGATACGCGTCAGGATGACGATATCAGGAAGATAAATGGAATCCGGTTTAATGGAATGAACCTTGAGGATTTACGGAAGAGGCTGGTATGCCAGTAGGAATGGAATAAGCCAGGGTGGCTAAGGACAACTCCGGGATTGGAGAATGCTTTACAGGATGTAAAGATTATCAGGGAAAACGGAAAGGGATACGCCTAGGGAAAGGTGGTCTGCTGTGAAGCAGAGTAAGAAGGAATTGCGTGCGGGATTTTAAGCATGGCTTATTATTGCACTTACGCTGAGAAGGAGTCTCAAAATTCCAAAAGAAAACGGTGGCTTAGGCCACCGTTTTTTTATGGTTGAAAGTCAGTGGGTATTAATTCGGTGAGGCGGCGTTTCGGTTTTCACTACCGTTAAACCATTCAGTACTAATTCCCCCTGATAACAATCATCACCGGTGGATGAAAACTCGAACAGGAATTCGCTACGCCAATCCAGCTTTCCCCGGAAAAACATAGGGCGGGTGGATTTTCTGGCCACACTTACCAGTTGCAAACGTTGCTGTTCACAATAACGCTGAAGGTACTGGTTCGCGCACTCGGAAATCGTACGGATCCGCCAGAAAAAAGCAGCGCCGGCACACAGTAACACCAATAACAGAACATCAAATAAATTCAAACTTATCCAGCCTTGTTAAAGAGTGCGCTAAGAGGCGCTTGCATTAGCGGGTTTTCCTGATGGGCGCGGGCCAGGGTTAACATAGTGCGTCGCAGCGTTGGAATTTGCACCAAATCGCTAAACAGGCCAATAAATAACTCATGCTTATAGGCTCCATCGGCATCCGCCTTAGCCGCAGCTTCTAAAAACCGCTGCGCGGTTAAGGTATCTAACTGCGCATCATGTCGCCCGGCGATCACGCTCAGTAAATGCATATCAGGCTGCGATATTTTGTCTAACAACTCATTCAGCGCCTGGTTGATTTGCGGATGATACTCAGGCGTGCTTAACGCTCTGAGCAGGCCCAGCATGCTGTGCTTCTGCGCTTCATCTTCGGCTACCAGACTGAGCTGCGCTATAAAAAAGGTTTGCAGGTTGTCAGGCAGCGATACGCTTTCCAGACTGCTGAACAGCGTATCTAAAAACGGCTCGCTGAAGTGTCCGAAGTTTTCGATAATGTGTGCAGCCTGTTTTTCATCAATAGCCACCGCGAGATCGGCAATCGCCTGAACCGGTAATTGCTGCCAGTCGATAATGGCTGGCGCTTGCAGGTATTGCTTGGCTTGTTCGAGTGCCTCGCTTTTGGCATCGTCCAGCGCTTGGCGGGCAATGGCTGAAAATTGCGCCATCAGCTGTTGACTGGGTACAAAGGTATAAGGGTTATCCGGCAATTCATCACTGCCTTGCTCTCCGGCAATCTGGTTACCCAGCGCATCGACGATGATTTGTAAAAAATGGTTGCGCGAAGCCTGAATCAGTAAACCCTGTTCATCCAGCGGAAACTTAACAAACCAGATATAGCGTTGCGCCTGAGGGTTTTTTTGCCAGAACACCACGGCATACCAGGCGTGTTGCTGACGAGGGCGGGGAGGGCATACTTTACCGTTTTCGATATCTAAAAATGTTTGCGAGGCAACAGGATAAACTCCACGACCTAAATCAAAAATGCGATAATCCGTGCCCGCATGTAATAAAAACTCGCTCAGCGAGTGAATACTTTTTGAATTCATGCTGATTTTTACTATGACAAAATTTGCCGATAGTGTAACAGGCATTGGAGTAAGCGCGTAATGATTCATGATCCCAAATCCATTGAGCAGGGCTCAGATTTGTTGTTTGAGCTGGAAGAGAGATTAAAAGCTGCGGGTTTGTGGTCGGCGGTTACGCCTTCACAGGAAGCGCTGGCCAGCCAGCAGCCCTTCGCCTGTGACACGCTTGCTTTTGAGCAGTGGCTACAGTTTATCTTTATTCCACGTTTACAGATTTTGCTGAAAACTCATACCGTACCTCCACCCATGCAAATTCAGCCTATGGCCGAAGTCACCTGGCAGCGTAATTACCTGTCTGTGCAACGGGTTCTGGTGCGTTTCGATAGCTGGAGTCAGTCACAACATGGCTAACAATGAATTAAACGTGGTGTATCAGGATGAGTACATCGTGGCCATTTATAAGCCGGCCGGTTTACTGGTGCATCGCAGCCCGATTGATAAGCACGAAACCCGCTTCGCAGTGCAGTTGCTGCGTGACCAGCTTGGTCGGCATGTGTATCCGCTACACCGACTGGACCGGCCAACCGCTGGTTTACTGTTATTTGCACTGGATAGCGAAACGGCTTCGGCAATGAATGCGCAAATGATGAGCAATGGAATGCAGAAGTCTTACCGGGCGCTGGTCAGGGGCTATGTAAAGTCGGCCGGGATGGTGGATTACGCATTGAAATACCGCTGGGATAAATATGCCGATGCCGATCGCACTAAACAGGTTGCCCCGCAAACCGCCCACTCTGATTACTGGCCGCTGGCCCATTACGAGTTACCGTTTGCGGTAGGACGTTACGCAACGGCCAGGTACTCGTGGGTAGGCTTAACGCCTCATACCGGGCGCAAACATCAGTTGCGGCGTCACATGCAGCATTTACGTCATCCCATTGTGGGTGATACGACTCATGGTGATGGTAAGCAAAATGGTTTTTTGCGTGAACAGTTTTCTAATCATCGGTTAATGCTGACCTGTATTTCCATGGGGTTTTATCATCCGGTTAGCGGTGAATGGCTAACTATTAAGACGCAAGTCGATAGCGAAATTGAGCAGTTATTGGTAAGCTGGCAGCCGTTTTTAACCTGGAGTCAAAAAGTAAGGTAGGTCCATGACAACCCTGAATATCATCGTCGGTTCGGTTTACGGTAACGCAGAAAATGTAGCAGAAGAAGTACAGGCTTATTGCGAAGATCAAGGCATTGAGGCTGAAGTATTGAAGGATCCGGATGTCAGCGACTTTACCGATCCACAGGCATTGTTAGTGATAACCTCAACTACCGGTTCCGGCGACTTACCGCCTAACCTGGAGTTTCCCATTGATGAGCTACGCACTCAGTTCCCGCTGCTTGAACAAAAGCCTTTCGCGGTAGCTGCCTTAGGCGACAGCAGTTACGGTGATTCCTACTGTGGCGGCGGCAGAATTTGCCAGGAACTGTTAACAGAATTACAGGGCTTTCCGGTAGCAGACATGCTGGAAGTGGATGCAATGGAAACACTGGAACCGGAGCAGGATGTACTTAACTGGTTCAAAGGCATTCAGGATAAACTGATCGCTTAAACTTTCTTTGAAAGGCGCTGACCGGCGCCTTTCGTTTGCTCGGTTAACAGCGCTTATACCAGCACGCCTGAGGATTCGCTTTATTATGAATGATGTGATGAGTCGTTTTACCGACTGGGCAACATTTTACATGTCCAATCTGATTGTCACTGTACTGGTGCTTATTATCTTTATGGGTGTTAACCGGTTACTGTTACCGCAAATCGAGAAACTGGCTACGAGTAGCAAGCTGAGTGAAGAAGCTCGGAAGAAAACCTATCATACGGCCAGGTTAATCACCGGCGTTATCACCATTGCAATCTTGTTGTTGGTGTGGGGTGTTGATTTTAGTGGCCTGATTGTACTTTCCACGTCTATTATTGCGCTTACCGGGGTTGCGCTGTTTGCCAGTTGGTCGCTGCTGAGCAATATCACTTCTTACTTTGTGTTGCTGTTTCAGAACTCTTATACCAAGGGCAATTTCATTCGTATTATCGATGGTGATAATTACATGGAAGGCTATATCGCTGAGATTAACTTATTCACCACGCGTTTAATTACCAAAGATGATGAAGAGATCGCATACCCGAATAACCTGGTGCTCACCCGGCCTGTGATTATTAACCCTAAACAGCACTGGCAGGGGATTGGTAAATCCACTGATAAACAAGTGCCTGTTCAACCTGAGCAAGCCCGCGAGGCTCAGAAAGATTAAAGTAGCAGACTCAAACACGAAAGGCGCCACATGGCGCCTTTTCTTTGAATGCAGTTTAAAAGTATCTTGGGCTGGGGTTACTAAAGCATCTGTTACCGCCAGCGTTTACGTCCGCTAATTAATTCCCATATCGTGCTGGCTGCAGGGTCATCGCTGGGTTTTATACTGCCGCATTTGATAGACTCATTGCAGCTTACGCCACGGATCCGGCTGCCAATTGAATTTTGATCGTACTTTCCGCTGCTTACCAACGTATCCACCAGGCCATCGAGTACCAGTGTTACTTCAAAGGCTTCGCCTCTTACTTCAATGACTTCCATGTTTTTATCTAATTCCAGATTAGCGAGGATGGCAGAATCCTGTTTAGCATTAGCAGAACGCTCGGCCAGATCTTTCAGGTATTCCATGGCTTCTGGATCTCGGGCCCGGGCTAAACGCTGAAATAAATCCACTGCGCCTTCTACATCTTTGGCAGCACCTGTGCCGGTTTCTTTCATACGTGCGAGCAGAAACATCGCTCGCATATTGCTTTGTTCAGCAGCACTCTCGAGTAAAGCCACCGCCTGATCCGTTTTATCGCTATCGCCGGATTTCAGAATCTTCAATGCTTTATCATACATGGCCGGCGCATAACCATATTTAATGGAAAGATCGAGCATTTCATCGGCTTTGGCAATGTCCTGATCGAGTACAAAACCATTGCGCAACCAATCCGCCATGAGATAAGCGGCTACCGGATCGCGAAAGCGTGCGCCAAGAATTATATAGTGTTCGGCTTTATCGAGGTTTTTCTCAAAGCCATCGCCGGAGGCATAAGCCATGGCAACAATGGCGGCTGCCCGACCACTGCCATTTCTGGCCAGTTGTACCAAGTTACGCAACTGTGTTTTGCAGTCTTCGTCAACACAGTACTTCGTGGTTTCAGTCGTACCAGAAAATGCGCTAGCGTCCTGACTAAATGCCAGTAGCAGCGCTAATGATGTGGCGCTGACGATTTGAGGTAATCGCATACTATCATCCTTAATTTTAGTTTTAGACTGATGTTACGCAGTAATCCTTGTTCCACTAAACTTCATGAAACATGCAATAACAATAACTTTATACTAGCACTGTGCATGAATTGAGCAAATTGCGCCCGTTCCGGGTAGCCTTATATATTTTTGATAACGCCACGCAAATAATTCGCGTGATTCGAAAATCTACACTATCGTTAGCACGAGAAAATGGGCAACCAAATATGAACAATAATTGAAGAGTTTTTAAGCTGGCTATTGGGCGGTTAGGGCAACATCAATCCGTTGTGTTGTTTGATAACTTATAGGAATTATACGAATTGTGTATTGCAATTGGTTCAATAGCAATAGTAGATTTGAATTTGTACTAATTGCATTATGCATCCGGCATAAATGAGCATTGTTCTACAACACTGCAATCGCAGTATAAGAAGTGAAATGGATCAGGAACTCATCGAATACAAGGATATTTTCAATAAGTTGAAACCACTGGTAAATACTGTGGAATTTGACACAATTTTCAAAAAGTTGACCCAAGATATTCCACCGGGTAAACGCTTCCTGATTAAGATGGAGCTCAAACGATTAGCCAAACCCTGTACCCGAAATATAGATTTACGCGGGTTGGTTGACGGAGAGTGCCGACTCTTTGAACACGAAGGCCGAAAACACTATTTAGATCCTGTTGGTGAAGCTGAATTTCATGCAAAACTGAAAATCTACGGCCTGTATTGTTTTGGTGTCTATGAAGCGGTAATGGAAACCGAAAATAATTTTAAAGTTATGCGCAGGGTATCTGAGCAGCAGGCTAAAGAGGAAGAAAATGCGTCATTACAAAACGCCGACAGCGCGTTACTGAGACCTTTCGATATTCCGCTTATTGAACTGCTTAATTATGCAAATCGTAGTCATGAACGGATGAATTTTGCTGTAGCTATTGAGATTCAGGATGAATCCGAGAATAGCTTTCATGTCACCAGTATTGATATTTCGCAGGTTGCCCTGCGCCTTAAAATTCCCAACGGACTCAAGTTTCAGCCACAGCAACGATTAATGATTTTCTTTCGAGGGCTGGAAGACGAGTTTGCAATGGATAAGCAAAATGGTATCGCTTATTCAGTAATTACCAGTCGAGTTGAAAACGACACGCATTATTTGATCCTGCATCGAGAGAACAGTTTATCTTCGCCATCGTTTGATAAGTTTCTGGAGCAGTTTATTCATGGGAATAAGCGGCGCTATAAGGTAAACCTGGCTAACACTACTGAGGCGATTAATAATAAATCAGCAGAGCAGTATATCTCTTCTGATACACCTACGTTACCTGTTTTCATTGATGAGACGCAACAATCGCTGATACCCCGTTATATTCTCGTAAATGGTATCAATCGGGGCGTTCTGGATTACTGGCAAGATGAAAATCATGATTTAAAGATAAGCTATTTGCTCACCGCAAGTCGTCTTTCCCAACTCAAAATAACCTTAAGTGAATCCAAACCACTCTTTGTGTATTCGTTTATCCATTTTAATGCTGGCGCCATTCAGTATTATTCGGCATCGGATACCGAACTTGCCAGGGATAGCCAGTTAAAGTCCCTGTTTTTGGGGTTTGGTGCCAGAAAGGTCAGTTGGAGGGTCTTTAAGCTGAGCATGACCGAAATTAACCTTAGTCAGGCTAACATCGTTTCCTCGATTCCGGGCAGCTTTAACGACAAGGTGAAAGGCCTGAATATTGCGCCGTCTGCCAGATTACAGTCTCATTTAAAACAGTTGCGATATACGGTTCATATCACGGATGTCACTTCACAATCTGCTCAGGAGCATTATGCTACCCACGTGATTGATAGGAGCAGGCTTGCAGAATTGAAAGTATTTTCAGGTAAAGGGAATCAACCGCTTCATCCCGTTAATGTTTATCCATACCGACTGTACGAGCACAAAAAGAAGACCGCTTATTTGCTACGAGCGCCTTCCAAACTGGTTGCTGAGAGTGAAGATGAGTTAGCCAAAGGCCTAATTAATGAGGTCTCAGTTGACCACATCACCATGGAGTTAACCTCGACTTATGGCGGTAATGTTGGCGATCGGGTCAGGCTGATGTGCCCAAAATCCGTCAGCTTGCAGGGTACAACAGAAAGTGCCGCCTTGATCTTTGAAATTAAGGCTATCAATGCAGAGCAAAAATTATTGAACCTGAGCCCTCCAGAAGGTGTCTTGGGCGAAACCGCCCGGCAGTTTGCCGATAAAGTCATTGAACGTCAGGCTCATAGTCTGGATTCTTATATAACAGAAGAGGACGTGCCAGGCATTACACTGACATTGCGCTGTATCAATGCCCGTAATAATCCGAACTTTGCATTTTTACTGTCAGCCCAGGGGGTCAGGTTAGTGCCCTCGCAGGCAATATTAAGCGATAGTGATATTCAGTTAAATCAATTGGTTTGCCATAACGGTGAAAACAATTGTGCCAATATTGAGTTTTTGTTCCGGGATAGTAGTGGCGACAGCATCCTGCAAAGTTGTACTTTAAACTCTATTAAATCAGTGGCTTTGCCAATGCGGGAATTAGTGATGCTGAGCTATGACTCCACTGCCAAGCAGGGGAAGAAGGCGATAATTGCCCGTTTGGCCAATAGCTTTAATGACGCGCAAAGTTGCCAGCGTTTTATTGAAGAAGCTATGTACCGTGGCGAGTTTATGGCGGTAGAAATATACCTGACGCCGACAACTAAGCCCGACATGACGTTAATCAGTGCAGAACTAAAATACGTTAGCCTGTATGCATTGCATAAGGCCAAGGCCATAGAGGAACAAATCTGGAGTATTGCGGCAACGGCGCATGTTGTAGATGTAACCGGCGAAGTACTCTTGCGATTTGGCTACAAGAATAAATCAGTACAACCGGTTAGTACCGCTGTTTAAATAAAAGTAAAAAGGCGCCGTCAGGCGCCTTTTTACCGTAACCGCTAAATGCTTATTCAGCGCCACGCAGCAGGGCGTTGATCCCTACTTTAGCGCGGGTTTTTGCATCCACCTTTTTCACGATGATGGCAGCATACAGGCTGTATTTGCCGTCTTTGCTTGGCAGGTTACCTGGCACAACAACCGCACCAGCAGGAACACGGCCATAGTGGACTTCACCGGTTTCACGGTCATAAATACGGGTAGACTGGCCGATGTAAACGCCCATTGAAATCACCGCACCTTCTTCAACGATAACGCCTTCTACAATTTCAGAACGGGCACCGATGAAGCAGTTGTCTTCGATGATGGTCGGGTTAGCCTGGAGGGGTTCTAGTACACCGCCAATGCCAACGCCACCAGAAAGGTGTACGTTTTTACCAATTTGTGCACAAGACCCAACCGTGGCCCAGGTATCAACCATGCTACCTTCACCAACGTATGCGCCGATGTTGACATAAGACGGCATGACCACTACGTTTTTGCCTACGAAAGAGCCGGTACGTACTGCCGCTGGTGGCACAATACGAACGCCGTCAGCAGCAAACTGCTCGGCAGTGTAATCGGCATATTTTAGTGGCACTTTGTCGTAGAAGCGGCTTTCTGCGCCTTCCATTACGTCATTATTGTGCAGGCGGAAAAACAGCAATACTGCTTTTTTCAGCCACTGGTGGACAACCCATTCACCGGCAATTTTTTCGGCCACACGTGCTTCGCCGCTGTTGAGTAAGGCAATGGCATCGCTTACCGCTTGTTTAACTTCAGCAGGTGCAGCGGAAGGTGTAATACTTGCGCGGTCTTCGAAGGCCGCTTCAATAATGGCTTTTAATTCAGTCATGGTATGTTGATATCTTCAAGTTGATCGAGTTTAAACAATATCCGCTTTTTAAGCGTCGTCTGTTCTTCCGGCGTCAGGGCTTTGCCATGCTCATTCGATACGATAAACACGTCTTCCGCGCGTTCACCGATTGTGGCAATTTTGGCTAATTTTAATGTGAGATTGCAGTCTACGAATGCGTGACCGACTTTAGCAAGAATTCCCGGCGCGTCCAATGCTTCCAGCTCAATTAATGTGGCATCATCCTGTGAAGAATAGAAGCGCACTTTAACCGGCACATCCAGTTGCTTGTGCTGGCGGGAAAGCTTGCGGGTATTGTTATGACTGCGTCCGGGCTTAGACAATTGCTCGTCAATGGCCTGTTCTATGGAGCGTAGTCGTGATTCGCCCTCAATGCGCGAACCGTCGTTTTCTAAAATAAGAATGCTGTCAAACACGTGACCATCGCGGGTAACTGCGATATGGGCATCGTGAATAGAGCAATTGCGGCTATCGAGCACTGAAGCAATCTGAGCGAACAGGGCCGGGCGGTCTTCGCCGTATAACAATAGCTCTGTGCCGCCTTTGGCCAGGTCATTGTTGGTTTTGATCAGCATCTCGCCAGCTTCGTGGTCGAGCTCAAAAGCCAGAATTTCCTGGGTGTGCCAACTGATTTGTTCGGGCTTGAAGCGCGCGAAATAGTCGTCTTCAAAGCGCGACCATAAGGTATCCAGGCCAGCCGGGTCTGCTTTGGCGGCCGTCAGCATTTTAAGGGCTTTTGATTTGTGTGAATCAACCCGCTCGCGCATCGTAACACCGCATTGCAGGCCATTATCCAACGCTTTTTGGGTCATACTGTAAAGCTCTCTTAAAAGCGATGCTTTCCAGTCGTTCCACAGGTTATCGTTAGTTGCACGAATATCCGCCAGAGTAAGTACATACAGCAGATTAAGGTGAGCATGACTGCGCACGGCCATTGCAAAGTCGTTAACGACATCCGGATCGTAAATGTCACGGCGCTGCGCCACCACCGACATCAGCAGGTGGTTTTCCACTAGCCAGGCAATCAGTTCAGCATCGGCTTTTTCAATACCGTGGGCTTCGCAGAAAATCGCGACGTCCTTCGCACCCAGCGTAGAATGATCGCCATTGCGGCCTTTAGCAATATCATGAAAGATTGCGGCAATATAAATCAACTCAGGCTTGTCGAAATTCCGTACTATGCGGCCACAGCGAGGGAACTCCGTATTGTGTGGTTGAAAATAGTGATTAACATGCTTTACCAGGCGATGCGTATGCTCATCCACCGTGTAGGCGTGGAACAAATCAAACTGCATCATGCCCACAATGTGATCCCACTCAGGCAGGTAGGCCTGCAAAATGCCGTACTGATGCATAATGTCCCAGGCGAAATCAAAAAAGTGCGGGTGCTTGAAGAGTTCCAGAATAAGCGTTCGGCAAGCTGGTCGCTCTACATAATAGGCCGATTGAAAGCGGCGGCGGGCATTCCGTAACTGGCGGATACAATTGGTATCGAGGCCCTGCGTCTCTGGTGTATCCGCAATAGTTTTCAGAAACTGAAGAATCGCTTCGGGCGATTCAAACACATTATTATGCGTGGGTGAAATATTGCCGTCGATCAAACAAAAATCGTCGTTGATGGTTTTGCGACTCTGAATAGTCTGATTCAGCATGTCATAGCGAAAACGCTGTAGCAGCATTTGGTTAAGTTCGCTGATGCGACGTACAGTGCGGAAAAAGGCCCGCATCATTTTTTCAACCGCGGTTTTACTGTCGTCACCGTAACCCATCATGGCGGCTACATCCGGCTGATAGTCGAACAATAAGCGGTTTTCGCTGCGTCCGGCGACCAGATGCAGGGCAAAGCGAATGCGCCAGAGGGACATGCGACATTCGACTAACTCATCGAGCTCGTCTTTGGTGAAGTAGCCATGCCCCACCAGGCCTTTGCCATCGTATTCTTTGAAATGCTTCTTAGCGACCCAGCCAATCGACTGAATGTCCCGTAAACAACCGGGATTTTCCTTAATATTGGGTTCAAGATTGTATGAAGTTCCATTGAACTTCGCGTGGCGGGCTTTTTGTTCGTCGTATTTGGCGGCAAAGAAGGCCTTGCTGGTCCAGCAGGTATCTTTTTCGTTTACGGCGTGCCACATGTCCACAAAGGTTTGGTCGCAGCCACTGAGCATACGACTTTCCACCAGATTGGTCGCAATGGAGATATCTTCCTTGGCCAGTTTTACCGTTTCTTTTATGGTGCGCACCGACTGCCCGACATCGAGCTTAATATCCCACAGCAGGGTAATAAACTGGCCGACTTTTTCCTGTACATCCCGCTTGAGAGGTTTTTTGCTGACAATCAGCAAATCGATATCTGAATAGGGCTGCAAGTGCCCACGACCATAACCGCCTACGGCGCACAGGGTCAGGCCTTTTTCATTGGCCAGACCAAACAGTGACCAAAGGCGCTGCAGCAGGGTGTCGATAAATATCGCGCGACCGGTCACCAGTTCGTCGATGGGCTGCAGTGTAAAGGCTGATTCTAACCACTTGTAACTTTGTGACACCAGATGTTTGATCGATTTGATGTCGTCGACAGCGTCGATGGTAGCGATTTCTTCACATAACGATTTTAATTTCACAACTCACCCAATGAATACTTCAGAACACTCTGTGAATTAATCCGCAGGGATTAACCCGGCACTTTTTGCCGCTTAAGCAAGCGAATGCCGCCCTGAGGCGGCATTAGCAATTAACTGTGGTGATAAACTCTCTCGAGATCTTCATCGTCCCGAAGGGTCAGCACTTCAACACCATCCTCGGTGACCAGCAGGGTATGTTCCCATTGTGCACTGAGGCTGCGGTCTTTGGTGACTACTGTCCACTGGTCGGGCAGTATTTTCGAATAGCGCTTACCGGCATTCACCATGGGTTCAATGGTAAAGCACATGCCGGGGACCAGTTCGTCACCGGTACCTGGACGGCCGTAATGAACGATTTGCGGCTCTTCGTGAAAGCCTGCTCCAATGCCGTGTCCGCAGTACTCGCGAACAATCGAATAATTGTGCGCTTCAGCGTGAGTCTGACAAATATGGCCAATATCGCCCAGGCGCATGCCGGGTTTGACTTCCTTGATAGCCTTATAAAGACATTCCTGAGTCACTCTCACCAAACGGTCGGCCATAATGCTGGGCTTACCTACCATAAACATTTTTGACGTGTCGCCGTGATAGCCGTCTTTGATCACAGTAACATCGACATTAACAATGTCGCCGTCCTTGAGCTTTTTATCAGCGGGAATACCGTGGCAGATAACATGGTTCACCGAAGTACAGATCGATTTAGGGAACGGCGGGTGTCCGTAATTAAGTGGCGCTGGAATCGCTTGTTGCTGGTTAACAATGTAATCGTGACAAATAGTATTAAGCTCTTCGGTTGTCACGCCTTTTTTAACGTGTTCGCCAAGCATCATTAATACTTCTGCAGCCAGCTTTCCGGCTACGCGCATTTTTTCGATTTCTTCAGCGGTTTTAATTATTGCTGCCACCTGAGTCCTCTTTATTTTAGACGGTTGAATAAATGACGGAATAAAGACTTGCTACTCGTTCGTCATTTTCAAAAGGCTGTATGTTAGCGAATACCGCTGCTTGTGTATAGCGCCTGTGGGGTTTAGCGTGCTTAAAATGGTGTGTTCAGCGCCTTGAAACCTAACTTTAACTTGAGATGGCGGGCGCTACATGGTATAAAGCGCGCGCTTTTTGAATTAACCGTGTCATTACTGTGGATTTTGTCCA
>OJDQ01000217.1_pt1 | contig 29915 bp, 25 predicted proteins | sample 1592851 | NCBI WGS metagenome assembly OJDQ01 (sample SAMN05416774, study PRJEB24817) | seawater metagenome | isolation source: Sea water | place: Canada:Atlantic | collected 2013-07 | reverse complement strand
GTTACACTGTATGCGTAAGTTATCTGAGGAAATTATGAAAAAGCTATTATTAGTGTGTGCCGTTTCTGCTGCTATTTCTTTAACCGGTTGTGCCAACAGCAACAACACTCAGCGTGGGGCCGCTATAGGTGCGGTGGCTGGTGCCTTATTAGGTAAAGCCACCGGCGATAACGACAAAAGCCGTTACGCCTGGGGCGCGGTAGTTGGTGCCATTGCGGGCGGTGCAATTGGTAACTACATGGATAAACAGGAAGAAGCGCTGCGCGAAGAACTGGCCGATACTGGCGTAGACGTTGTGCGTGAAGGCGATACATTACACCTGATTATGCCGGGCGATATTACCTTTGCCACCAACTCATCTGCTATCAGCCCTAACTTCAACCCGGTGTTAAACGACGTGGCATTAGTTTTAAACGAATACGAAAAAACTGTGCTAATGATTAAAGGCCATACCGATGATACCGGTGCTGAAGAATACAATCAGGCACTCTCCGAGCGCCGTGCTAATGCAGTAAAAAACCTGTTGATGTCATACAGTGTAAATGGCCAGCGGATCACCACGGTGGGCATGGGCGAGTACCAGCCTAAGGTGGCCAATACGTCGGCTGAGAACCGTCAGCAAAACCGCCGGGTAGAGCTGTCTATACAGCCTATCACCAACTAAGTCATCGACTATGCAGACCCGCCATTTCCGGCGGGTCTCAGCCAATCAGTGCATTCCGTTATAGGCTTTGATTTGTTCGGCTACCCTGTCGGCAATGTCATTGGGAATTGGAATGGTTAAGTGATACTGAGTGACTTTCCAGCCTGCCTCGGTTTTAACCAGCACGCCAGTGCCCCGGGTCAATCCCAGTGAAGCATTATCCAGCAGCTCATCAAACCAGGCGACACCCTTGTTGGGCGAAAAGTAAATGTGACGCTCCCTGGATTTATACGTCCAGCCAGACCCCCGGTCAAAAACCGGTTTCGCATAGTTCTTAAATTCTTCCAGCGTCCAGGTTTCCGACGCGTCGGTGCCAATAAATATGGCTCCCTCGTCATACTGCGCAAAATAACTGACATAGTTAGCTTGTGCAGCAAACTTATGTAAGTTGCTGATTACATTATCAACAGCTTCCTTATCTGTGGCTAAAGCTGAATGGCAAACCAGCCCGATTAAACAAATAAACCAACGCATAATGTCTCCTTTGTTGTGGCTTTGCTCCCGATCATGACCTCTTTGAGCAAGATCACATAAGACGCTGTTTTTAATATAAACGCCGTACTGTTTACTTGCAAATAAGGGTTTGTGAACTACTTTTCATGGTATAGGTGCGGTGTTTTAGACCGTCTTGTTGTATTTATATCTCTGGAGCTATAGCGTTCATGAACTTACTTTTGAGGCTGACTGTCGGGCAAAAAATTCTCCTTATTCCCATTATTGGTACGCTCAGCTTTGCTATTTTTGTGATTATCAACAGTGTGGTATCTGCACAAAATGCCAGCGAGCTTGAGACCGCCCAAAACGTTGACTTTCCGGCCCTTCAATTAAGCACTTCAGCGTTAACCAATATGGAAAAAGTCCGCGACATACTGGCCTCTTCTGTAACCACCGGCGATATTGATGCGGTAGACGCTGCCAGGCAGAAAGCCGACGTGGTGAGGGCCGATCTGACCTCCATAAGCCGGGTTGCACCGGAATTATCCGGCGACATTAATACGATTCTTAATACCTTCAATGCCTACAGCGAAATGGCCTTATCGCTGACCAGTTCCATTCTGGACAACACTGCGGACTTTGCCACCCTCGGTGATCAGCTCGAAACCATGAATAGCCGCTACGATGAGGCGATAAATCAGCTCAACGGATTTAAAAGTAGCCGGCAGCACACTTTTGAAAAAGCCTTTGAACAATACAACAGCGCTCAGGATTTCCTGTTTTGGCTGGGCCTTGTGATGGGCGGGTTAACCACGCTGGTGTTATTTGGTACGGCTATCCCGGTGACTAAAACCATTACCGGTAATTTAACCCGGGTGGTTAAATCTCTGCGCGACATCGCTGAGGAAGACGGCGATCTGACTATTCGTATTCAGACTAACGCGCAGGATGAAGTGGGCGATCTGGTTAAATACTTCAACCGCTTTATGGAAAAACTCCAAAGGGTGGTTAAAGACATTGTTGATACCACCCTGCCCCTGTCTGATCTTGCTCAGAACCTGAATCAGCTAACCGACACGACCAATCAGAATATTAGTCAGCAACAGGGCGCGGCCGTCCATGCCAAGCAGGCTGTCGATAACATGAATCACTCGGTGATTGCCGTGGCCGAGAGCGCCGCAGAAGCAGCCAGAGCCGCAGACGAGGCTTCATCGGCGTCTAATAACGGTCAGCAGGTGGTCAACAGCACGGTTACCAATATTCAGGCCTTAGCCCAGAATGTAGAAGAAACCGCTGAAGTCATCAGAAAGCTCGAAAATGACTCTAATCAGGTGGGTGTTGTGCTCGATGTTATTAAAGGCATTGCCGAGCAAACCAACTTACTGGCACTCAATGCGGCCATCGAGGCGGCCCGGGCCGGTGAGCAGGGCCGCGGCTTTGCTGTTGTGGCCGACGAAGTGCGTACCCTGGCCTCCAGAACTCAACAATCAACAGAACAAATTCAACAAACTATCGAACGCTTACAAACCGCTGCTCATCAGGCTGTTTCAGTGATGTCCAGCGGCACGTCGCAGGCTGAGGGGAGCGTGACCGAGGCCAATAAGGCCGGTGACAGCCTGGTGGTTATTGCCGACACCATCAGCCGAATTAGCGCCATGAATGGCCAGATTGCCAGCTCGACGGACGATCAGCAGGCGGTTGCACGGCAAATCGTTGGTTTTGTGGATGAGATATATGCCCGCACGGATGAAACCTCTCAGAATTCTGACCGACTTGCTTCAGCCAGCACGGAACTGGCTGGATTAGCTAAAAATCTCGAAAATATCGCCAGACAGTTCAGGGTATGACGAGGTTGAAGCGACTTTAAAACCCCGGGGATAACGGGGGAAGATAAAAACGAGGCGCCGCCGGCAGGCGGCTTACTGAGTTACTATTAATCCGGAAAAAACTATGAATAAACCAATTCTTGCAGCGGCTACGGCGCTGGCAACCTTGCCTTTTAGTGTTAATGCTGATGTCAATTTTAGTGGATTTGCCAGCGTGGTTGGCGGTGTGGCAACCGACAGCGACGTAGAAGTGAGAGGCTATGATGACAATGTTAATTTTAAAACCGGCTCATTCTTTGCCTTACAGGCCTACTCCGACCTTACCGACGATTTAAGTGCAACGGTGCAGATACGGGCACGGGGCAGAGACGACTGGGAGCCTGAGTTTACCTGGGCGTTTCTATCCTATGAGGTCAGTCCGTCCTGGCGAATTCAGGCCGGTCGGCAGCGAATACCCATGTATCTCTACTCTGACTACCTGGATGTGTCTTATGCCTATCACTGGATAGCGCCTCCCGGAGAAGTTTATAAGGCACCGTTCGACTCCATTGATGGTATTGCCTCAATTCATGATCTAACGGTTGGCGATGCGATGGTCAATTTGCGCCTGTATTACGGCACCGAGGATTTTGAATCCCAGGGTAACGACTATCAGATGGAGAATATTATCAGTGTGGTCGCCAGTGTTAATTATGGCTGGTGGACTTTCCGCAGTAGTTATCTGCAGTTTGATTTTAGTGGTGAACTGGGCCTCGAACCGCTGGTGGCGGCCTGGCAAATGACGCCGTTTCCTGAAGTCGGCAGTGAGCTGGACGTTAATGAGGATAAGTCTGAAGGCCTGGAATTCGGTGTAATTTTTGATAATCAGGACTGGTTATTTGTGGCCGAATATATTCCTTCATCACTGGATGAAACGCTGATTGGCGACTATGAGCCCTGGATGGTTTCTGTGGGTAAACGCTTCGATAACTTTATGGTCCACGCCACCATGGGCGAAGACGTTAGCAAGCCTTACCGTGACGCCATTAACCAGGTGCCACTGGGTGTAGATCCGGGGCTTGATGCCTTGTACGCGCAAACTGAAGCGGTACTGGCGACCCGCGAATACTCACTGCCATTTTATTCGGTTGGCCTGCGCTGGGATTTTCATTCCTCGGCAGCCATGAAATTTGAGTACACCCACACGGAACTCTTCGGTGGTGATAAATCCGGCGCCTTGCAAGCCGCTATCGTTACCGTGTTTTAAGGGGAAGCATGATGATTCATTTGATTAAACGTTTGCCCCTGAAACTGGCATTGTTAAGTATGCTGATTGTTGCCGGTGGTGCTAAGGCTGAAGTGGCTGTGGTGGTTAATCCGGGTTATTCGGGGGCCGTGGATAAAGATCAGGTGGCGCAGATTTTTCTTGGTAAAGATAAATCTCTGACCCCCTTTATGCAAAAAGGCGCCGCCGCGGATGAGTTTATCGACAAGGTATTGTCGCGCAACGCTTCGCAGTATAAAGCTTACTGGGCAAAACTGGCGTTTACCGGTGGCGGACGACCACCGAAAGAGCTCGGCAATGATGCCGAAGTGCTGACCACAGTCAGCAGCTCGGATAGTGCGATTGGTTTTGTCGATGCGGCAGCGGTTAATGATTCGGTGAAGGTGCTATTTACCCTGTAGTCCGGAGAATTGACAGATAGAAGGAAAAGGCCCGCCAACGAGCGGGCCTTTAACCATAAAAAACGCTTTGTTTAGTTGTTTTGGTGTAGGATTAACCGGGTTGAAACTCATCCGGTACGCTACATGTTATTAAGAAGCTTTATTCTTGCTACGTTGCTAGGTCTTATCTGCGCCTGTAGCACTCTTTCTTCCATTGCCTCCTATACAGTCACTGAGCATGACATTGAGCAAGGGTTGTTAAAGCAAATCGACCAACTTAGCGAGAAGACATCGGTGGCGGGTATACCGGTAATGTTGAGTGTTGAATCGCTCGATGTCACCGTGGGACCGGATAACCGCTCGGTGGTTGCGCTGCAGGCTGATGCGACTGCCAGCGTGTCAGTGTTTGGACTGAAATACCCGGCAAAGGTGAAGTTAGGTCTGGAGGGCGAGCCTTATTATAATCAGCAGGAAAAAGCGTTGTATGTTCGCTCGCTCAAGCTGACCCACAGCGAAATTGATGCAGCAGGCTTTAAAGGTAATCTGACGCCGCTGGCAGACCGTTACATGGGCTTATTTAACGGTTACCTGGCTTCGCATCCGGTATACCGGATTGATACTGCCAAAGGTGGTCTGGCATGGCTGAGTAATGTGCCGTTAAGCCTCGATATCACGCCCGGTAAAATAATGTTTACCCCACGGTTTAGCGGTGATGAGGCGCAGACTAAATAACAAACTGCGCCATCAGGTGCCGCAGTGACTGCATCTGACCGGCAAGTGTATCGGCCGTTTGCTGGCTGACTTCCGCCCGCTCGACGATATGCTGCAGGGTCGCGACCAGATCGCCTACATGTTGCTGTAACTGATCGCCTAACGCTACCTGACTCTCCGTTTCTGCTGCCGTTGAATCACTCATAGCGTTAATGGTTGCCAGCGCGGTATTCACCTGGCTAAGCGCTTGTTGTGATTGTTGGGTTACCTGACTGGCCTGAACACTTTTAGCGCTGCTTACTGTCATGGTTTCTACCGCATTAGCTGCCGATTGCTCAAGGCGCACAATGGTTTGGCTGATCACGTCTGTGCTGCCCTGGGTTCGTTTTGCCAGCTCGCGCACCTCATCGGCCACCACTGCGAAGCCCCTGCCCTGTTCGCCGGCGCGGGCCGCTTCTATCGCCGCGTTTAGGGCCAGCAGGTTGGTCTGGTCGGCGATACCGTTAATCACCGCCAGTACTTTACCTATTTCCACTACGTCTTTTTGCAGGGTGGCGATTTGCTCGGCAGATACGGATATTTCAGACTCCAGTCCGTTCATGACTGCTACGGTTTCATCAATGGCACGATTCGCTTCATCGCAGTGGCTTTTCACCTGGCTCGCTGCCCTAGCGGTTTGCGTGGCGTTGGTGGCAACTTCTCGGGCTGAGGTCACCAAATCGCCAACAAAGCCCGATACCGTATGGCTGCTTTGCTGGCCTTTACGCAGTTGTTCATCCGCGTGCTTGGTATCGCTGCTGATGGCAGTGGTCGACTGGTATGCGGATTCGCTTTGTGACGCTACCTGGCTGATTAACTGATGGATGCGTGAGGCAAAGCCGTTAAAGTTACGCGCCAGTCCGCTGACTTCGTCGTTACCACTGTCTTTTACACGCTGAGTGAGATGACCATCACCCTGCGTGAGCTCATGGAATGAGTTACTCAACGATAGCAGGCGCTGTAGGATCCCCCGGGAAATTAAAAACGACGTGCCAACGGCAATCAGTAATACCGTTACCGTTATTACCAGGGTCAGAATAAAGGTAGCCTGCCGGGCTTCGCTGGCTTCTTCCCTTAAGGTACTGATGTAGTTATCAATATCGTCAATGTAAAAGCCGGCACCGATCACAATGTCCCAGGCCGGAATGTAGCGAACATAGGATAATTTGGGCACGGGGGTACTCTCGCCGAGACGAGGAAAATAGTAAACATAGTAACCGCCGTTGGCCTGTTTCCCGGTGGATACCAGGTCGCGCACAATATATTGTGATTTCTTATCCTGAAGATCCCAGAAGTTCTCACCCAGGCCGGTATCACTGCTACCCAGTAAGTGTCGGGTGCCCTGACTGTCGTAGCCAAAAAAGTAACCGTTGTCGCCAAACTGCTGCTGGCGTAAACGGGCCAGCCCCTCTGCCCGGTTAGCAGGATCTGTCGTTAGGTCGCTTACCGATGAGAGGGCAAGTTCGATATAGTGCTTAAGTTCCTGATGTTTAACGTTCAGTAGTTGCTTGCGGGTTTCCCTGAGTTGCGATTCAACCAGAGATTCCGCTTCATATTTGTTTAAAAACAGGAGAAACACACTAAGAAACAGTACCGGTAAAATTGCCAGCGCCCGAAGCTTATTTTTTATTGTTAACTGCATAGCAACGACTTTTTGTAAGTTTTATCAATGGTCTTATACAGACGCCATTTTCTGACAGTCAACAGGAATTGTGACCGCTGAGCTACAGTACTTTTGTACTATGGCAGTTTAAGTCGCTGTTTTTGCTGGACCATGGGCGGTACTGATTAGGGGATGCTAGAAAAACAAAACCCCGCCGGAGCGGGGTTTTATAGTAGTAACAGGGTAGAACTGATTACATTCTGTAGCGGATACCCAGGGCAAATGTACGGTCGCGGATATAAGTATCACGCGGGTACAGACGGGCATCTTCAGATGAATCACCGCCGAAGTAGTCGTTTGCCACATCGTCGGTCAGGTTGGTACCGTCGAAGCTTACAGTCAGGTTCTCATTAACGTCGTAGTTAATGGAGAAGTCTAAAGAGCCGATTGGATCGTGAACCACTGAGCTGCCCGGCTGGTCGCCCACTTCGTTGAAGCTACCATACCATTCACTACGCCAGTTGTAGGCTAAACGAACGTTCAGGCCTTCACGCTCATACATCAAAATAGCGTTGTAAGACTCATCAGACACGTTTGGCAGTGGCTCCATTACCCCTTCCGCATTTTCTGCTTCGTGATCCATGAAGGTGGCGTTTAGCTGCACACCTAAACCATCCAGAACTGCTGGCAGGTTTTCAAAGAACTGGGTATAAGCAAGCTCAACCCCTTCCAGTGAACCGGCGCCAGAGTTAACCGGGCGGGTAATCGAGAAATCACGACCGTCTACAATTTCTTCGTTGGCCACGTATTTCACGTATCCGTCGATGTCTCGGTAGAACAAAGTACCGGTTAATGAGCTGGCTTCGCCAAAGTACCATTCAGCTGCCAGGTCGTAGTTTTGTGACTCAACCGCGCTTAACTCAGGGTTACCGCCGTTACCGTAACCAATCGAGCCTGTTTCTGTTGGCAGAAAGTAAGAGGCGCTGGGGTTCAGGTCGGCAAAGTTAGGACGCTTAATGGTTTTACCATAAGCAGCCCGCAGGAAGACTTCGTCGGTAACCTGTAAACGCAGGTTCACCGCTGGCAGCACTTCTGTGGCGCTGGTATCAACCGTAATCGGCTCTACTACACCGTCGGTAATGCTGTTACCGTTCAGTTCAGACTCCAGACGCACTACACGGAAACCCGCCTGACCATCAAGCAGCATATCGCCAAACTCGTTGCTGAAGTTTGCCTGCGCGTAAAGGGCGTAGTTTTTCTCGGTGTTGTCGTAATACCGGGCTGGCAGGAAATCCGGCTCGGCACGAGAGTAACCCATGGCTTCGCGGATATCGGCACGGTTGCTCAACAGGTAACCGGCATTCGGCGTTAACCACTGGGTATTGTTGAGGTTAGTCACGTCGCTCATGTAACCGCTCGGTGAGTAGTCTTCCAGGCCAGGGAATTCGGTTAATGGAATATCGCGGCCTGAAATGTTACCCCGGCCTGCGGTATCTGCTTCCTGGTTGAACGCAGAGCGATTATTAACCCGCATACCTACGTCTACAGAGTGGATCCAGGAGTCCAGCGCAATGTTGGCATCGAGGGTCCAGTCGATGGCATCCCCTTCCTGGTGGCCACGTGAATCGAAGTTGGTCCACAGATAATACTGGCTCAGATCGGTCATGTCATAAGGCTGACCGTCGCCGTTAAGGATTTGAACGTCGGAGATACCGGCGCCGTTTTTGTCGAAGTCATAGATAATGGTGTCAGCAAAGAACGCTAAATCCAGAATGAAACCACGGTTATTCGCTTCGGTATCGGTGTAAGCCAGGTCAGACTTAACGGTTACGTTGTCGAAATACCATTCACCACCCAGGGCAAACTGATAAGTATCAGACTCATTAAAGAACGACTGGTTACTGGTAATAGTGCCTGGTGCGTCCGGACGAACCACCGATTGCGCAACGTTGGAGCCTTCTTTATACGACTCTACGTAGCCCTGGCCCCAGCCGCCCCAGCTAGGTAGCGGTACCCAGAAGTTTAACTGGCTGTTTTGTTCGTAATTTACGCCGAACACGTCCAGGTAATATGAACTGTTGCTATTGGGTTCCCACTGGAAGCTGGCATTGAATGAATCACGCGTACGGTCGCCGTAGCGGAAGTAACCACCTATCACGTTGGGCGCCATTGCCGGCGCGCCGGCTACATTAAGCGGCGCAGAATTAGGATTGTTTACCACGCTGTCGGGCAGGATAAACGGTGCGGTCACAAAGTTTACCTGGTCCTGGAAGTCGCGATCCTGATGAGAAACACTCAACATGGCGCCAAAGCGGCCGTTGCTGTTTTCCCAGTTATTATTGATGGTAATACTGCCTACCGGGTTCCATGACTCCGCTTCATCACTGTATTCATAGCGCAGGTTACCGGCGGCTGAAAAGCCGTCATCAAAATCAAACGGACGACGTAACTGAATGTCGATACTACCGGCGATACCGCCTTCGATATCGGCGGCGCTGATAGATTTTTTAACATCAACGGAATACACCAGGTCGGCTGGAATGTCGGCCAGTGAGATAGAACGACCTGTGGTAGTGAAGATATTACGGCCGCTCATAGTAGTCACTACATCAGGTAAACCACGAATCAATACCTGGGCAACTTCACCGTTGGTACGTGCAACCTGGATACCCGTAACTCGTTGCAGGGCTGCGGCAACGCTGTTATCCGGTAACTTACCGATATCCTGAGCCACAATAAGATCAGAAATGTTCGAAGCGTTCATTTTAATGTTCTGTGCAGAGTTAAGGCTGGCTTTTACCCCGCGTACATCAATAACTTCAACCTCATCTTCGTTGGGAATGCTGTTCGTGTCCTGGGCATACAAAGGCTGAGCGGAAAGTGCGAATAAAACGGCGCTGGCAAGTTGAGCACGTTTAAACATGTATTATCTCCAAGTAGGTGTTAATGCGCAGTTCACAGGTGTATCGTCCAATTGTGAAAATCCTGGCGCGTTGTAAGGTATCGACCTTAGTCAGTCGAGCTCTCAATTTTTTATTATTGTTATTATTCGGTCGTTGATACTATTGTATGATAATACTACAGTCAACATCCTATTAACGCGTTATGCCGAGGTGTGGTTGGCTTTAGATGGCGTGCCAGGGTTTATTTGTATTAAAAACAGTGGGTTGTGTTTATATTGCCATTTATTGATTTTAATTAATAAATTACGAATTATTAATAACTTGCCTATTTAACTGCGCAGAATGTTAAATAATTGTGGTGTTTTTTCGGCTCGGAATGGCTTTCTAATGGCGCTATTAGTAGCAAATAATTGCAATGGGCGAGAGGATCAGGAATCATCTCTGCCAGCTAAGTCGCGGAGGTCCTTATGCTTAACTGGTATTCGTTACCGTTCTCTCAATTAACTACCGATCAGCTCTATGAATTACTTAAACTGCGCACCGATGTGTTTGTGGTAGAGCAAAATTGCCCTTACCCTGAATTGGATGACAAAGACAGAATGAACGGTGTTTATCACCTGTTGGGCACTACCGAAAACGGGCTGGTGGCTTATGCAAGATTACTCCCTCCGGGCGTGAGTTTTCCTCAGGTTAGTATTGGCCGTGTAGTGGTAGCACAGCAGGCCAGAGGTGAGGGGTACGGGCAGCTGTTAATTCAAAAAGCGTTGCAAGAATGTCAGCGGTACTGGCCGGATCAGGACATACAAATTGGCGCTCAGGTCTATCTCCAGCAGGTTTATCAGCAGTTTGGTTTTGTCCGTAACTCCGAGGATTACCTCGAAGATGGCATTCCTCATGTGGATATGGTGCTGACCAAAGGGTAACGGTGCAGCACCTCCGGTTATTATTATAGTTTTACCAGTAGCTTGCCTTTATTGGCGCCGGTGAAGAAAAGATTCAGTGCACTCATAGCACTCTCCAATCCTTCTAATACATGTGTCCGGTAGCGTATTTTGCCTTCGGCCACATAAGGACTCAGCTTGTGTAGCAGCTTGCCCGCTTCATGCAAGTGGTCGGGCATAGCAAAACCCTGAATTAAAATACGTTTCTTTATCAGTGGGATCCAATTTGGCCCCGGCGCGGGTGAAGCGGCGGTGTAATCGGCAATCATGCCGCAGACCACTACCCTGCCGTGTACATTCATGCGATCAAAAATGTGTTGTTGTACCGGGCCGCCGGTATTCTCAAAGAAGATATCAACGCCCTGTGGAGTCAGCGCTTTAAGCTTAGGGGCTAAATCATCGGTTTTGTAATTGACTGCGCCATCAAAGCCCAGCTCGTTGACTATCCAGTCTGCCTTTTCGTCACTGCCGACCACGCCGATTACCCGCAGTCCTTCGGCTTTGGCTAACTGGCCAACCATGGACCCGACTGAGCCTGCTGCGCCGGTTACTACCAGGGTTTCACCGGCCCGGGGTTTGCCGATGTGAAATAACCCCTGGGTGGCGGTCAGACCGGGCAAGCCAAACACTGCCAGAGCCGTTTCGCCGTCGACGCCGGGCGGTAATTTATTCAGCCCTTTACCGTCGCTCAGAGTATATTCAGTCCAGCCCATCATACCCATGACTTTATCGCCCGGCGAGAAGTCGGGGTGGTTCGACGTGATGACTTCACCGTAGCCACTGGAACGCATCCGGGTATTAAGAGCTACCGGCGGGATATAGCTGTCTTCATCGGGCATCATCCAGCCCAGCATGGCCGGATCCATTGACATATGGGTTTGCTTAACCAGCAGTTCGCCAGTCGCCGGCTGTGGAATGTCCTGGCTAACGACCTTAAATAAATGCGGACCGATGGGATTTCCATCAGGGCGTGCGGCCAGTAATATTTCTTGGTATTGGCTCATGAAGTACTCCTTGGTAAACACCGGGAGTATGGCACATCACTGCCGTTTACCAAACCGCAGGCGTTTTAGAGGACTTTTTCTTCCTTAAGCATTTTCAGTATCGCTTCGGCGGCTTTATCCACCTCGTATATCTTTTCTCCGCCTGAGCTTTGTATCTTGGCGGTAGCGGCTTTAAAACGCTCGGCGGCGGTTTTGGCCTTGACCACTTTTAAACGCTTTGGCCGCTTGCGGGCTGGTCCCGTATGCCATGAGGCCTGTTGGCTGTCCGCGGCTGGATTAATCGACTCTATAGTTTGCACAATGCCGCGACGGGCTACGCCAAAAGAGGATTGTCTTGGCGTGGGCGCCGCCATACCCACCGAAGCCATAAACGGTAGCTGGGTTTTTAGCTTGCGGCGCTGACCGCGGGGCAGACTCTGCATCACTTCTGCATAGCCTGCAGCTACATCTATTGCCAGGATAGCGCAGATATTAGGAATAAAAGGGATGTTTAATTTGTCTGCCAGCAAATACGGCAAACAGCCGGAGGACTCGCCTATTTCGCTGCGGGTACCGGTGAGCAATACATAGGGTAAACTGGCATCTTCAGCATTAAAGTACTACAGCAACGCATCGCTTACATCGCTGGTGGCAGCACTGTCGCTGGTATCAGTGTTGAGCGCCGCTATCAGCGCTGTTAGTACTTCGTCACTGTCGGCTATCACGCTCAGGTCGGCACGTTTTACCATGTTACAGCTATCATCAGTATTAATCGCAATGACCTTCTGACACTGGCCAATGCCCTGCATATGCTGAATGGCACCAGAGATACCCACCGCAATATACACTCTGGCTGTGACCCACTTGCCGGTAGCCCCAACCTGTCGTTCCCGTGGCATAAAGCCATCGTCTACTGCCACGCGGCTGGCGCCTTCGGTAGCACCCAGTAAACGGGCAGCGTCATGGAAATGTGCCCAGTCGGCAATCCCGTTGCCGCCGGAAAGGATAAAGTTGGCTTCGGTGAGATCGATATCGTTGGGGTCCACTTTCGCTTTACCTAAATCTTCGATACGGGTGGCGACACTGGTGGTTACTTCAGCTTGCAGCCGTTTGCACTCGTGGCGGCTTTCATCTATCTGATCAGCGCATTGTTCCAGCGCGATAATCACCTGTGATAATGGCCGGGTAATATCGGTTTTACCCGCTGCACCGCGGCAGATCAGCTGGTGGTTTTCCAGCTTCCAGACCCCGGTGCATGGCCGCTGACCCAGACTTACCGCAACGCGTCGGCCAATGTCAGCGCCGCCGAGTACTGTATCGGGGAAGCAAAGATGGCTAAACGGTAAACTCGTGGTGAGTGAACAAATCCGGGCGGCTCGCTCCTCGGGCAGATAGGCATCACTGCTGGCAATCGGCACCACAATAAGTCTGTCCACCCCTGAGTGCTGATAGCTTGTGATCTGTGCATCATCAGGCTCGCCGGTATGAAATAAAATGCCTGTAACAGCCGTTGATTCGGGCGTTTATCAAGGTAGTTGTAGGCAACCTCTGGCGTATGCCGGTTGTTAAGCGGCAAATGTGGTGAAATGGCAAACCCATGTTGTTGCCATTGCGGCGAATAGCTTAGTCTTAACAGATTTGTAGGGCTATCCAGAGCCAATGTGCCGATAACATCATCACCGTAATTTACATATCAGTTGATATGCATGGGTGTTCGCCATTGGTTAAACCCATTCCTCGTCTGATGAGGAGTGCGCTGCCGGCGTTAGCGCTTTCGATGTCAGTTTAATACCCAGTCCATTCAGAACAGAAAAAACCGCAGCTAAGGTACAATTTGCATTACCGTTTTCAATACGTGACAAGGTATTAATGCCGATCCCGCATAGCGCTGCGCAGTCGGCCAGTTTAATGCCTAGTCCTGTGCGCTTGGCTTTGATTAGTTGCCCAAGTATCTCTGCGCTATCAATAAAGTCGGTACTTGGCATGTCTGAAGCGGTTACTTTCTTGGCCATGAGGTTAAGACTACTGAGTATTGTTCACCATAACTGGTGATTATAGAGTGGTTTTAAGAAATTTCAAATATAATCACCAATAACGGTGAACTTATGTGTGTTGTTAGGTAAGAGTAATTATATATCACTGATAGCGGTGATTTATTAAAGGGGTAATAATAAAAAGCCGCTAAATTAAGCGGCCAGGATGAAACTAATGAAAGGAGTCAATTCTCACTCAATATTCTGGATCTGCTCATTGAGTAGCGGCCTAGACCCTAACAAACTCAATGAGTTATCGAACATAAACCGTTCAAAAATGCCTGTTTGCCCACCAAACTGCCCACCACTTGCCTATGGCTTTTACTAAATCTTAGTGGTGCTTCTTGGCTAAAACTACGGAAAAACAGTGCCGTTTTTATGCTGCTGTTAGAGCTAAAACATAGCAGTTTTGAAGGGCTTTATCGAGTGATTTTTCAACACCTCATCCGTTGTCGGATACAATAGTATCCAATTTCTGTTTTATTTCGCTATAATGGATATAACTGTATCCACTCGGTCTTTGCGGATGAATTTTACCTTACTTGATGATACCGATGTAAGCCAAGCCTATGCGGCTTATTTACGTGAGTTACGAAAGCAGGCAAAGCTGTCACGAGCGGCGCTTGCTGAGCGAAGCTGTGTACCTGCGGCCACCATTAAGAAATTTGAGCTGACTGGGCAAATTTCATTTCGCCAATTGCTGTTGCTATGGCAGACCCTTGATTCGCTAGAGAGGCTCTATCAACTCACACAACCTAGCAAAGAACGGGTCACTATGCCCTCTAGTATTGATGAGGTGCTAAAAGATGAGTTTTAAACCCATTCAAAAACTCGCCGTGACTCGCACCTTAAGTTCAGGTGAGCAGGTTGCAGTAGGGGTCTTGGCGCAGAATCGGCAAGGTGTTTTTTTTCAGTATGCAGACAGCTATTTGCAGCAGTTTGGTAATTTATCTCCTTTTACTTTGCAGTCGAGCATACAAGTTCAAGTCGCACCTAAGCAGCCACACCAAGGTGTACATGGCGTATTTGGAGATTGTTTGCCCGATGGCTGGGGCATGTTGTTACAAGATCGTATTTTCCGGCAAAAGGGCATCCTACCTAATCAATTAACGGCGATGGATAGATTGGCCTTTGTCGGTGATAAAGGCATGGGAGCATTGTCTTTTTCTCCGGTGTCTGAGTTTTCAGCCACTACGCACGCGGATATTGATTTAGCGACGTTAGGCTTAGAAGCACAAACGTTGTTCGATTCTTCGGTGTCAGATTATATGGATGATAATCACGACGAGTTAGATGGGCATACGCAACAGGTATTGGCCGCATTAGTCGCCGGAGGTAGTTCGGGTGGGGCAAGACCTAAGGCACAAATTTATATGCCTGCTGGGGAAACTCAGCATTGTCGAACCTTCGCTCAGCTTGGAGATGAGGCTTGGCTGATTAAGTTTACCTCTAAAAATCTCGCACTTGGCCATGAAGAAGGTTTGTGCGAGGCGGTTTATTTACAAATGGCTGAACAAGCTAAGTGTCAACCACCAGTTTGGCAACTCATTGAAGCACCACCTACAAGCGGTGCGTCTGCCTGGTTGGCGCTTAAGCGTTTTGATTATGTCACGGAGCGCGGCAATCGCAGTTCAGGTCGATTGCATATGCACAGCGCTTGCGGGCTGCTGGATGCAGACTTTCGAACGCCAAGTTTAGATTACATTGATTTAATTAAAGCCAGCCGTCAGTTGTGTAAATCGCCAGCCGCTGGGCAGCTGCAATTTCGCCGTGCCATTTTTAACCTGCTGTCGTCTAATCAAGACGACCACAGTAAAAACTGGGCGTTTTTGCAAGCGGATGACGGTCAATGGGATCCTGCCCCTTTTTACGATGTTACCTACAGCCCACATCCATTCAACGAACACGCCACTGCGTTCGGTGGTTATGGCAAAGCGCCACCGCTTAAGATGATGCAAAAACTAGCGACCAGTGCTGGCTTTGCGAATTGGAATGATGCAAGGCAAGTCATTGAAGAAGTGGCAGAAGCTATCAGCCAATTTACGTATATGGCACAGCAGCAAGGGATCAGTAAAACAACAGTGTCTGCGATTGCTAAGACATTGGATCAGCGCAAACAGGAAAATGCCGCGCTTTTTCAATGAAAGTAAAACAAACTTTTCAATTCACAATAAATACAAGGTCTACAGATTGTTACCCATAAAGTCACTTTGTGTAGACCTCCAACCTCTGCATTCCCCCGTTCGGTAAAACGCATAGAGGACTCAACTTGCATTGCACACTTTTACGCGCAGAAAAGTGCGGAATTTTACATTTTTATGCGCATAAAAGTGTAAACGGGTTCTGATTGAGTATAAATCAGCCCCTTAATAGCTATCTTTCTTCTCTGAAGCTGACCTTGCTGGCCAAGTTTTAGTCATGTGGATATGGGCTACTGCTGCACTTATTTTTTATTCAGCAATTGGATGTCTTGCAGCTTTCTTCCCAGCTCGTCATCACGGGCAACCTTGGTTAGGTCGTCTAACAAGCCTAGGACTGCCAAAACCTTAACGTAGTGACCAAGTGAAACGGAAGGATCACCTTTTGATATTTTACGTAGTGTTGGCTTAGAAATCCCTGTCCTACTATGCATCATTTCTTGAGTAATGCCGCGTCTCTTCATCGCCAATGTTAAGTTTTCTCCCAAGATGTTTAACATCTTCCTTTGTCTAGGGAATATGACCGCAGTGCGTTTTGATTTTGGCTCGACAGTATCCATAGTGAAACTATATTTTCTTAAATATTAATTTAGTGAAATTATAGTTTCACTTTTATCTTCAAGTTGTAAAGAAATAAATTGCCAATCTCTCGAAGTAAAGTGAGCCAAGATCTGAGCTGGTCATGTCGATTTTTTACTGTTTTTTCGACATGTCTTTCTTGTGTGTCGATACACTCGACATATAAACACTCCATCCATACGACTCACCAAAACCGAGTTTTGAGTAGGAAACTTCAAAGCAGTACGCCATCCCTTGGGCTTTTGGGGCAGTTTGGGCAAAGCCTTAGTTCACGCCACTTAGGCACACACTAACCCTGCCCACAGAGCATTTATTGTTTTGGGCACTATCTACAAACTGAGGCAGCTCGCTACCTGCACCCTCAGAAAGCTGCACGATCTGGGCATTTATCTGCCTACTGCGTCCGTTTAGTACTGGCAAACTCCTAACTGAACTTAACAGATCAGTGAGGAAGCAAACGATGAACCCAACCACACAGTCACCCACAAACTCAGTACACCCAGCGCGTCAGCAGCGGATTTTGCGCTTGCCCGAGGTAAAGGCCAAAACAGGCTTTGGCCGCAGTACCATTTATGCCCTGATGGCCAGCGGTGAATTTCCACGTTCCATTCGTATTGGTGCGCGTGCCGTGGGCTGGTTAGAAAGCGATATCGACCAGTGGATTGAAACTCGCCGTATCGGTGCTGCTTATGGCCGCGGATAAACCATCAGCATCAAACCAATTATCTGCCAGTGATATGCCTAGCAACGCACCAACATTACCGGCTGGTTTTGCCTATAACGCGCAAAACTGGCTGGTGATGCAACCGGCTGGGCAAGATAGCCCAGTCAATATTTGTTCTTGGCTGCAAGTAGCTGCTCGTACTCGCGATCCGCAAGGGGACAACTACGGCTATTTATTGCACTGGTTAGACGATGACAATCGCCATCGCTACTGGGCTATGCCCGCAGAACTATTGGCCGGAGACGGCAGCGAGTACCGCCGAATCCTACTCAGCCGAGGCATGCGCCTAAGCAACAGTGTCAAAGCGCGGCAGTTGCTCTCGCTGTTTATTCAACAAATGGGCGAGCTGGCCACGCAAAAGGCCATTAGCGTGAACTGTATTGGCTGGCATCACCACGCTTATGTGCATCCGCGCCTCACCTTTTACCCAAGCGAACACAGCAACAACCCGCGCATGGTGCTGCAAACCATGCACCCGATAGAAGGCTTTATTCAACAAGGTAGTAGCGACACTTGGCGGCAGCACGTTGGCCGTTATTGTCTGGATAACCCGCTATTAATCGTTGGTGTCTGCGCTGCACTGGCTGCGCCTTTGTTGCACTTGTGTGGGGTGGATGGTTTTGGTTTACACCTCTACGGTGCCAGCAGTACAGGTAAAACCGCGGCGCTGTATCCGGCATTATCGGTGTGGGGCGAACCTAATCAGCTGCGCCACAGTTGGCGTGCCACGGCCAACGGTTTAGAAGGCACAGCATTAGCGCATAACGATGCCTTGCTGGCGCTCGATGAAATGGGCGAAGTTGACCCAAAAGAGGCAGGTGATGTCGCTTACATGCTTGCCAATGGCCAAGGTAAAACCCGTGCAGGCAAATACGGTGAAATGCGTTTACCCGCGTGTTGGCGTTTGGTGTTTTTATCCACTGGCGAAGTGACGCTCGAAAGCCACCTTGCCAGTATCGGCAAGCGCGTGAAAGCGGGGCAGCAAGTGCGCGTGATTGATCTCAGTGCCGATGCCGGAGCGCAAATGGGCGTGTTTAACCATAGCCATGGTATGAACGCCGCCGATTTAGCCGATCACCTAAAACAACAAAGTCGCCAACATTACGGCAGCTTGGCCTTGGAGTGGCTACGGTATTTAACGCAGAACAGCTTATAGGTACGACCCGTTTTCCAAAACGTACGCCAACATTTTTTAGCCAGCTTACCCACTGAGGCTGACGGCCAAGTGCGCCGGGTAGCCGAAAAATTTGCCTTACTGGCCAGCGCGGGCCTGTTAGCCATTCAAGCCAAAGTACTTGATTGGCCAACTCAAAGTGTCGAAGCTGCCTGTTTAAGCCAGCTAAACCAATGGATACTTGCCCGCGGTGGTGTGGCCGCCAATGAAGACCAACAAGCCATCCGCCAAGTACGCAGCTTTATTGAGCAACATGGCGAAAGCCGCTTTACGCTTAAACAAACCGGTTACAGCAGTCAAGTACGCCAACGCGCGGGTTGGCTTGATACTTCTGGCCCACAAACCCTCTACCTGTTTTACCCAACCGGCTGGCGTGAAGCCACCGAAGGCCTCAGCCCAGATCGTGCCGCCAAAGCACTAATGGCCGCAGGCTACCTAATCCCCGATGGCAACCGGCCGCAGCGCAAAGTCAGCCTGCCCGACAACACCCGCCCACGTATGTACTGCGTGAAAGGCAGCATCTTGGATGACTAAAAAGGCGATTAATCCTGTGTAGGCTTGTCGCCTTGCAGTGCACCGCCAGTCAACCTAAGGGCTGGGCGAGGTATAAAGTCCAATGCAGACAATACTGTTAGAGGCATTCCCGTGAACCGCCAGTGCACCAACAACCAGAACGGAACGAATAACAAATACGCTCAATTATTTGGTTTTAACTCAAATAAGTTGAGAATAACCATAATCGTGGTAGGGTAAGCAACAGTGATAAAGCCCCAAGTTTATGGTTAAGAAAACACTGTGGAGAGAGCATGATCCGCTGCCACCTAGCCCGATTAATGGGTGAGAGAAAAATGCGCATTAGCGACGTGATGCGAGAAACCGGCCTAAGCCGTACCACCGTCACGCTACTGTACAAAGAAACCGCGCTCAAGGTGGACTTAGAGGCGCTCGATAAGCTGTGCGAGTTATTTAACTGCCCTCTGAGCGATTTGCTTGAGCAGGTTTCTAATTAAAACGATTACAAGGAATGTTATGGCCTTCAATACCAAAAAATTTAATGAGGATAGCCGAGTAAAAATCCCTGCAATTCTTCATTTAATGCGTCTAGGTTATAAGTACCTATCACTTAAAGGGCAAAGCTGGGATCTCGACACCAATATCTTCCCTGACGTATTCAAAACCGCTATCAGCAAAATTAACCCTGGTATTGAAGTTGCTGAAGCCGGTCGTTTGCTAGAAGATGTTAAACTACTGCTCGATAACGAAGACTTAGGCAAAGCCTTCTTTGAGCGCCTGTCAGAGCGTTCAAACACCAAGCTGATCGACTTTGAGAATTTCAATAACAATACCTTCCATGTTGTTACCGAGCTAACGTGTCAAAACGGCGATGAAGAATTCCGCCCAGATATCACTTTGCTTATCAATGGTATGCCGTTAGTGTTTATCGAGGTGAAAAAGCCCAATAACCGCGAAGGCATTCTGGCCGAGCGTGACCGCATTAACAAACGCTTTCAAAACCCTAAGTTCAAGCGTTTTGCCAACATCACCCAGTTTATGATTTTCTCCAATAACATGGAGTACGACGACGGCGATCCTGAACCCGTGCAAGGCGCTTTTTATGCCAGCAGTTCTTACCATAAGCCGGTATTTAACTATTTCCGCGAAGAAGAAATCTTAAACTTAACCGCCTTGTTGAAGCCGGTATTGGATGATGACGAGCTAAAAGTCTTAAAAGACAATAACCTTGAGGTAATCCGCAGTAACCCAGAGTTCCAGACCAACAAGCAGCCCGAGCGCCCAACCAACCGTATTTGTACCTCTTTACTCAGTCGTGAGCGCTTAGCCTTTATTTTGCGTTACGCCTTGGCGTATGTATCCGAGTCAGACGGACTACAAAAACACATCATGCGTTACCCGCAGTTGTTTGCCACCAAAGCCATTGAACGCAAGCTCAGCGAAGGCGTGAAAAAAGGCATTATTTGGCACACACAGGGCAGTGGTAAAACTGCCCTAACGTTTTATAACGTGCGCTTTTTAACCGACTACTTTCAACAGCAGCAGGTCATCCCTAAGTTTTACTTTATCGTTGACCGCCTAGACCTACTGCAACAAGCGCAACGCGAATTTACCGCCCGTGGTTTAACCGTGCACACCATCAACTCACGGGATGCCTTTACCCGTGACATTAAAGCCACGCAGGTGATCCATAACCATTCTGGCAAGCCAGAAATTACCGTGGTAAACATTCAAAAATTTCAAGACGACCCAGATGTAGTCAGCACCAAAGACTACAACGTCACGATACAACGCGTGTACTTTTTAGACGAAGTACACCGCAGCTATAATCCCAAGGGCAGTTTTTTGGCCAACTTGAGTCAGTCAGACAGCAACGCCATAAAAATAGGCTTAACCGGTACGCCGCTATTGGGGGATGACTACAACTCACGCGCCTTGTTTGGTGATTACATTCACAAGTACTACTACAACGCGTCCATTGCCGACGGCTACACCTTGCGGCTCATTCGTGAGGAGATCAGCACACAATACAAAATTGAACTGCAAAAAGCCCTCGAAGAAGCCGAAGTGAAAATGGGCGATGTGGATCGCAAGCTGATTTACGCCCACCCAAGCTTTGTTGAGCCCATGCTGACTTACATCGTAAACGACTTTGAAAAAAGCCGTGGCGCATTAAACGATACAACCATTGGTGGCATGGTCATTTGCGACAGCTCAGATCAAGCCAAGCAGATGTTTGACATTTTTAATGGCGTTTATGCTGAAACGCCTATACTGCCGCAAACACCCAATTCAAATAGCCAGCTACTCGAAGTCGCTGAGCCTGCGCCAACCAGTTATGCCGAGTCGGTTAAACAAGCACAAAAGGTAAAAAACGCCGCCCTAATCCTGCACGACATCGGCACCAAAGAAGAACGCAAAAACTGGGTAGAAGACTTCAAAGCAGGCAAAATCGACTTTTTGTTTGTGTACAACATGCTACTCACCGGTTTTGACGCCAAGCGCCTGAAAAAGCTTTACCTTGGTCGGGTGATCCGCAAGCACAACTTGCTGCAAGCGCTCACGCGAGTGAACCGTACTTACAAAGATTTCCGCTACGGCTATGTGGTGGATTTTGCCGACATTCGTAAAGAGTTCGATGCCACCAATAAAGCCTATTTCGACGAATTACAGTCAGAATTAGGCGATGAGATGGAACACTACTCACACCTGTTTAAATCTCAGGAAGAAATCAAGCAAGAAATCGAACACATTAAAGACGTGCTGTTCCGTTTTGATACCGACAACATGGAAGAGTTCTGTAATCAAATCAGCCAAATTCAAGACCGCGACACCGTACTGGCGCTCAAAAAAGCCTTAGCCGATGCTCGCAGCTTGTATAACTTGATCCGTTTGCAAGGCGAGTATGATTTTCTCGATGAACTGGATTTTGCCAAGCTCAATGTGCTGTATCGTGAAACCAGTAATCACTTGGACTTACTCAATCTTAAAAACGACTTAGAAAGCGGTGAAGACACCACTAACTTGCTCAACCGCGCCTTAGAAGACGTGATTTTCAAGTTTGTAAAAATCGGCGAAGAAGAGCTGGTATTGGCTGACAAACTGAAAAACACCCTGCGCCAAACCCGCGAAGCACTGGCCAGCAACTTTGACCAGCAAGACCCACAGTTCATCAGCTTAAAAGAAGAGCTAGAGCGTCTGTTTAAGAAGAAAAACTTAAGCGAAGTAACTCAAGATGAAATGGTTGCCAACATCGACGCGCTGAATAAAATTCACGACCGCGTCAAAGAGCTGAACCGCCAAAACAACCAACTGCGGCAAAAGTACTTAGGCGATGCCAAGTACACCCGTATTCATAAGCGCTTACAAGAGCGCCAGCAAAGCCAAAGCGATATTAGCGAGTCAGAGCGTAAAATTTTCGAGGCATTAGCAGGCGTAAAACAAGACGCCGACGAGCAAGTGCTCAACAACAGCCAAGTGCTCGACAACGAAAGCTACTTCGAACGGCAAATGATGCCGCTGGTCATAGCGCGCTTTATGAAAGAACAGCAAATCAAACTCAACGCCGACGCCTCGCGATACATTAACCACCTTGTCGTCGCAGAATATTTAAAAGAATTTAATACCGGCAGCCAAGCGTGGTAATGCGGGCAAAACTGATTAGGAAGTAAACACCAAATGGTTGAATTAGAATTTCAGCAAAAAACCAAAACCCTGATTGATAGCTTAAAAAGCATCTGTGCTAACTATGGGTTAGGTAACGACGGTAACGAATTTAAAATCATTACCCAAACCTTTTTGTACAAGTTTTTAAACGACAAATTCGCCTTTGAAGCGAAAAAACTCGACGACACCATCGCCAAAGCCGATAAGTGGGAAGAAGCGCTGGTAGCCATGAGTGAAGACGATCTCGACATGCTGCAACTGCAAATGGGCGGCGACACCGCGCGGCTAAAACCGCAGCACTTTATCAGCTACCTGTTTAGCCAACAAAACGCGCCGGACTTTGCCAAACTGTTTGACGATACCCTAATCGACATTGCCATCAGCAATAACGATGTATTCGCGGTAAAAACCGATGGCGGCGCAAAAGTGGTACTGTTTGACCGCATCAGCCAATACATTGCCGACGATTCAAAACGCGATGCCTTCTGCCGCGCCATTATCAATAAACTGGTTGAGTTCAGCTTTGAGCGTATCTTCACGCAAAAATTCGACTTCTACGCCACCATCTTTGAATACCTGATCAAAGACTACAACAGCAATTCCGGCGGCAAATACGCCGAGTATTTTACCCCTCATGCGGTAGCACGCATTATGGCGGAAATTTTAGTGCCACAAGATCAGCGCGGCACAGTACGCAATGTGAGTTGTTACGACCCATCGGCGGGTTCGGGTACGTTGCTTATGAACGTGGCGCACGCCATTGGTGAAAACCGCTGTAGTATTTACACCCAGGATATTTCACAAAAATCATCCAACTTACTGCGTTTAAACCTGATCTTAAACAACTTGGTGCACTCAATCCCGAATGTGATCCAAGGTAATACCGTGCTTCATCCTTATCATAAGGATGGCAAAGAGTTAAAGCGCTTCGATTATATCGTCTCTAACCCACCGTTTAAGCTGGATTTTAGCGACTTTAGAGATGAGCTAGACAGCAAAGAGAACAAAGAACGCTTCTTTGCCGGTATTCCTAAAGCACCGGCGAAAGCAAAAGACAAAATGGCGATTTATTCGCTGTTTTTACAGCACATCATTGCCTCACTCAAACCAAACGGCAAAGCAGCAGTCGTGGTGCCTACGGGTTTTATCACCGCACAATCGGGTATCGACAAAAAAATCCGTGAGCATTTGGTAAAAAACAAAATGCTGGCGGGTGTCGTCTCCATGCCATCCAATATCTTCGCTACCACAGGCACTAACGTATCCATTCTGTTTATCGACGCCAGCAACGATGGCGATGTGGTACTGGTAGATGCCTCAAACTTGGGTGAAAAAGTCAAAGACGGCAAAAACCAAAAAACCGTATTAACCGCCGATGAAGAACAGCAAATTATTGATGTGTTTAACGCCAAAGAAGCGGTAGAAGACTTTTCCGTTGCGGTGAGTTATGACGACATAGAGGCCAAAAATTACTCATTAAGTGCAGGCCAATACTTTGATGTCAAAATCGAATATGTCGATATCACCCCAGAACAGTTTGCCGAGAAAATGCAGGGCTTTACCAACAATTTGGATAGCCTATTTAGTCAATCTCGTGAACTGGAAACGGAGATCAAAAAACAGTTGGCAGGGTTGAAGTATGAAGCCTAACTATATTACAACGATTGGCGGTATCGCCGATGTTTATGATGGACCGCATGCTACTCCAAAGAAGTTGGAAAAAGGGCCATACTTTCTAAGCATATCGAGCTTAGAGAAAGGCCGGTTAGACTTAAACAAATCGGCGTTCTTAAGCGAAGCTGATTTTAAAAAGTGGACAAAAAGAGTCACTCCTAAAGAAGGTGATCTTCTTTTTTCTTATGAAACGCGTCTTGGTGAGGCAGCCCTTATGCCTTCTGGCATCAGAGCCTGTTTAGGAAGACGGATGGGCTTACTTCGGCTCAATAGAGAAAAAGTTACGCCGGAATACGTACTTTACGCATATCTATCACCTGCTTTCCAACAAACGATCAAAGCAAATACTATAACTGGCGCCACTGTAGATCGTATCGCGTTGAACGAGCTTCCAAGCTTTCCAATACGCATACCTCCTATCGAGGAGCAGAAAAAAGTCGCGAAGCTATTAAGCGAGATTGACAAAAAAATCGAACTCAATAACCGCATCAATGCCGAGCTGGAAGCCATGGCCAAAACCCTGTACGACTATTGGTTTGTACAGTTCGACTTCCCTGACGACTCACCACAAGGCCAAGGCAAACCCTACAAAACCTCCGGTGGAAAAATGGTCTTTAACCCAACTCTTAAGCGAGAAATACCGGAGGGGTGGAGCGACAAAACGCTATCTGAAATAGCGAACATCACTATGGGTCAATCCCCAGAGGGGAGTTCGTATAATGATGAAGGCGTTGGAACCATTTTTTATCAAGGTTCTACAGACTTTGGTTGGTTGTTTCCTACCACACGCCAGTACACGACAGCGCCTAGCCGCATGGCAAAGAAAGGCGACATATTATTAAGCGTTCGTGCACCAGTAGGTGATATGAATATTGCTAATACCGACTGCTGTATTGGTCGAGGTTTAGCAGCATTAAATAGCAAAACTGGCTCTGACGGTTTTCTGTTTTATGTGATGAAGTATTTCAAACAGATTTTTGACCGTCGAAACTCCGAAGGTACAACCTTTGGCTCTATCACAAAAAACGATTTGCATTCGCTGACACTTGCTTATCCAACTTCGGATTTGCTCAAAAAGTATGATGAGATCGTTACGAATTACAACAAAATGATATTTGAGCGAAGCCTCGAAAATAGAGAGCTAATAGCTCTCCGCGACTGGCTTCTCCCCATGCTAATGAATGGCCAAGTGACTGTGGAATAAAAGGAATTATTATGATTAGGGCTGAATATCAACGCTTTATGCAAACACTACACGGTCAAAATACAACGGACTCTGTGCGAAAGTTAGCCAATATAGTTTCAGCCCATTTTGATGAGTTATTACCTTTAACTACTCACCAGGGGCAACGTATTAGAAAGGTGGTTGAGCTGTGCCAAACCTATTGGGGCAGCACGGCAACCAGCATTCCTCCACTCGTAGAGCAAGAAGTAACACAGGAAGTGCCAATATCGCGGTTAAAATCTTTGGCTGTAGGGCCATTTAGAGGGTTTGCGCGGCAGGAAGTATTTGATCTTAATAGCCGATTGGTATTGATTTATGGTCCAAATGGAACGGGGAAATCAAGTTTTTGTGAAGCCCTGGAATTCACGCTATTAGGTAATGTTGCCGAAGCAGACAGTAAACGATTTCGTGATCAAAACGAATATCTGAGAAATGCATTTGTAAATCAGTTGGTAGCCCCTTCATTAGTGGCGTGTGATGAGCGAGGAAACGATATTGCTATCGTTCCGAATGAGTCAGCCTTTCGTTTTTGTTTTGTTGAAAAGAACCGTATTGATAGCTTTTCCCGGATTGCTGCACAAGCACCAGCGAAGCAAACCGAGCTAATCGCAACACTATTTGGTCTAGAAGCATTTACCGAATTTGTCCGTAATTTCACGTCAGAAATTGGTACTCAATACATCGATTTGCAAGGCAACCTTGCATTGCGTCTAGCTCAAAAGCAGCAAAGTTTGCAAGGGGCGCATCAGCAGATACAAGCAAACGTCACCGAACTACAAAGAATAGCAACGGAAGAGTCGGCGCTAACCAACAGCTATAGACCTGGTATTAGCTTTGAACAATTGATCGTAGAACTGAACGGCAATGGTCAAGCTGCTGGGCGCATTGCACAGTTGGAGACTGAGTTACAGCAGCCACCTCCGCCTAAAAGTAATCTCAGTGTTGCGACGTTTGAGGCGCTGGGTGGTGAAGCTACAACGTTAATCACTGAATTAAGGCAAAGCCAACAGCAACTAGCAGGCGCGAGCCAACAAGTGTCATTTAAGCAGCTTTATGAAGCTGTGGCGAAGGTGCAACAAAGCAGCCCCGGTGCGTGTCCGGCATGCAAGACGCCGTTGCAACACGTTCAGGTAAATCCGTACATGAATGCAGGGCAAGAATTAACCAAATTGCAGCAGTTAGGTGAACTTCAGCAAAAAATAGTTCAACTTGAACAAAAAGCATTGCAGGCAATATTCAAGGTTGGGCAATCGCTGAACACCTGTTTGCGATTCTTCTCGCAGAATAACCCATTAAAACCTTTTGAACTTGGGAACATACAGCCTGGGTTACAGTGGTGGGATTCACTATTCGGTCCGTTGCCAGATACTTTTACGGGATGGCAGCACTTAATCAGTCAAATCCAGCAACTTGAGAAAAATGATAAGCAAGCGGAAGAAGTCATTCGAAATAGGGAAAATCAACAGGCCGAGCTAAAGCTCCTTCGCGATATCGCACAACAAATAACAGTATTGGCAACTCAGAAGCAAACAGCCTTGGGTAATCAAGCTAACGCTCAGAGACTGATTGATAATTTTCAAAATGAAAATGCTCAACTCATAGCCAACGTCGAAGCTGAAAAGCCTGTCATTGCACGGAATCAAGAAATAGTCGCTGCATACGCAATATTTGTTAAAAAGCTAACAGACTACAGTAACAGGTTGCCTGCACATTTAGTGGCTGACCTAGGCGAATTGGTCGTTGAATTGTATAACGCGTTCAATCGAAATGATGTTCGAGCTGAATTATTGGCAGGCGTGAAACTGCCTTTAGCACCAAACCAACGAATGCGAATAGCCTTTCAGAATAATCCTGAACCGTTATTTGATGCGTTGCATATCCTAAGTGAAGGGCACGTTCGTTGTCTGGGCCTAGCCATATTGCTTGCGAAGAATTTGAAAGAGCAAGCTCCAGTTTTAATCTTTGATGACCCAGTTAATGCGATTGACGACGACCACCGCGAGTCTATTAGACGAACACTCTTTGAAGACGAATATTTCTCCAAAAAACAGATAATTTTGACTTGCCATGGAGAGGAATTCTTCAAGGATATACAGAATTTGCTGCGTGCTGAGGAGACCCGTAACGCAAGGCTCCTAAGCTTCCTACCTCGGTTAGGTGAGCAGCATGTCCGTGTTGATTTCAATTGTGCTCCGAGGAATTATATTTTGGCCGCGCGTAATCACATGAATAGAAACGAAGTAAGGGATGCTTTGGCAAAGTCACGACAAGGATTGGAGGCACTTACAAAAGGAAAAGTTTGGAGATATGTGAGTAAATTCGGTGACGGACACTTAAGTTTGAAATTTCGTTCGGCATCTTCGCCAATTGAGTTAAGGGGTTTAGCCGAGCAATTGCGCAGCAAGATTGCCAAAGCTAACTTTTCCGACCCAAATAAAGCCTGTGTTTATGATCCAATTGACCAGCTTTTAAATCGTAGTGGTGACTCTCGAGAATGGCGATATTTAAACAAAGGAACACATGAAGAGAATGATCGTGGCGAGTTTGACCGCCAAACGGTTGAATTAATTATTATGTCACTTGAACAAATCGATGTGGCGCTGCAATAGCATTTTAGAATAGGAATAGTTGTAAGATGGCTAAAGACCTAACCGCATCATCACATGACCGCCAAAATATCCTTAACAACCGCTACGCCCTGCAACAAGCCGAGCAGCACTTGGGCTTGGGCGGTGTGATCTTTGAAGGTGAGACAGTATTTACCAAAGCGCAGGTAGTTGCCTTGTATGAGGTAAGCGAGAGTACCATTGAGAAGTACCTTGTTAGCCATGCTGACGAGTTGAAAGTTAATGGTTACACCTTGCTTCGAGGGAAAAAGCTTAAAGAATTCAAAGAGTCACTCGATGGTACCGTAATCAATTACGGTACCAAAACGAGTGTGTTGGGTGTGTTCAGTTTTCGTGCAGTTCTTAATATCGGCATGCTCCTAACTGAAAGTGAACCAGCTCGCCTACTACGCTCGCGCCTGCTGGATATTGTCTTGGATGTAATGGCTGAGCGCGCTGGTGGTCATACCAAGTTTATTAATCAGCGTGATGAAAATTACCTTGTCTCTGCTCTGCAAGAAGAAAACTACCGCCGCCAGTTCACCGATGCATTGGATAAGTATGTAGAGGTCAATAAATGGACGTATGCACGCTTTACAAACCTCATATATCAAAGCATTTTTCATGAAAACGCGACTGAATATAAAAAGGTTTTAAACCTAGCAACGAAAACCAATATCCGTGAGACCCTATATTCAGAAGTACTTAATCTGATTGCTAGTTACGAATCAGGTATTGCTCATGAACTAGAGCAAGCTAGCAATAAATTAGGCCGCAAACTTTCGCAGAAAGAGGCGGAGAGCCTGTTTGCGAGTTTCGAAAGCCATCCTCTGTTTAAACCACTGATTTTGGATGCCAGAACTAAAATGGCCAGTCGCGATTTGTGCTTCCGTGATGCCTTGCATGAAAAGCTGGAAGCTTATATTCAATCGGTACCCGAAGCTGATTTTGATCGCTTCTTGGGTGAGAAGAGCCGTTCTTTGGAAGAGCAATTGAGTGATCCAGAAACATTGGCTGTACTCAAACGCTTGAAAGATCGATAAGCAAAGGAATGTGGCTATGAGCGATTCTACAGACACAGGCTTACGGTTCTTCTATTTCGATGTGACGCATGCGATTAGCGTTCACGATTGGATTATAGAGCATTCTGGCGGGCTAGCAGGCACCAAGGACGTTGGTCAGTTAGCCAGCCCCTTAGAGCACATACAAAATGACTGGTATTATCCAGAAATAGAGGACAAGCTGACTCACTTGGTATTCTCCATTAATAAAAACCATGCTTTTAATGATGGTAACAAACGATCATCGTTGGTGTTAGGCGCTTATTTCCTTGAATTAAACGGTTTTGACTATGTGGTAAAACGCTTTGCCAAAGAAATGGAAAACATCGTCGTTTGGGTTGCAGATAACGTGATTGACAAGGATCTCTTACGTCAGATCATCAGCTCAATACTTTATGACGACGATTATCCAGAGTCCGTTAAATTGGCTATATTTGAAGCGATCGAAGCAGCTAAAGATTACTAACCATTTCGTGGATCATCACGAGATGGTACGAGTATATGGCCATTTAGCATTGTTAATATTAAAATCGCATCAACAACACCCCTCCCGCTACCCGTTAGATCAGCGCCCCGCGAGGGGTTACTCGTTTCTGGGGCTTGTGATTTCGGGTAGTTTTTAAGAGATAAGCCCCAGTCTTAACGGCGACTGAGGCGCAGCCACGAGCCAAAAC
>OJDQ01000206.1_pt1 | contig 31026 bp, 22 predicted proteins | sample 1592851 | NCBI WGS metagenome assembly OJDQ01 (sample SAMN05416774, study PRJEB24817) | seawater metagenome | isolation source: Sea water | place: Canada:Atlantic | collected 2013-07 | reverse complement strand
TACACCTCTCTATTCGTCGGCAGCGTCAGATGTGTATAAGAGACAGGCATAACACAGAGTCCTTTTGCAGGTTATTTAAGTAGACAGTCAGTGTCTTCGGGACCTCCCCGAAGGATTTTTTCACCAACCCGTATGGCGCAGAAGTCTGGCAGCCTTGCGGTGAAACAAGGGTCAAAAGACTGAACTTTATCCATAGTTCAGGCCAATGCCTCACCCTAAAATAACTATTTGATAATCCGCCGGGCTTTTTAGATTATCCATGGCATCAGAACTAACTAAAATGCAAAGGAACTCCAATGAAATCGTGGCTTCTCAGTTTAGTGGCGCTGGCGGGTTTAACGTCGGTTGCGTGCCTGGCCGCCGGCCCCGTCATAAAAATGAAAAATACCGATCCTCAGGCGTTTTTAGGTGAACCTGTTTATTTATATTCCCAGACCCCGTCTCGTCAGCAAAGCGATGCTGAACAGTGGGGACATCTGGCTCTGAGCCTGCCTAATGGCTATACCACCAGCGAGTATTTTATTCGTAATGTGACCAATCCGGCGCTGTATGCTTTTTTGCCGGAACCGGACAAAGCCACAGGCAGTGCGGTAATTGTGGCACCTGGCGGTGCATTTATGTCGCTGGCTGTGCAGAATGAAGGACTGAGAGTCGCCAAAGCGCTCAACGACCAGGGCATTGCCGCGTTTGTGCTGACCTACACATTAAATAAAACGTCTCGCGAGATTGCAGCATATCAGCAAGAGGTGGGTAAAATCTTTGCAGCCAAGAGCAAGGGGGAAGAGCCGGATGTCTTTGTTCCTCAGGCCACAACGGATGCGCTTAAAGCGCTGTCAGTGATGAAGGAAAATGCGCCGAATTGGAACATAAACCCGGACAAAATAGGATTCCTTGGCTTTTCAGCCGGCGCCATGACCAGTCTCTCAGCAGCGATTGCCGACACCGACAACCGGCCGGCATTTCTGGGCTATATCTATGGACCAATGAAAGCCATTGAGGTACCCGCTGACGCACCGCCTTTGTTTGCGGCCATCGCCCTGGACGACGGTTTATTCGGTAAACAAGGATTTGGCATTGTGAGTCAATGGCAGGCACAGAATATCCCGGTAGAACTGCACGCTTATGAAAAAGGCGACCACGGCTTCGGGGTTGGCCGACCGGGCACCACTTCAACCGGTATTATCCCTCAGTTTACCGCCTGGCTAGCCACCCACGATTTCTAATCTGCAAAGTTCCCGCCCCACCTGAGCACTCGGCTTCCCAGGCCGGGTGTCAGGCGCCAGTCCGGATAATTTTTAGTAATCACCTTAAGTTAACGCCATTCGGCCCGATCTGTTCCTGCTTCAACTGGACAGCGGGCCAATGTTTCTTTATATTGCGCGCCGAGCACCATCGCGATACTGCCCATCCATTTATCTATCCCGGAAGACTGTTTTGATTACTACCGCCAACATCACTATGCAATTTGGCTCTGAGCCACTGTTTGAAAATATTTCCGCCAAATTCGGCAACGGCAATCGCTATGGCCTGATTGGCGCAAACGGCTGTGGTAAATCCACCCTGATGAAAATTTTAAGCGGCAAACTTACGCCCACGGCCGGTAACGTGTCGCTGTCTCCGGGTACCAAGCTGGGTATTTTGAACCAGGACCAGTTTGCCTTTGAGGACATGAGCGTTGTTGATGCGGTGATCATGGGTGACCGTGAACTCTGGGAAGTCAAACAGCGCCGTGATGAGATTTACGCGAAAGCGGAAATGACCGAAGAAGAAGGCATGGAAGTGGCCGACCTGGAAGTACAATTCGCCGAAATGGATGGTTACACAGCAGAATCGCGCGCTGGCGATATTCTTATTTCCGCAGGGATTGAAGAAAGCTATCACTTTGGTCTGATGCGGGAAGTAGCACCAGGCCGCAAGGTTCGCGTACTGCTAGCCCAAGCGCTGTTTGCCGAGCCGGATGTATTGTTGCTCGACGAACCGACCAACAACCTCGATATCTACACCATTCACTGGCTGGCCGAAGAGCTGAACAAGCGTAGGTCCACCATGATCATTATTTCTCACGATCGCCACTTCTTAAACTCAGTGTGCACCCACATGGCGGATATTGATTACGGTGAGCTTCGCATTTATCCGGGCAATTACGATGCGTTCGTTGAGGCGGCGGCTATGGTGCAGGAACAACTGCAAAACGAAAATGCCAAGAAGAGTGCCGAAATTGAAGAGCTGCAAAGCTTCGTAGCCCGTTTCTCGGCCAATGCCTCAAAGGCCAAGCAGGCCACTTCGCGGGCCAGACGACTCGAAAAAATTGAGCTGGCCGATATTAAGTCTTCCAGCCGACGTAAGCCTTATATTCAGTTTAAACAACATAAAAAGCTCCACCGCCTGGCCATCACCCTGGAAGAACTGGGTCACGGCTATACCGGTGAGCACCTGTTCAGCGGCGGCAACCTGCTGCTGGAAGCCGGTGCAAAACTGGCTATTATTGGTGAAAACGGCGCCGGTAAAACCACCTTACTAAAATGCTTAATTGGCGATGAAGAAGCCAAAGAAGGCTCGGTAAAATGGGCTGAGAATGCCGCCGTGGGTTACGTACCACAAGACAGTTCGAAAGACTTCGCCAACGATATGACCATGTTTGAGTGGATGTCACAGTGGCGTCAGCCGAAGCACGACGACCTGCAGGTGAAAGCCATGCTCGGCCGCCTGCTGTTTGGCTCTGACGATTTCAATAAGAAAGTCAGCGTGTGCTCAGGGGGTGAAAAAAACCGCCTGTTGTTTGGTAAAATTATGCTCCAGGACATCAACGTACTGGTGATGGATGAGCCTACTAACCACCTCGACATGGAATCTATTGAAGCGCTCAACATTGCCCTGATGGCCTTTGAAGGCACGGTAATTTTTGTCAGCCACGACCGTGAATTCGTTGAATCTCTGGCCACTCAGGTGATTGAGATTAAAGATAAACAAATTACCCACTTCGACGGCACCTACGAAGAATTCCAGGCTCACCTGGGCAACTAATTGGCGTTGGTACTGGCCTTCGGTGTAAACCGGGCCAGTACCGTTACCAGTAAGGCGGGCAAGAATGTCACGCTTAACAGGGTCGACACAAATATTCCGCTCAATACGATAATGCCTACCCCACGGTAAAGCTCTGTCCCTTCCCCCGGGATCAGCACCAGCGGCGCCAAGCCAAATATTGTTGTACAGGTCGACATCATGATGGGTCGTAAACGCACCTCAACCGCCTGTTTCACTGCGCTGTGTAATGCCTCTCCCTGAGCCAGCAGGCGCCGGGTTTGATCAACAATTAAAATAGGGTTGTTAACCACGGTGCCCAATAGGATCAAAAAGCCCAGCATGGTAATCATATCGAAAGGCTGATAGCTGCCACCGAGCAGTCCTGATAATGCGTTATTGGCAATCAGCCCCAACAAGCCCCCGGCCATGCCGAGCGGAATAATGGTCAGAATAAACACCGGATAGCCCCAATGATTAAATATGGCGACCAGCAACAAATAACACAGCGCGATGGCAATCAGAAAGTTAACCGATAACGCATCCTGTGTGGCGGCGAGCTGATCTGCTGCTCCGGTTATCCGGGTACTGACGCTTTGCGGGATTTCACCGCTGTCCCGCAATTCAGGTAATAGCTTATTTTTCACGGTATCAACCGCGGTTTCCAGCGCCACTTCTTTAGGAGCGATAACATACACCGAGACGGTTCTTTCACCATCAATACGGCGCACCGTGTCGCTGCGCTGACTTTCCAGCAGGGTGGCAATCGCGTTCAAAGGTAAAATAGTCCCTTGCGGGGTAAGAATAGGTGTTGTGGCCAGTTGCTCGATGCTTTGTTGATTGCCGGCATCGCTGAACAAGAACATGTCGACCTGATCATCATTAAGCAAAAACTCATCCACAAACGCCCCATCGCTTACGGCAGCTACCGAGTAGCCGAAATCATCGCCACTCATACCAAGTTCGGCGAGGCGCTGCCAGTCGGGGCGGATTTCAATAAAAGGCTGCTCCAGGGTCAACGAGCCTGGATCTGAATTAATTTGCGGATTGTTAAAGTAGCTGTCGGCCTTGGTATACAGCGCATTCGCTGCCTGGTACAACGCGTTGATATCGCTACCGGAAAAATCTACTGCCACCGCTCGCGTGCCACCGTCATTACTGGAAATAATCGAGCCTTTAGTAGAGAACGCCCGCATGCCCGGATAACGTTCAAACTTTTCGTTGATAAGCGCCATCATATCCCCCACTTCATCGGGATTGACCGGCATAGTCACCATCCACACACTGCCAATACTCACGCGCATGTTGTAAAACTGCAAAGCCGGAAACTCCGCCTCGCCGCGACCATAGGCTTGTGCGTCGGCATTCACAAAGGGGGTAAAAAATGCCCGCAACTCATCGCCAATGTATTGCATGGCCGACAAATTATAATCCGGCGGCGCGGTCATGGTCGAAAACGCCTTGGGCTCTTCACCTTCCGGCAGGTATTCTGCCGCCGGCATCAGCCACCAGGCACTGCCTAAAATGAGCAGTGCCCCTGCCACAACAATAGCGAATGCTCGAAGGCGCGAGGCAATTACCGCAGACACCAGTCCCAGACATTTCGATGTAAACCATTTTTGACCACTGGCGTCGTTATCTTCGGGGTTGGGCTGGCGGGCCATGGCTACCGGGATAACAAAAATGGCGGCCAGCATGGAAGCAAATATCGCTCCGGCAATGGCGATGGCCACATCGGAATAAAGTTGGCCAGCTTCCTGTTGGATAAACAAAATCGGCGCAAACACTAAAATGGTGGTGACGGTAGAAGCCAGTACCGCGGGCCACACATCTTTAACCCCGGCCACCGAGGCGTTAAATTTGCTCAGTCCCTGCCGCCTGAACTGCACAATCGACTCGAGCACGACAATGGTATTATCCACCGTCATGCCAATGGCAAACGCCACACCAGCCATGGATATTACGTTGATGGTACGCCCGAAAGCCAACAGCGCAATGAACGCGGCAATGGTACACAACGGGATCCCCATTACGCCAATCAGGGTGGAGCGAACTGAGCGAAGAAAATAAAACATTACCAGGGTTGCCAGACCGGCGCCTAGGGCCAGGTTCACCATTACATTGCGCAATGAACTCGACACATAGAGCACGTCGTCAGTAAACAGCTCCATTTTCAAGCCATTAGGCCGTAACACCTGCTCGTTAAGGTCGGCCACGATAGGAAGGATCTGCTGCTTAATGGCAATCACATTAGAACCGGTTTCACGGCGCACTGCCAAGCCAAGATTACGCTCACCATTAGCGTAGGAGAGCTGACGCCGCTCGAAATGATCCAGTTTTACCTCGGCCACATCCTTTAAATACACATTGGTGTTATTGATACGTCGAATAATAAGGTTATCCAGTTCATTCAGCTGCTCAAACCGGCCTACCACGCGCAGTAAATAACGGCTCTTGTCGGCTTCGATATCACCGGCCGAGGAATCCTGGTTGCGCTGAATAATAGCGTTACGCACATCAATCAGGCTGATACCTCGCTGCGCCAGTTTAGCCGGGTCAACCATAATCTGAACCTGACGGCGGGACCCGCCACTGATTTCAATTTGCGATACGCCCTCTACACTTTCCATTTGTGGGCGCACTACCTCGTCGGCAAAGTCGTAGAGCATATCGATATCCAGCGCCATCGGATTACCTTCGGCCGGGATCAGCTGAAAGTACATAAACGCATTGCTGGAGAACGAGTCGGAAAATAACTGTGGCTGGTCGACATTTTCCGGGTAATCAGGTACCTGACTAAGCGCATTACTGACCCGGATTAAGGCTTCATTGACATCCACGCCAAAGGGAAACTCGAGTTCCACCCGCCCCTCGCCCATTTCGGCAAAGGAAATCATGCGTTTCAGGCCGGTGATATTGCGCAGGTAACGTTCCTGCTCGATAAGAATTTCTTTTTCGATATCCTGCGGCGTAGCCCCCGGCCAGCCGGTTTGTACGGTAATGGTGCGCACTTCCAGATCAGGAATCATTTGCACCGGTATCGACAGCGCCGCCACTATGCCCATAATGCAGCTGATGCCGACTACCACGGCAACCAGAATGCCGCGCTTTACCGTTGCCTCAATCATTGATCTCAGACCTGTTGGAAATAGTTACGCTGGCCTGATTGAATAGCCTCGACACGCCGGAGATGGCATATAACTGGCCCTCTCTGGCATGGGCAACAAGCACGGCATCGCCCTGCTGACGGATGATTGCTACCAACTCCCGGATCGCCTTGCCGTTGTTGATGGCAAACACGCTGGCACCGCCATCGGGGTGTTGCTTAATCGCACTGGCTGGTAGCCATACCTGTTTGTTTTCCAGTTCCGGCAGCATGATCTCCGCTTCGGCAGACATACCTACCAGTAAGTCGGAGGTATCAGGCAGTGCGACATGTGCGGTAAAACTGCGGCCCTGACTACCCGAGGCGGCCACCAGGCGTTCCAGTTTACCGGTAAGGGTATCGTGCATCCCGGTATCCGGATGAATGCTGATAGCGCCATTAAGGTGGGTGAAGTAAGCGTAATATTCCTGCGGTACTTCAATAGTGAGGCGTTTATTCTGCTGAGAGACCAGGCCCAGCACGGCACTGGTTGGCTCTACCCATTCCCCAACATCCACGTCGCGCTGGTAAATTACGCCATCAAACGGCGCCCTGAGCGTGTGGCGGGCAACAATTTCTTGGCGCAGCGCGAGAGTAGCCTTAAGCCTCGCCAGTTCGGCTTTGGCATTAGCCACTTGAGCCTCACGCTGCTGAAAAAGGGTTTTAGCGGCGAGTTGTTGTTGTGATAGCGCGTCAACTTCATTGAGTAAGCGCTCTGCTTCGTTAAGAGCTACGTTGCCTACTGCCAGTTCTGCTTCGGCTTGTTGCGCAGCCAGTCTGGCCAGTTCGCTGTCGAGTATGAGTAGTGGCTGGCCCCGGGTAACGTGGTCGCCCACTTCCACCAGCAGCTGTTCGACAACCCCGGCTTGCAGCGGCGCCAATAACGCATCCCTGGCCGAACTTACCGCGCCACTCAGCGTGATGCTTTGATATTTTTGACCGGGTACAGGATAGGCCACGGAAACCTCAACGCCAGGCTCCTGAGCGCTTGTCGGATTAACCATGCCCGCAGTAGCAAAGAGAATTATCAGATACTTAACACAGCCGTACATTGCGCCTCCGGTATCACCATCACTATTTTTGGGCCCCGCCCGGGTTCCGTAGTAAAGAGTGCAACCGGTTACAACACCGCCACTCCTTGTGTCTTTGATTAGTACCTGCGGTGGTTAAAAATAGATCAGGAATGGGCTGACTGAAGCAGCAAAATGGAATCTGGCTGGGGAAAGGTGAACGAAGCAAGCCGGGACAAACGTATGCCCCGGCGATAACAGAGCGAGTAACCTCAGGCCGTTGCTGTCTCCACTAAGCCCTCAACCGACACTTCAACGCTTTGTTCAATACCATTTTCAGTAAAGGTTAACACCGCTTCAAGCGCAGCAAAATCCACTGTCAGCCGGGCATAGCTGCTATCGGCCTGCCAGTGCAGACGAAGACTGTTTTCCTGCTGAGTAACCGAAAACTCTCCCCCAAGGGCCGATATAGTATTCCTTAAACGAATGAGCGAAATCAGCGCTTTTACTACGGGTTTTTCAAGCGCTGCGTTTACCGCCGCCTGATTCAGATAAGGGCGGTTGATATCCCGACCCACATTGGTACGAGCGAGCAATGCCATATCATTTTCAGCAGCAAACATGCCGGCGTAATATATCTGGGGGATACCCGGTGAGAATATCTGCACGGCACGGGCAATTAAATACGCCTGATCGTTGGCGCCCAGCGCGTTGTAATAAGTACAGTTGACCTGGTAAAGGTCGAGGTTACTGGCCGCCGCTCCGGTCGCCTCTCGGCTCTGACCATTGCTGTTGTCATGAACTTTTTCTACCAGTGCATCTATCTGTTGTGCATCAAGTAAACCCGGCTTATCGCCTTCCGGACCGACATCCACAATACCAATACCGTCATGGGTGTCGAGCACGGTTACGCAATTACGGGGCGAGATTTTCAACCAGTTAGCCAGTGCCGACGGATCGCCACTGAACAGGCTGTGCAGTACCAGTGGTGGCATGGCAAAGTCATACACCATGTCGCAACGTTTAGCGATTTCGATTTGCGTTTTATAGTAACTGTGAATTTCAACCAGGCACTTCATATTTCGGCTATGGGCCTGTTGGCTGAGGTTTTCGATAAAGTCGAAGGTTTCTTCCAGCATAAAGCAGTTGGTACCGGGCTTTTTAATGGCATAGCCAGCGGCATCCAGCCGGATAAGATCCACATTATTGCGCTCGAATGCGGTTAAGATTTTTTCGAGATAGGCCTGCCCGGCATCTGCGGTTACGTCGATGTCGATCTGATTAGACGTAAAGGTAGTCCAGAACGGCACCGACTCGCCGTTACGTAAGGATATATCGGTAAAGCACGGCGTTGGACGGGGGCGGTAGATCTTTGCAATATCCTCGTGCTGATCGGCCGCGAAGACTTTGTCACGGGTTAAGAACAGCGGCCAGAATGGTGACGCTTCCCCTTTCGCTAGCACATCCTGAAACTGAGGGCTTTGCGCCGACATATGATTCACAATCATATCGGCCATGATATCCATGGTTTCACCGAGTTTACCTATATCTTCCCAACTGCCCAAACGACTGTCGACCTCAGTGTGATCGATAGGGTCAAACCCGGCATCTTCACCGTCTATGGGATAAAAAAACGGTAACAGGTGCACGCCACCAAACACGCCATTTAATTGGTCGTGAAATAAGGTGTCCAGGGCCTTGATGTCGCCGTTGCCTAAACGGTCTACATAGGTGATTAGCTGAACATCATTTGAACGATTCATAACAGTACTCTCAGCAACTTAATCGATTAAGTTGAATCATCGGATAATTCACTTCATTTGGCAAGTGTTATTTTTATGTTAAAAAAAATAACTGTTAAGCCGTGCTTTCAAGACGGCCTAAAACTCTAATAATTAGAGTGATCTATAGGATTTTAAATATAGTTTCTTAATAAATACAGAACCATTTTACCGGCCAGTAGGATTCATTACATCAACCCTTAAGCTTGCCATTATAAAGTCGCAATCGAAAACGCCCGGCTGCAGCTATGGACTTAACAGCCTCTCAAACTGACTTAATTGTTTAAGTCAGTTTGAGAGTGTTACCTAGCTCGATATTACAAAGTTACTCGGCGGAAATCACTATTGTTGTCGGTGCTAAACCTTTGGCCTTTGCAGTGATAATTATTTCACCGGCCGAATCTGCAGATTTAACAATGGCCAGCGCTTTGCCGCTAAACGCTTTACGCGTTGCAGAAGGAAATGGCGTGAAGTTGGTCGAGTCACCATTGTCGGTGGCCACCAGTTGGCCAGCACCATCGACTGTAAACTCAATCTGGTGAGTGGCTGTAGGCACTACCCGCCCGGCTGAGTCGATGACCTCAAGGGTAACAAATGACAGGTCTGTGCCATCTGCGGCAATGTTTCCACGGTCGGCAGTCAGACGCAAGGCCGCCGGCTTACCCGTGGTGCTAATGGTTTGCTCGGCCCATTTACGACCATTTTTATAAGCAACAGCTTTTACTTCACCGGGCTCGTAGCGAATATCGTCAAAACGAATTCTGTAAGTTAACTCTGCCATTTTCTTACGCCCCATTGATTGCCCGTTTACGAATAACTCAACTTCGTCGCCGGAAGTAAAAATATGTATAGGTGTGACTTTCCCAACTCGCTCAGGCCAGTTCCAGTGCGGCAGAATATGCACCATGGGTAACTCTTGCCGCCATTGACTCTGATACAGGTAAAAACGGTCCTTTTTAAACCCGGCTAAGTCGATGATACCGGAATACGAACTCCGTGAAGAATAATAAGGCGTGGGTTCGCCCAGATAATCAAAACCATTCCACACAAATTGTCCCGCTACATAGGGGTGAGTGTCTAAGTACTTAAACACTTTGTCGGCCGAGGATCCAAAGTCCACAGCATGTAACTCATAGGAGCTCACCTGAAGAATACTGGAATCGCCGCCACGTCCGTCTCGGGTTGGCGCGCTCATCTGTGATGTCACCGGGAACAAATAGATCCCCCGGGAACTAAACGCAGACGCGGTCTCACTGGATAAAATAACTTTGTCGGGGTGTGCCTTGTGAAACGCCGGATAGGACGGTGGCGTGCGAATGCGGTTGGTCCCTTCAAACTCAGGCAACTGACGGATCCCTTCGCCCTGGTAATTTAAGCTAATCAGGTCAAGTGCAGCCGAAAACGGAAAGTCAGCTTTTGCCCAGTTTTTCGAGGCGGTAACAGGACGGGTGGGATCTTCCTGCTTTACTATACGCTTCAGTCTCAGGGCGACCTCTGCACCTTCTTCCCCGGTGTACTGCTCGCCTACTTCGTTGCCGATATACCATATTATAACCGACGGATGATTACGGTCACGGCGCACCAGAGCACGCAAGTCCTGTTCGTGCCAGTCGGCAAAGATCAGGTGAAAGTCGTGAGGTGTTTTCTTCTTGTACCAGCTGTCGAAGGATTCATTGAGCACCAGAATGCCCATTTTATCGGTGAGAACCAGTAGTTCCGGCGCCGGTGGATTATGCGCCATCCGAATAGCATTAACGCCCATTTCCTGGAGGATTTCTAATTGACGCTGTGCCGCACGCTCGTTAAATGCTGCGCCCAGAGCCCCCAAATCGTGATGCTGGTTAACACCTTGCAGAGCAATATGCTCGCCATTGACCAACACCCCCTGGTTGGGATCAAACTCAATCTTACGAATACCGAAGACCGTATGATACTCATCCAATAACTTATCACCCTGATATACCTGCGAAACAATCACATAACGATGTGGCGTTTGTGTTGGTACCGGCCCCCATAATTTGGGATTAGATACAGTCACAATGTTTGTCATAGCTTCACTGTTGTTACCGGCTATCATAGCGTGCCTGGTTGCAAACTTACTGACTAATGCTCCGGTAGGTTTACCATCGTTACTCGCCTGATAAATCTCATTTACCAGACGCACAGCCTGCCCTCGCACTTGGGTATTTTTAACCTTAAGGGTTAATTTCACATCTGCCGACTTTGCACTAATGTTCTCAGTGACAACCTGCGTGCCCCATTGCTCAACATGCACAGGAGAAGTCTTTACCAACCATACATTTCTATAAATACCGCCGCCCGGGTACCAGCGTGAGGAGTTGTTAGGGTTATCGAGGCGGATTGCCAGTTGATTTACACTGTCAACATTCAGGTAAGGCGTGAGATCCAGCCGGTAGGAACTGTAACCGTAGGGCCAACCTCCCACTAAATGCCCGTTAAGCCACACCATGGAGTAAGACATAGCACCATCAATATCCAGGTAGATCCGCTTACCTGCATCGTCGTCAGCCAGTTTGAACTGCTTGCGATACCAGGCTACACCGTGACTGGGCAAGCGACCCATACCGCCGCCCACTTCCGGGTTATTGCCAGTGTAAAACGGTCCTTCGATGGCCCAATCGTGTGGTAAGTTAAGTGATTCCCAGTGCCTGTCATCGAAATTGGTCTGCACAAAGTCAAAGTCTGCCCCAGGCTCTCCGGATGGACGTTGGTGTTGGTTAGATTTATCATTAATGAACGCATTGCCCGTAGGCAGGATCCAGGGCTTGAGTACCCGCTCTGTGGCAGCAACTTCAACTGCGTCGGTTGGTTTAGCATCGGCGTTAATCGAATCATCATAGCCGCTAATAGCCGGGCGCACATCATAGATTAGCCCATCAGCCTCCTGAGCTGTCGGGTATTTATAAAACCGCCAGTCCTCATTTAAATTTATCCGCTCACGCACTTGTGCATAACCAGGTAATGACACAAACAGAAAAACAAACCACAAAAACCGTGCAGCGCAGGATGCCATCGAAACCTCTTAATTCCACAAATAAAAGCGAACAACAGGATAAGAAAAAAAGCGGTATTGTTAAGCTAATATTAAATTAACGTAAAAGAGAAACCAGTAATCGAAAGCATGCAAGAGCGTTTCGGTGGCCTGAACACTCCTTCAGCTTTATTACCTGATATTACTCTCTTGCTTTACCTGCCGCAGACCTTCGTCGAACACGGCGAGCTTGCTTTGCAAATTGTTAGCTTCAGGTGAAAACGCCACATAGATATCGCTCACATGATTTAACTCACCTTTGCGAATAGCGTCCTCAGGCAGTTGCATGGCAGCCAGGGTATAGGCGGCCACCTCGTCGAACATAATGGCCATATGCACCTTGTTCTCCAGCAGCATATTGATAATCTGGCGCTGGTTGGCCAGTCTGACTTCTTTAAAGCGCTTACGATGCGCCTCAAACGTATCGCCGTATTCATAACCGGTGATCAGGGCAATATTTAACCCCCCGGGAAATTTATCCACGCTCGCATAGTTAAAGGTTGAATCTTTGGGGTAATAAAATGAAGCCCGGGCCTGAAACAAAGGCTCGCTGCCAAACACAAAACGCTTCAGGGTATTTTGCTGGCGAGTCACGTTGTACGCCCCGTCCACCTGACCATTTTCGGCCATTTTCAATGCCCTGGCGTAGGGTACGGTAATAAACGTGGCGGTGGAGCCGCTGTAAGCCAGTGCCTGTTCGATAATACTGCGCGATAACCCCGTACCATCCGCTTTGGCAAACGGTGGCCAGCTGTCTTCAGCAGCAAAAACAAACGCCTCTCCTGCGGCCACACAGCAAGGGAGCATCAAACAGGCTACAGCCAGCTTCAATTGCTTTTTAATATAGGAATACAAGGGCAAAACCTTTAAATACAACCAGTAAAAAAGTACAAGGCACCGAGCAACGCTATATATCAGCACTGGTGCTACTTACTTATATTAGACCTATCACATTGATAAAACATCATAAAAATGTCGTAATGTTGCGCTGCTGACTCATCAAAAGGCATGTAAAAAAGGAGTATATCGCGCCATTTTTTTCCCTGTGAGGCTAAATGGCCGATGGGGCAAGTTTTTGGATTAGCACGGGCAAGTTGACTTAACGGGAGTAGACTGCCGGCAGAAGCGAATGCTGGTCAATTTCATCAAACAGCATTCGTTATCTGTTTCGCCGTTAGTTTTTAGGCACTATTGGAAACACCTCAAATGTCACCCCTGCTGCGCCACTTTGCATAAACTGCCGAATATTAGCGTGGTCTGAGCCATCCGGGTTACCCAGCACGTCGTCGCGGTAATAACTGCCGAAGAGAGCCAGGGTTTGGTTATCGGTTAGCGCCAGGTATTTGCCCAGGGCCAGCAATTTGCACGAGCCATTGTTCTGATTGGCCTGGTTTTCTACTTTTCCATTGGTAAATGCCGTTGGCGTAAAGGTGAATTGATCGTCGATAAACGCGATAACATCCTTAAATTCTATTTCTTGTGGGGCGGTGTGAATTTGCTTAGTTAATGCGTCTTGATAGTGATAAGGCACTGGCGTCTCCGGTAACAGTTATTATGCATAGGCCTGATAATTTGCGCGCTATTAAACCAGAATCTGTTTCACATACCTACCTTGAATTTCTGATCAAAAGCGCCCATCACGCAGTACAGATACAGGTGAATTACTCTAATCCCATACGATCAGGCAATAGCAGAACAGGATTAGGCACGCGCGGTTTTCATTGCTTAATGCATACTATACCGCAGGCTAATAAAGCACTTTTTAAAAACTTAAGACAGAGGTAACACTATGAAAACAGTTGGCTACGCTGCATTCTCAGACGATGCTCACATGAAACCTTATCATTTTGAGCGCCGTGATCTGCGCGCCAATGATGTTGCAATTGAAATTTTATACTGCGGTGTGTGTCATTCAGACTTACACACGGTAAATGGCGACTGGGGTCCACAACCCTATCCGTTAATTCCAGGACATGAAATTGTGGGCGTAGTGACCGCCATTGGTGACGACGTAAAAAACTACACTGTCGGCCAGAACGTGGCCGTTGGCTGTATGGTAGACAGCTGCCAGGAATGTGACCAGTGTCACAGCCACGAAGAGCAATACTGCCGTAATGGTATGACTCCTACCTATGGTGCACCTGACCGAATCTCCGGTGACATCACTCAGGGCGGCTATTCCAAACACATTGTTGTGCGTGAAGAATTTGTACTAAACGTGCCGGAAGGTATGGATCTGGCGAAAACCGCGCCCATCCTGTGTGCGGGTATCACGACGTTTTCTCCCCTGCGCACCTGGGGTGTAAAAGAAGGCACCCGTGTTGGTATAGTTGGCTTAGGCGGCCTTGGTCATATGGCAGTAAAACTGGCTGCAGCCATGGGCGCAGAAGTCACTGCGATCAGCCGTTCTAACAAAAAAGAAGCCGAAGCTAAAGCCATGGGTGCCAACGGCATTCTGGTATCTACCGATGAAGACGCGATGAAAGCAGCTGCCAGCTCCTTCGACCTGATTATCGATACTGCACCGGTTAAACACGATGTGGGTGCCTACGCGCCACTGCTGGATATCGACGGGACAATTGTTATTGTTGGTCAGGTAGGCCCTATGGAAGAACTCATGACGCCACCACTGGTAATGGGCCGTCGCCGTGTAGCGGGTTCATTAATCGGCGGTATCAAAGAAACCCAGGAAGTACTGGAGTTCTGTGCAGAGCACGACATTTATCCGGATTGTGAAATGATCAAGATGGATCAAATAAACGGCGCGTTTGAGTCTTTGGCGAAAGGCGATCTGGCGCATCGTTACGTCATTGACATGGCATCCTTAAGCGCAGAGTAATGTGCCTTTTTGTGGCTGGCAGTTAATCGCCGGCCAAAAAAACAGCGCCAAGTGCGCTGTTTTTTTATGCCTGATGCCAGCGAATTAAACGCCCTGCGCTACCATCGCATTAGCAAGTTGCCGGAAAGCGGTTATATTAGCCCCTTTGGCATAATTTACTTTGTCGCCCTCTTTGCCCTCTTCGGCACAGCGGTCGTGGATGTAAGTCATTATGGCTTTCAGCTCATCATCGAGTTTGGTGAAGGATTTACGCTCAAACGCCGCATTTTGTGACATTTCCATACCCGACATTGCCACCCCGCCAGCATTGGCAGCCTTGCCCGGCACAAATACCATACCGGATTGTGAGATCAACGTTTTAGCCTCGTGCGTGGTGGGCATATTGGCGCCTTCCAGCAGATATTTACAATGATTTTCTGCCAGCAGTTTTGCCGAGGATTCATCCAACTCGTTTTGGGTGGCACACGGGAGTGCGATATCACAGGCATATCCCCAGGGCTTTTCACCGCTAAACCAACTGCCGCCCCGTTCTTCTGCCAGCGCGGTCAGGATGTTGTCTTCACTCATACGGTTTTCAATTGCCCAGCGAATATCTGCGCTACTCAGGCCTTCTTCTTTAATCAGACTCCCGCGACTATTGGATAAACTGATCACCGTGCCACCGAGATCTGCAGCTTTGAGTGCCGCATGCAAGGCCACGTTGCCCGCACCTGAAATAGCAATCCGTTTCCCCTCTATGTCATCGCCATGGTGTTTTAGCACGCACTGCAGCATGTAAATCAAACCGAACCCGGTGGCTTCGGTACGTACGTGACTACCGCCGAAATCGATGTCTTTACCGGTAAGACTGCCACCAAATTCATTGTGCATGCGTCGGTACTGACCATATAAAAAACCAATTTCCCGGGCCCCTACGTTTATATCGCCGGCCGGCACATCTGTGCGCGGCCCGATGTGCCGTTGCAGCTCCTGCATAAAGGCCTGGCAAAAACGCATAATTTCACTATCGCTGCGCCCTTTAGGGTTAAATTCTGAGCCGCCTTTGGCTCCGCCCATGGGCAACCCTGTGAGTGCGTTTTTAAACGACTGCTCAAACGCCAGAAACTTCAACACCGACTCGTTAACCGTGGGGTGGAAGCGTAAGCCGCCTTTGTAAGGGCCAATTAAACCGCTGTGTTGTACCCGCCAGCCACGATTGACTTCTACCTCACCGCTGTCGTTCATCCAGTGCACCGCAAAATGGACCACCCGCTCCGGCTCACTAAGACGCTTGAGAACGTTGTAGCGTTTGTAATCAGCATGCGCGTTATAAACAGGCATTACATCGGCAGCGAGCTCTTTAGTGGCCTGCAAATACTCCGGATGGTGCGGGTATCGGCTTTCTATCCACTCGTTAAACTCGTCTAAGTTCGATTTCGCTGTCATACAAATCCTTTAAATATTACAAAATACCTAACTGGTACTCATTTTTACCGGCGGATGATCATTTTTAACCACAGCCACTACTGATTTTATTTACTTTATTACGCGGAAATCGCCTCACAAACAGTGTTGGTGTGACGCTTATTGATTGGCACACTGACGTTTACGCCTTATACTAAAGGCTTAATTTTTCGACAGTTGTGAATGCACCGTTTCTCGCCGGGTATTTTGCAAGCAAATTAGTGATGATGTGGTGCGTGCTCTGTCTATTTCTAATCGCCTTTTAAAGCAACTTGGCCTTTTTTGGCTGGTCTTGGTTGCCTGCGCTTCAGCCCAGGCCAGCGGGCATAACTGGCAGCAATTTGCGCAGCCGGTTTTCCATTCCCCGCTAGGAAATTCAACCCCGCTGGAGGGGCAAATTGGCGCTGTACTGGAAGATAAGCAAGGCTTTATCTGGCTGGTGGCGGCCAATGGCCTGTGGCGCTGGGACTCAAAAACGTTGGTACGGGCTCGCTTTGAAGGTGCTAACGACAAAACTAGCGCACTGCAGGTAAACCATGGTTTTAGTGATGCCAGAGGCCATCTGTGGGTGACGACCAGCAGTGGACTTTACCGTCTCAAACCGGGCACAACTGCGTTTACCGCGGTAGCCCCCGACCTGCTGCAGGATATGGCAATTCAATCAGGTGTGGCAGTCAGCCTGCCCGATACCGACATCGTGCTGCTTGCCAGCGATCGCGAGCTCTATCAGTTTAATGTGGCAGCAGAGCAGCTCAGCCAGCTCAATAGCCCGCCGGGTGAACGCCTTCACGCCCTGTATACCGACCAACACAATACCCTTTGGGCGGGGACCGACAGCGGTTTATACCGCAGTGAACTGCACAATCAGCGTTTTGACTCCTTGCAGGCTCAGCCAGATTTTCCCGCGGTCAGAGTCAGTGCCATCAGTGCAACTGGCAGTGGCAAGCTGGTGGTAGGTACCGCCGCCAACGGGCTCTTTGTGCAATCTGAGTCTGGCCGGTTTACCACTTTCCCGCTGACCCAGAGTACCAGCCCGTGGATCTTTACCTTAACCGAAATTCGGCCCGGCAAGTTGCTGATTGGTACCTTCGGCGATGGCCTGATTGAGCTTGATTTAACTACCCGCGACAAACGCCACTTCAGGCATAATCGTTTGCTACCGTCCAGCCTTACCGACAATGATATCTGGTCGTTATTTCGCGACTCCAGAGGTTTAGTGTGGATTGGCAGTGGTTCAACGCTAAATGTGTATGATGCCAGTAATGTTGCCGTCGCCCGTATTTTTGGCGACAGCGGGCAACCAGGCAGCCTTCAAAACCGGAAAGTTCATGCAGTACAGGCAGTTGGCAACACTCTGGTAGTAGGGTCCGGCGAACAGGGTCTTGAAGTGTTTTCACCAGAGCAAGGCACCACCGCGCCACTCTGGCCAAACTCCGCAGATCCGGTGGAAACCTTATTTGCTGATAAATCAGGAACACTGTATGCCTCCGCAAACTTTGCCTCGGTTGTCATTGCAGCCGACACCAAACTGGCGGCACCGCTTAAAATTGACGGCAGAAGTCCGTCTACCTTTACCACCGCGCTGGCGAAGTCTTCCAGTGCTCTGTGGATAGGCGGTACCGACGGCTTATGGCAACAACCAGCCGCGCCAGACCAACCAACCACTCAACTCCTGCCAGAGAGCCTGGCCGAACGCCGGATAGCATCGTTGCTGGTTACCGAAGAGTCATTGTGGATAGGCAGCTGGCGAGGATTACTGCGCGGTACACTTATTGATGGCCTGCTGACACATAGCAATATTGAGCCAGTCAGTCACCCTCGCCTGGCACAACAGTTTATTGCGGATTTATATGCCGATAGTCTTGGGCAGCTTTGGGTTGCCACCAGTGGCGCCGGACTCTTTGTGCTCACCACTAACAACCGTTGGTTGGAATTCACCACAGCCGTTGGACTGCAGGGCGACAACGTAATGGCCATTGCCGGTGAAAGTGATAACCAGATATGGGTAGGTACCTCGCGCGGGATAGCCGCGATTGATATTCAGCAAAAGATACTGCGCGTGATCAGCGCTGGCCCCAATGCGGTTAACAGCCCTTACTCGCGGGCGGCGGCAACCAAAACCTCGGCAGGCGAGCTGGTGTTTGGCGGTACCGATGGACTCACCATTATCTCGCCCAACGCATTGCCGCGCCAGATAAGCCCACTAAAGCTGGCGTTTACTCAGTTGGAAATCATTACCGCCGACAACCGCAATATACGCCCGGTAATAGCGCAGGAACGCATTAAAATATCCGCTCTGCCCAAGCGTATTTCCTTTGAGTTTGTGGCGCAGGATTATCTGGATCCCGAACACGTACAATACCGCTATCGTTTAGCCGGCATTGACGAAAGCTGGACCTTACTGGATGCCGATCATCGTATTGTTACGCTCACCGAGCCGGCACCGGGCGATTACACCCTTGAACTGCAATACTCCAATAACGGTACCACCTGGCAGCAGGATACGCTAAGCCAGCGTTTTACTGTTCTACCCGCCTGGTATCAGACCCCTTACGCCAGCCTGGCCAGCCTGTTACTGTTAACTATCGCAATTTACGTGCTGCATCAGTTAGGCTTGCGCCATTATCGCCACCGTCAGAACGTGCTTGAGCAAAAAATTGCTGAGCGCACCGCAGAGCTGCTTACTGCTAATGAAAAGCTCAGTGAACAAGCTGTAGCCCTTGAAAAAGCCAGCTTAACCGATGCACTGACAGGCTTACATAACCGGCGATTTTTAAGCCAGAATATGCAGCGGGATATCAGCCGCGTACATCGCTACTACAGTGACTGCCAAGCAACCAATACTGCGCCGGATGCTAAGTTTGATATGTTATTTTTTATTATCGATCTGGATCGCTTTAAACGTATCAACGACAACCACGGCCACCAGGCTGGCGATGCGGTACTTATAGAAACTCAAAAACGTCTGTCGGCAATCTTTCGCGACAGTGATTATCTGGTGCGCTGGGGAGGCGAGGAGTTTTTAGCCGTAGTGCAGGATACGCCCCGGGAAGAAGCCTACTTGTTAGCGGAACGCATCGTAAAAGCCGTAAATGCCAGCGCCATGAGCATAAACGAGCAGACACAACTTAAGGTGACCTGCTCGGTGGGCTTTGCTGCTTATCCGCTTCACCAGAAGTTGTATAAGTGCTTCGACTGGCACAGCACGGTGGGGATTGCCGATGCCGCGTTATACGGTGCCAAACGCAGAAATCGCGATACCTGGATGGGCATTACCGGCGTAAAATCAACGGTATCAGACAGTACGATGGAGCTTATAAAACAACAGCCGGCGCGTATTTTTGACCATGCCAATGTACTGGTCCGCAAGTAGTTCAGATCAGCTTTGCCGTTTAATAAAGCGAACGGCAAGCATATCCACGGGCGTATTCCGGCCCCGGTACTGATAACGAATAAGGTGAGCCAGCTCGGTATAAAGCTCGCTGATATTCGCGGGCATCTGAGCTGATGGCTTATCCTGCATGTAGTGAAACAGTAGTTTAAGCTGATGTTCTCGTACCTGGTAGCGCACCAGGCGATTCATCGCTGCCTGCCAGTGCTGCCAATGGATTATCCGACGCCCATCAAAATAAAAACGTGCCCCAGGCACCACCTTGAGTCTTTTGCTGGGGGCAAACAGTTGCTGGTGTTCCACACTGCCCTTTACCAGACAGGTCACCAAAAAGTCTTCGCCAATTAGCCCCGCAGGTAACGCTATGCGCTCTTCACGTATTTCACTCACCAGCGCATCACTTAACGCATAGAGTGCACCGGCCAGCCTCCCCCAGCGCTGCATATTGCTAAGCCGCTGCACCCGACTTCGACCACTGGCCGGCACGGCAGCCGTAGCCAGAACGTGTGTGGTATTCTGTAACGGCGCTAACAGTTCAGGCAAAGCGTTATCGGCCAGATAAATGTCTCCATCCACAAACACATGCTGGTCAGCATCACTGGATAAATGCTGAACATAATGGTTCCAGCTGGCGGCTTTATCAGCCACATCCAGCCAGACACCAATAACCTTTGGCTGATTGGCACTAAAGCGGGTAACCACATCGGCGGTGTCATCCGTACACCCGTTGACCAACACATAAATATACTGCAATCCATTCCCCCCCTGGGCCAGTATACTCTCGAGGCAACGGGTGATCCGTTGCTCTTCGTTATGGGCGAATACCACTACGTTGTAGATGGAAGTGCCTGACATAATCGTCCTTTTTTTAGTCATCTGATACCAATCTACCGGGTATGCCGGGCAGATACAAATTTGCCGTAAGCCAGTATCACTGCCAGACAAACGCTGCTGAAACCACTACACTTCAAACAAATCCCAACCATGCAAACGCATATGAAGATAGGTGAACTGGCCAGCCGTACCGGACTGGCAAAATCTAAAATTCGCTTTTATGAAGAGAAAGGGTTGTTAAATGTGGTTGAGCGAACAGCCAACGGCTATCGCTCTTACCCGCCACAAGCCGAGTCGATACTTAACCTGATAGTAAACGGTCAGCAGGCCGGGTTTAGCCTGGATGAGTTGCGCGCGCTGTTACCACAGAGTAATGACAACTGGCAGCATGACGCACTGATGACTGCGCTTCAGCAAAAGGTAACGGATATCGAACAGTTGCAGCAAAAACTCGCCCGCAACAAAGCAAAGTTGCTGTCGGTTATCGACACCATTGCCGCCAAACCGGACGACATGGACTGCGCCGATAACGCCAAACGCGTCCTCTCCGAGCTCAGTTTTTCGAAAAATACCCCATAGGGTTATTTTTTCTATTGACCTTAAAGTTAGCTTTAACCTTAAAGTATCTGCCGACCACACTCAGGAGGTACTATGTCACTGTTTCATTCACTGACCTTGCCCAATGGCATCGTTATTCCCAATCGCATTGCCAAAGCGGCGATGGAGGAAAACCTGGCCACCGCCGATAACCTGCCCTCACCTCAAATGATGGCACTCTATGCGGCGTGGGCCTCAGGCGGAAGCGGGTTGTTAATTTCCGGCAATGTTATGATTGATGGCCGCGCCATGACCGGCCCGGGTGGTGTGGTGCTGGAAAACGATGAGCATTTGCCCGTTTTTCAGCAATGGGCTGCGCTTGGCAAACAACAAGGCGCCACTTTCTTCCTGCAATTGAATCACCCTGGCAGACAAATGCCTGCCAGCCTGGGCCAACCTACCTGGGCGCCGTCTGAAGTACCAATGGCGCTGGGTAAAATGTCTACGTTTTTTAACCCGCCTCAGGCCATGACGAATGAAAAAATCGCTGACATTATCTCGCGCTTCGTGACATCAGCCAGACTTGCCGAGCAAGCCGGTTTCGATGGCGTAGAAATTCACGCTGCACACGGTTATTTAATTAATCAGTTTCTTTCGCCGTTAACCAATAAGCGTACAGACCAATGGGGGGGTAATCTGGCCGGACGTGCCCGGTTGCTTCTGGAAGTAATAAAACAGACCAAAGCCGCAGTAAGTCCTTCTTTTGCGATTGCGGTAAAGTTGAACTCGGCAGACTTTCAACGGGGCGGCTTCAGTTACGATGATGCCCGACAAGTGGTTTTATGGCTGAATGAACTCAACATTGATCTGCTGGAACTCTCCGGAGGCAGTTACGAAGCCCCTGCTATGCAGGGTAGCGCCCGCGACGGCAGCACCCTCGCCCGAGAAGCCTTCTTTTTAACCTTTGCAGCCGAGCTTAAGCAAATTGCGACTATGCCGGTAATGGTGACCGGCGGGATCCGCCGTTTAGCCGTAGCCAGAGAAGTTCGCGCTCAGCAAGTCGATATAGTTGGTATGGCCACCGCGCTGGCCATTTGTCCGGAATTGCCCAACTTATGGCAACAAGGAAAAGATCCAGCGCCACAGCTTCGGCCGGTGACCTGGAAGAATAAACCGCTGGCCTCGCTGGCTAATATGGCTATGGTCAAATATCAGTTACGAAGAGTCAGTAAGCGGCAAAAAGCACAACCTGGGGTTGCCCCCTTCTGGGCATTTTTAACGCAACAGATTGAAGACTTCTGCCGCACCCGGCGCTACCAGCGCAAAATGGCAAAACACTGACATTTAACTGATAAACCTTTGAAGTTATTAAGACTCTGGTAATTTTATCCAGGATAAGTTTAAATAGCGCACACGTTTGAAAGTTCCATCAGGTGGGAAGGGAGTAAACATGAACCAGAAAGGGTTTACGTTAGTTGAATTAATTGTCGTTATCGTGATTCTGGGTATTTTGGCAGTGACCGCCGCACCACGATTTATTGATTTTCAGGCTGATGCCCGAAAAGCCACGCTGCAAGGGGTTAAGTCTGCCCTGCAAGGTGGCTCACAACTGGTTTATGCCAAAGCAGCCATCGCTGGCATTCAGCGCTCCGACGACGACAACCTGCAAATTAACGGCAGTACGGTATACACAGTATATGGTTACCCGGCTATCCGTGATGTGGTCACCAACCTAAGCGCCTGGGCCGACATCAACGGCAGCGGCAGTGGGAACAACACCGATTTTCGCATTGGCGTATCCACCGATTCCGCCCCGGCAGCAGTCACCCAAACGGATCAGTTTGCGATCCTGCCCAGTGGCGTAGGCTCAACCGAAGACTGCAAGGTAATTTACGAGGAAGCCCAGAGCGAGGGTGGTAGCCCGACTATTACCGTTCTGGATGACGACTGCTAAAACAGGCACAAGGATTAATATCTGGCGTGTAAGCCAAGCGCCAGATAACTCACCCTCTGCGAATAATTATACAGCTCGTCGAGATATCCGTTGTGATACCTGATGACCATGGGTATCGCAAACAACTCCAGCTCAGGCTTATCAAATATACTGGCTATTCCCCGGCCTACAGGCACGTCAACATAGTAGCGCAGGTCGAAGGTGCTTCGCTTAAAAGGACTACCACCGATTAGCTGACCGGTTCGATAAGTAATGCGCAATGCAGTATCTACATTGCCTATCAGAAATGGCGCATTGATATCTATTTCAGTTCCTACATAATCTTGTAGTTCGGCGGCTACTCCTGCCCGCCACCAAATTCCGTCTTCTGGCTCTTTATCGAGTTGATGTCTCACTTTGGCGAATATTGAAATGCAATTGAACCGAATAAAACAATTTTCCTTATCGCTGCTTTTACTCAATCGGTAGTTCGCACCAAAAGCGATAAAATTGTTAGAACGACTAATGGTTTGCTGAGCCATTTCAAATATATCGGATTCAGATACCTCCTCATCCCCCTCATAATCCACGGCAAAGGCATTTAACTCAGTTTGCAACCTTTCCAAGGTGTCGGTTACCTGGCCATTTGACTCATGCTCCAGCGATACAAACCATGATGACAAACCTGTTTTATCGGGATCCCACATTTTGCTGTAAAAGAGACTGGGATTATGGCGTGTGGTCACTACCGGGCTGGAGTTACGCGTGAGTGCAAAAAAGTCAAACTCTCCCTGATATGCTATTGCAACGGCATACTCAGCTTCGTTTCCTTGCGGTATGGGAGTATTGGTCATCAGATACCGAAAGCCCAGGCTAACATCTGCGTGACGTCGAGTTCCGTCTGTATCGGTGTAGCGAGCGACGACCTCGTTGTCACCCCATTGCGCAAACTTACTGAAATAACGAGAGTCAGTATTATCAGTACGCTCACGTTTGATTTTATCAATGATCTCTATGGATTGTGTGGCAGCCAGAGCCGACCATGGGAAGAGTAAACAAAGCAGTGTCAGTATTTTCATAATTATTTTCCTTGGGTTGATATCTCATCACGCGGAACTTCATTACGCCATGTACTGCTATTCATCTAAAAAATGTGGTGCTGTATTGAGATGAAATCTCTCACACTATTGAATATTGGAAATGCTTTTCAACGATGCTATCAATCCACTAATCACATTATGCTATGCTATCTTCAACATGCTGGTTGCGCTGTACAGTAGCGATTTTTGACTTTAACAACCATAGGGTAAGACCATGCCCAAGTTTAAGCATCCCGGCGTTTATATTCAGGAAATCCCCAACATCAGTACCGACATCATGGCGGTACCCACTGCGATACCGGCTTTTGTCGGGTACACGCAAACCGCGGCACGCGATAAGGACGGCGACTTACACCTGACGCCAACCAAAATCACCTCGTTTAAGGAATACTGCCAGTTATTTGGCCAGAGTGAAGCTGAACCCCTGCACTTAGAATTAGCCTCAGCCTCCGGCGGAATAACCTTAAAACAAATATCGCCGGTATTACCACGCCAGATGCTGTGGTATGCCATCAGGCTGTTTTTTGATAACGGCGGAAACGAATGTTACGTGGTATCGACCGGGGATTACCAAAAGCCGGTTAGCTTATCAGCGCTTGAGGATGGCGTGAAAGCAACAGCGACGATAGACGACATCACCCTGCTTCTAACACCCGAGAGTGTAGTGCTGGCACCGGCCGACTATACGCAACTGGTTAACAGGATGCTTTCGCAATGCAGCACGCTAGCCGATCGAATAGCCCTTCTCGACCTGCCTGACGGGGATAAGGTGTTAAGCGCATCCCTGCTGAGTACCAACCGCGCTTACCTTGGTTATAACCACCTTGATTTTGGTGCCTGTTACTACCCCTTTTTAACCACTACTCAACCTTGGCAATCAGTGCAGCACCATCAACATGTACAGCTAAGCATCGATAACGGTAAAACTACCCAGCTTAGCCAGATAAAAGCCGACGACCCCACACTCTTTAAGCTCATTTATGCCTTGTTATCAGACCTTTTTGTTTGCTTACCGGCATCCGTAGCGGTGGCAGGGGTTATGACCTCAGTTGATACCAGTGACGGCGTATGGAAAGCGCCGGCAAATGTTGCGCTGACCAGTATCAGCAGCCCCATGATAAGTATTTCTGACACGGCCAATAATACGTTAAATTCGGATACCACATCGGGGAAATCGATTAATGCTATTCGCGAATTCTCCGGCCGTGGCATTCGAATCTGGGGAGCTCGCACGCTGGCCGGTAATGACAACGAATGGCGCTATATCAGCACCCGACGGTTTGCCAACATGGTGAAAGAGTCGGTAGAGAAGTCGCTTTCCTGGGCGGTGTTTGAGCCCAATGATGCCAATACCTGGGCGCGAATAGTAAGTTCGGTGAATCACTTTCTGACCCAGTTATGGAAGCAAGGTGCACTGCCCTCTGCCACGCCGGACGATGCCTTTTACGTTCACTGTGGCCTGGGCACAACCATGACCGCCAATGACATTCATCAGGGAGTGATGAACATTGAAATTGGCATGGCTGTAGTGAGGCCCGCTGAATTTATCATTCTGCAGCTACAGCTGCATTCACAACAGGCCTGAGGCAAGATGAATGTTTTTATTCTTGCACCGCATTGTTAGCTTTTCATGCGTAAAAAATAGCGTATATTACGCTCAAACCACTATGCCGGAACAGAATCATTCTGGCATCTAATTACGTGCCAATTATTTACAAAAAGGAAACCCAGTGACAGCGACGCCCTGTTTGAAAGTGCTTATTATCGATCGTAATAAGCCGCGGCTGAATACTACCCAACAGCACCTTGAATCGGTGGTCTCGGTGCTCGATCGCAGTGACTTAACCCTGGAGTTTCTGGCCGTTAATTCAGAATCAGCGGCGGTAACAGCGCTCGACAGCGATGGCGACATTCAGGCGGTTTTACTGAGCTGGGAAACTCTGGGCGACAGCATTCGCGACTCATCCATTATTGATGCCATTAAATCACGTCGTCTGGAAGTCCCCGTGTACGTTACAGGTGAAGATGAGGTGGGCTTTGATATTGTCAGCCGCTCCAGCAAAATTGAAGCATTTTTTGCGCTGCACGATATCACTTCCGATCCGGAGTCTTGCCTGGCCTATATTATCAACGACTTTGACGATCGTAGCGAAACCCCGTTCTGGACGGCCTATAAGAAATACGCGGTAGAAACCAACGATTCCTGGCACACGCCAGGCCACAGCGGTGGCGCCAGTTTTCGCAGTTCAAGCTATATCCATGACTTCTATAAGTTTTTCGGCCGAAACATGTTTATCAGCGATTTGTCGGTCAGCGTGGACTCTTTAGGCTCATTATCTGACGGCACCAATGCCATTGGCAAAGCCCAGAACCTGGTTGCCAACACCTTTGAAGTTAAGCACTCTTACTTTGTGACTAACGGCTCTTCCACCTCTAACAAGATTATCCTGCAAACGCTGCTGCGTGAGGGAGATAAGGTCATTGTAGACAGGAACTGCCACAAGTCGGTGCATTATGGCATTGTGCAGGCCCGCGCCCTGCCGCTATATCTCGACAGTATTCTGGATCCCAAATACGGTATTTTTGCGCCGCCTTCGCTGACCCAGTTAAAAACTTTTATCAGCGACAATAAAGACGCCAAGCTGATTGTGCTGACTGGCTGTACCTACGATGGCCTGCTTACCGATTTAAAACAGGTTGTGGATTATGCTCACCAGTTCGATATCAAAGTGTTTATTGATGAGGCCTGGTTTGCCTACTCTTTGTTTCATCCCCAGTACCGCGAGTACTCGGCCATTAATGCCGGCGCAGATTACGTTACCCATTCAGCCCATAAGGTGGTTTCGGCATTTTCTCAGGCCTCTTATATTCACATTAATGATCCGGATTTCGATAAAGATTTCTTTAAAGAAATTTATGCCATTCACACCAGTACTTCGCCACAGTATCACCTGATTGCATCGCTGGATGTGTGCCGTAAACAGCTTGAAATGGAAGGCTTCAAGGTTATAAATAACCTGCTAAACCACGTGCGCGAATTTAAAGAGCAAGCTGCCAAGTTCAACCGCATTCGCATTTTAGGCAAAGACGATTTCAAACTCATGTTCAGCCATTTTGAGGCTGATAACATCGGTCACGATCCGCTGAAAATCCTGATTGATATCTCTGCGCTCTCCTACTCCAACCAGGAAATTCATCGTTTCCTGATGGACGAGGTTGGCCTGGAAATTGAGAAATTTACCCACAGTACTCTGCTGGTATTGCTCACCTTCGGCGGGATGCGTTCTAAAATTGTACGCCTTTATAACGCGCTGAATAAACTCGATGCCGGTCATGTGTCGTTACGTAAAAGTAGTCGCCAGAAAGAACTGCCAAGTAAGATCCCGCCGATTAGTCTGGCCATGCTGCCCTCAGAGGCATTCTTTGGTAAACGGGAAACCGTCCCTCTGCAAAACAGCGTGGGGCGAATCGCGGCGGCGTTAATCACGCCTTACCCACCCGGCATTCCTTTATTGGTGCCTGGACAAACCATTGAAGCCGAACACATTAACTACCTCAATGCCCTGTCGAGCCAGAAACTCACCATTCAGGGGCTGATTGATGGCGACATTTACGTTTTAGAGCAGTAATCACATCAGGTTACCGGGTATAAACCTGGTAACCTCGCCTCACCATAGTTAACATTTACCGCCATCGCCCGCACCAAGCCATTTAATTTTCTCATTTCATACTGGTTGCACCAATAGTCGGCCAAATATGGACTATATTTACTTACGGGCTTGGAAAATACCGGTCGCTACAAGCTGATTAAGTATCATTTAATACTCCTAAGTCGTGATTAACCCATTCTAATAGCTTCAGAGAACACGTATTTTGATTAAAAATTGAGTTGTTTGAAGTGACGGATAAGCAGTAAGCGCCACGGATTACTGTAATGAACAAAAAGTGAAGCGATGTATGAATCTAGCGGAATTAGTGCAACAAGCGGAATCCGTTTTTGTATTACCAGACTCGGTAACCCGGTTAAAATCCTGTATCGATGATGATGCCTCAAGCATTGATGATGTTGCAGAGATCATCAGCTTTGATCCCACGTTAACCTCACAGTTACTGAAAATAGCCAACAGTGCGCTTTACCAGTTTACTTCGCCTATCGAAACGGTAACCAAAGCCGTGCAGGTAATAGGCACCCGGGCAACCTACGATTTGGCCCTGTCGTACGGGGTTTCTCACACCTTAAAAAGTGTAGAAACCACCATTATTGATATCGACCGTTTCTGGGAGCAAAGCGTAAGTTGTGCTCTGCTCGCCAAACACCTGGCCGAGAAAAAGCGTATTCGGGAATCGGAGCGCTTATTTGTAAGTGGTTTGCTGCATAACATAGGCGAGCTGGCCATTATTAAAGTGGCCCCGGACATGGCGAAACGCTGCCTGAATACCGATAAAGACACTTCATCAATCTATTTGCAGAAAGAAGTCATGGGGTTTACCTATTGTGATTTTTCCGCCGCACTCATCAAAGACTGGGGCTTACCATCGAGTATCTATCGCCCCATTTCCACTCTGCTTGAAACCGATCTTAGCCAATTAGACACCGACGCGCTTATCGTAAAACAAGCCTATTTGTTAGCGCAGGATAACGTGAATGCCGATATCAACGTAGGTTATCCGCCCGTCGGCCCAGCCTTGCTGGCTGCTCTAAAACTCACCGAGGACGACACAGAAAGTGCACTGGATGAAACTAACATGCAACTAATTAGCGTTATTCAACTGTTTAATCCCAGTGCATTTAATATTTTTTAATAAAAATGACCCCATTAACGAGTCTATGCTATAGATATAGGCACCGTTACCTGGCTGATATTGCAGAACATGGATCACTTGAAACTTCGCTATTACGGCTTCATCTTTATTCTTTTGCTGCTGACAGGCTGTGTCAGCACCATTGGCAGAAATTTTCAAAAGCTCGAAGAGCCGCAGATAACTCTCGGAAAAACAACGACTCAGGGTATCATCGGGCTGCTAGGTAAACCAAACACTACAAGCGTTTTAAACCAGGGCACGGCTTATAACTATATTTACCACAATCGCAATGCCAAAGCGGTTACCCCTGATGGGGTGGCATCGCGCTTTCAGACTTTCAACTTTAACAACGAAGGCATTCTGACTGGTTATCAGTTTGGCAGTTCTTTTGTCGAAGACAGTACGTTTTTTAAAACTCATAACGTAAGCAAAATTAACAATGGTGACAGCAAAGATAAGGTCTTAAAGTTATTAGGCGAGCCCTCAGGCATCGAGCGCTATCCTCGAGACCTTAAGCATGCCTATGTACTCGTCTATAGTTATCCCAGAACAACGTACTCAGATAGCACTTTTAGGATGGAAAATAGCGTTGTTAATGTTGCCTTTGCCCACAACGATAGGGTTGTACGGGTAGAAACATTTAATCTGAATGCTGATTAGCAAGTTTTTAATAAATATCTGCAAGGACGTAGCATGAAAAATGGCGTTGCTCTAATCACTCGTATCGGTTTACTCCCTGCTATATTGTTGGGCTTTAGCACTTTTGTGCATGCTCAAAGTGACGAGAAACCAGAAGATATAGAAATAGTGGACGTTGTTGGCCAACGGCCCTTGAGTTACTACCGAAAACAACTGGTGGAAACTGAACTCGCGTTTTACGATATGTACAATGCCTTAACAGATGTGAAAGAGTTCAAAATCAGATGCAGAATAGAAAAGCCATCGGGTAGCCATATTGCTCGCAAGGTTTGCTACCCGCAATACGAACTCTCTGCAATAGCGCACGAAACTCAAATCGCCATGATCCCTAAAGCTCAGGATACCCGAGGCATAATTGAGCCGCTGCCGACTTCCTCAGGCGTAAGAGAATTGGTGAAAAATGAGAAAAAAGCTGCCACTGAGCATTTGATAAAGCTTCTAACCGAAAACCCTGGGTTACGTGAACAATATCAAGCGCTAATCGCGGATATGACAAGGTTCAAGCAAGCGAAAAATGCTATTCAGCAAGCCAGTTCAGATGATTAACAGAGTAATGGGATATCGCTGAAAGCGAGGGAGAGATTGGTCGGTGTGAGAGGATTTGAACCTCCGACCCCTGAGCCTCAATGACTTCTCTAACGCTAACATTTTGAACCTTAAAAGCAACTCCGTAAATCAAACCAACCAATCATCAAGTCTATTTTCTCCTGTACCTTACTAATAAGAACATTCCCATAATTAGTAAGAATAAACTATTTGGACTATTAACTTCATTTATGTTTCTAACTAGTGCCGTTCCCGTAGATAACAGAAGCGCCTCAGTGTAGCCAAAATTGTCACTAGAAAGACCAATATCACTTACAATAAAGCCAAAATCAGGAAAATGATCATGATTTACAGAAGCTCTATTTATTTTATTATCATTATCTTCATCATCTCCAAAATAAGCATGAGCATGAATTTGTTCTACTCCCGCTTGAAAATCTAATTCTTGATCACTGAACAGTTTGATAAATGCAATTGCCGCTGAGTTATTTGCATCTTGTGAATCCCCATGAGGACCAATCAACTGATCTGCATTTTCATCTGAAACAAAGGGAGAGCGTGGGTACGGTAGAGGAAAACCTGTTTCACCGAGCTTAAAAGAGTTAAATAGGTTTGCCATTTGAGAGTTTGTTGCTATCGACCAACCGTTAGATTCGTATCTTGCCACCGCTTCGTGTGCGGATAATCCATAAGTTTGGTTCCACATAAGCCACTCCAGCCCCCCTCCTCTTATCACAATATCGTTAGAGTCTCGCGAATAACTCTCGTGAGTGATGAGGGTTGCATAACTTTTCGAACAAAGAAAAACAGTGTAGTGGCAGACTAAACCCGAACACCATTTTAAGTGGTAGCATTACACTTAATAACGAGGTGTTCAATGAAAAGACAAAGA
>OJDQ01000203.1_pt1 | contig 31292 bp, 29 predicted proteins | sample 1592851 | NCBI WGS metagenome assembly OJDQ01 (sample SAMN05416774, study PRJEB24817) | seawater metagenome | isolation source: Sea water | place: Canada:Atlantic | collected 2013-07 | reverse complement strand
CAGAACAATGCGGAACTTCTCTTCGCTACTCCACTTGTCTGGATGAGCTGAATTCGATGGCAAAACGGCACCTCGTCCTCTGGCGGCTTTACGCCAATTGTACAAGGTTGCGGTACTGATGCCTTCCTGGCTGGCCAACTCGGCAACAGTCAGACTGTGAGGTGGGGCCATCTTCTGGAGAATGGCTTCTTTACGTTCCGGTGAATAATGGGGCATGGTTGTCCTCTGAAATATTCAGGCGACAACTACGCTGACACATAGGGTATGGCGAGTCCCCAGAGCCTCAGGGAAGCAAAGAGCGTGATCAAGCAAGTCTGGCTGGGTTGGTGTTGTAGGGACTAGGCTCGCTTGCAGACTCATAAACTCATTCAATAGGTCTTGCGGGAGCTGATTAGCCCTCGGAACTGACTCGAACGCCCATTCGATCATTCAGTCTTTACCGCCCGCCGTACTTGAGTGCGGCATGAGTCGAAAATCTATTCCGTCGGGTGAATAGTCACTGCGCCGGCAAGATCTAATCCATTATTGATCAGCAGCGTGAAACGATCGTTAGGGTCGATCTTTTGCTCAAATGACTGAATGCGTCTAAGCCAGCCCTCTGAGCAAAGACCACTGAAATAAGCCGGCAAGCCATCGGACTCAAAGCGCTCCGCTCGAAGGGGAAGGCTGAGACTGAGCGGCCTTCCATTTTCCAGATAATCGGCATCGTATTGGAAATAAACCTTTCGCCCCGCGCGCTCAAGGTGGCCCGCCAATTTTCCATGCATATAGACGGTGGCTCTCTTTGTGAATCTTTGCATCTTTCCCAGTGCCTCTTTGGCAGTTTGAGCGGCAATCCTGTTTACTGTCTTGAACTTATTATCGACAGATATTATGCAACAGGGATAGTCTGAACGAACAGGAAGCTGAGTATGCGGGGTAATATTCGTGAGCGTCGAGTTTGCGCTAATTGGAACAGGCGTGGTTTGCCTGACGGCTTTTTTACTTATGAACGTGATCGTTTTCGTGGCGTCACGACGTCGGCGTAAGAATGAACGAAGTTAATGTCCGTCGCACAGCGTGGAATTTTTGGGTTGTTGATTTAAGGTCGGAATACAAGTAGATATGTTTTTGCGCGCCGCCCAAACGTTCGCTTTGCGACCATCCCGCATTCCAGCTGGAACCTAAACAGAAGCGAATATTCGCTCTATTTTGAAGCTGACCTTCTTTACTGTGCCCCGACTGAACTTTCGAACAGAAAAGCAGACATTCAGGTTGAGCGATCAGCCTAAATAGAATGGCCTCCGTTTGGGGCTGGGACTTTCCATACGTTTTTGGGCAAGTCCACCGCCGTTTTAAACCGTCCGTGGGAACGGGATGGCCTCCCCCCCCTTGTAGGCCATAGTTTTGGATTAGCATTCTTTTAGACTTCCTGAATTAAACTTGCAGAAACCTGATCAAACAAGTCGCATGCAAACTTTTGACGCCGCCGGGGTTCGCAGAATCGCGGAAAGGCAGCTACTATCCCTTTGAAATGGAATGGAAGTTCGCACTGTGATTCAGGTCTAGACTGAAAAAAGCCGACTGGGGTTAGCGCGAATTCAAACTAATAAGCTGTTAAATAGGAGCTATTTATGTCAGCGAGCAAGGAATGGACAGAATGGCATCTAACCCCAACTGGCTGGGTGCGTGGATCAGAAAAAGTGGACTATCAGGGAGTTACTACCGTCGAGCCACCAGCCGATAGAGTCCTTACTTGTGAGTATCAGGAATATCTTTCCTCGTCCTTCAGCTCTATGGATAAAGGGGCTTCGGTATTGTGGGAATCTGAGGATAAAGAAAAGGTTGCTCAACTTTTGAAGCAGTTTGGTGAATGTCCCCAGCGCCTCTAGTTTTAACCAGTCGCTGTAGTGCTCGGCCAATGGCCGCCGGACGACCTTTTCATTGCGGCTTCGCCTCCATTGCAAGTGCGCCGCTAAGCTTCATGTTTACCCCGCACAAGGAACAGAATGAGTCGCGTTTACGAAGATCGAGTTAAAGAAATTCTCGCTAATTCGAGTGATGATGGAAAAGTCAAATCTCGAGAATCGACGTCGCTCGAATTTAAAGAAAATTTTGGCTTCAAAAGCCTAGCGAAGTATCTCAAGACTATTTGTGCCTTTGCGAATACGCAAGGCGGGATACTTGTTTTTGGTGTTACTGATAACCCGAGAACGTTGAAGGGAATCGATAAAGACAAATTTGAGCAGATCAAAATAGAGCAGCTATCCACATACCTTTCAGAATATTTCAGCCCGGAAATTCACTGGGATATAGGCGTTGTCACGTTTAAAAGAAAGCACTATGGATTCATCGCAATAAAAGAGGCCGATGATAAACCGGTAATATGCAAGAAAAATTCGGGTGATGTTCTCAAAGATGGTGATATTTATTATCGGTATCGTGGGACAAGTAAACGAATCGAATTTCCTGAACTAAAGCGAATGCAGATTGAGATTCGTGAAAAAGAAAGAAAGCTATGGATGGAGCACATTGAGAAAATATCGCGAATTGGACCAAAAAACGTAGCGTTGCTTGATCTATATAGTGGCAAGATGGAATCCTCCAATATAGCGAACAATTTTGTTATAGATGAAGAACTATTGGCCGGATTAAAAAATGAGGTCTCTTTTGTCCAAGAGGGCCATTTTAAGGAAAAAGAAGGGGCTCCTACGCTTAAGTTGGTAGGGAATCTTGCGCCAGTCGATACGGTGGTGGTTCCCAACCTTGACCCAAATAAAGACTATCCTTTTTTGGTTAAGCATTTAGCGGATGAGCTTCAAATTCGATCCTATGATGCCCAGGTTCTTGTCTGGAAATTGGGACTAAAAAACAGTAAGAGATATGCAATCGAAGTTGACGCTGGTGCTTCAACGATATTCAAGTACTCTAAGTATGCGTTAACAGCTATACGTGACGATCTGGCGAAGCACGAAGATAAAAAGGAATATCTAGCTAACGCAAGCAAAGAGTATCAATCACGCAATAAGGGTTAACAAATGGTTGCACCGGATAAGCCGGTGAACTCAGCGTTAGAAAATCTGAATGTCCGCTTTTCAACCAGCTGTGCTCCTTACATTCCCTAAATAAAAGAGAATAAATCCATTGCGATGTTAATCATGGAATTAATTGATCAGAGCATTCGAGGGAGAGCGTCGATATGGTTATGTCTGATAGAGCTGCTGCCACTTACGACTGGTTCAAAAAGCGTGAACAAGAGCTACATCACGAAGCTAGCCAAAACGCTGGGAAACTAGCGTTGCATGATCTATGGAGACTGTCTTACTACAAGCAGCCCTATCTTTTGCTCCAATCTGACGAAGCCATATTGGAGAGGTTCAGGGACGTGTTTATGAATGGCCTCGACCTCAATCACAAGGGCCAGATCACGCCGACGCCAATGCTAGCAAACGATAATCGCCTTGGCAGACTATTCACAGAAATTATCGAAGAAACGAACTGGCGGGGTATTCTGACTAAAGATTCGATGTCAGAAGGGCTGGAGCAACTGAACACCTATTTCTCAGACGGGACCCCTCCTGGCGTGAAAATGTTCGAAGGAAGAGCAGAGGTCGAGGGTGATTGGTTGGTAAAATTCTCAAAAAGCAAGTACATCGAAGACGCCTTTCATCACGGCAGGTTGCGTATATCGCCTGCGTCCGAATACGCAAAAGGGAGCCATCTCCGAGCCGTTAAGGATCTTGAAACGGCAAGACCTTATAAGTTGAGAGCCTTTGCAGAGGCGATGCGCGGCGAGACTAGCGTTAAATTTCAGGGCCATACACTTCCCATTGAAAAAGGGACGGTGGATCTGGAATTCATGATGGATGACTACTTTTTGTTCTGTACGTGTACAGACATCAGTCGGCGAATGCCAACTGATTTCGAGGCAGATGCGGCTCTGATTATCAAAGACAAAATGGCATTCATAGATCGTTTGAGGAAAGCATTCGCTCAGCAATATCCGCACTGGCAGTTCTTGGAGGGCAATGTCTACTATTACGATCCTTTCAACGATATTCCTAAAGATATGAATCAGGAGTTTTGGAAGCACATCTCCTTCTCTTACCAAAAGGAGCACCGTTGCGTTCTTCGACCAAAGCGAAAAGAGGAAGGCGAGCTTCAAGCGTTTTTCGTTGAACTTGGATCGCTAGAAGATATTTCTGAAATGGTTTTACATAGCTAGGAGAGCAACAGTATGGAGCACTATGCGAGCCTGACTGCCTGGATCCTCGGCTCACTCGGAGGGGCAGGATTTATTGTCGTCGCACTTTCGAGCTGGCTGGGAAGAGTGTGGGCCACTCGGCTTATGGACAATCAGCGGCATAGTCATCAGCAGGAATTGGAAGAGTTACGATCCAATCTTCGTGCGAAAAATAATGAACAACTGGTTTCCATCAGAAAAGACTATGAGATTTTTAAGGAGACTCACCTCAGAGAGCACAACGATAAATTGCTGATCTACAGAGCTTGCTTAGATATCGTTGCCTCTCTCCTAGCAAAAATCGAATTGACGGCACTTGGAAAACGAGCCGGATTAACAGCTGAAGAACAAGAGGCTTTCGAGACTGAAAGGCTCCGTCTCTTCGCATATTTGGCGATGCTGGCTCCGCAGGAAGTAATGGACGCGAATGACAATCTAATAGATATGCTTCTTGCCTTGATATATGACGGAAAAGGTACGACCTGGAAGAGTATCCGAGAAGCAGCACTCAAGCTCACGAACTCAATGAGAGCCGATATAGGTATCAATAAGAAAGCGGTCTCATACAACGGTGTTCGTTAGACAAACTGAGACAGAATCAACTTAACCTGATAAATACGGCATTCGGAATCTTTAACGGTGGCTGGCTTTGAATGTTCGCTTTTCGACCGGGCCGAGCTTCCCAAGCTCTTAAACGCATGCGGACATCCGCACGCTCATGATCCCTGAAAATGTCTGGCGCCATGGTGGTGCCGTTGTCCACACCAAAGGGCGGCAAAATTCAAATTGGCGCAGTGACTAAAACAGAGATGTCCATGACACTGGGAGAGTCCCCTTCCTTTTATGGATTGTCCATTAGAAAATGGAATAACGATGCCCAGTCGGAGGGACTTGTATGAGGGAAGGAAAATCTTACAGCCTGAGTGATCTCGTGGCCCAGTGTGACCCGGACGCCCCGATTCCAGATACGCTCCGAGAATGGGAGCGGATGGTGCCGGTTGGATTGGAACTGGTTATCACGCGGCACGCAATCGACGTTGTTCATCAGGCGATACGAATCTGGGAGTCGCGGGAACGAGCATTGGACTGGCTCCAGCGACCGATTCCAGCGCTTGAAGATGAAAGACCCTGCGACCTGTTGGGTACCCCTGAGGGTTGTTGCAGGATAGCGTCGGTGCTCCAGAAAATTGAGCACGGTGATTTCAGCTGATCCTACAGATGAATACTCGCTTTTTCATGTTCATCGTGCTCGCCTGTGAAGACCCTACTCCGAGATTTAGATCTACTAAAAACTGAAAAATCCAAAGTGATAGACCTCTAAGCAGGAAAAATTTTCGACTTGGTGCGGTGTCCGCTTTGCGACCCGCACTGCCGATTTTAGCTGGCAATCTCTGGCCAGAACCGGCCACAATATCGTCACATGATTAGAGTGAAAACCGGCAAAAGTGTAACTTTGACTCCTTCCTATCTTTTCAATCACTTACGAATTGGTTACATGTAACATGGGTGCTAAAGGGGTGACGAATATACGTTCACACAAGGGTATCACGCCACATTTTGGGGAACGGGCATGGGTCGATCCAAGTGCCGTGGTGATTGGCGATGTGGAAACCGGCGATGATGTTTCCATCTGGCCGATGACCGTGGTTCGTGGCGATATGCACAAAATCCGCATAGGGCACAGGTGCAGCATCCAGGATGGGTCGGTCCTGCACATCACCCATGCCAGTGACTACAACCCCGGCGGTTATCCGCTCACCATCGGCGACGATGTGACGGTGGGCCACAAGGCACTGCTGCATGGTTGCTCCATTGGCAGCCGGGTTCTGGTCGGCATGGGCTGCATCATCATGGATGGCGCCGTGGTGGAGGACGAGGTGATTGTTGCCGCGGGCTGCCTGGTTCCGCCCGGCAAGACCCTGGAATCCGGGCACCTTTTTGTTGGATCACCGTGCAAGAAAGCCCGGGCGCTGACGGAGAAGGAGCGCGGGTTCTTCAAATACACCGCCGCCAACTATGTCCGCCTGAAGAATGAGTATCTTAACGATCAGTAAGCCAGTGGTCTGAAGTCACCGCCGTGGCCGTATCTTTCGGGGTAACCTTACATCCCGGAGACCACTGTGGACACACCAGACCAACCGTTTGATCGAGCACTGCTCTACCTGCGCGCGGCAGGCCACGATACCGGTCCTGAAACCCGGGCGCGGTTGCACAGCCTGCTGCAGGTACACGCCGCTGACAACCCGGCCTTGAGCAACGGGCAGTTGCTGGCGCGGATGCCGGATTGGTTTACCCTGCCCGGGCCATGCCAGGGGCGCCCTCTGCCACCCATTACCCGGGCCAGTATCGGTTACCCTCGTGAATAGCGCCGCGTGCTGGCGCCCGGTCGCGTTCCGGCGACGCCTTCTGCTTATTTTCCTGGTGGCCGCTCAAACCCTGGCCGGCGTCTATTTGTTTGCCCAGACAGTGCCGGAGCAGGCGAATGGCGGAACGACTGCCACGTTGCTGGCCGTCTTCGGGCTCCTCTTTGCGTGGATCGGCGTGGGCTTCTGGACCGCCGTTTTTGGCTTTGTTGCGCTCCGCTTTGGCGGCGACCCCTGGAGCCTGTCCAGCCGCGTTGGGCAGCCTGAGTCCGAAGAAGCAACGCTCGCACCTACCGCCGTCGTGATGCCCGTTTGCAATGAACCGGTGCAGCGCACCCTCGGCGGTCTGAAAGCAATCATCCGCGATCTCGAACGAACGGGACAGCAGGAATCCGTTGATTTCTATGTGCTCTCGGACAGCCGGGACCCGGAAATCTGGCTCGAGGAACAGGCGACCTGCGAACAAATACGCCGGGAGCTCGGCCCTGGCCAGCAATTGTTCTACCGGCGGCGCAACATCAACCTGAACTACAAGAGCGGCAATATCGCGGATTTCCTGCGTCGATGGGGTCGCCGCTACCGCTATGTGGTGGTTCTGGATGCCGACAGCCTGCTCAGTGCCAACTGCATTACCCGGCTGATACAGCTCATGGAAGCCCGGCCCGAGGCGGGGATTATCCAGACCACACCCCGCCTGGCCCGGGCAGAAACCCGCTTTGGCCGGCTGCAGCAGTTCGCCAACCGCTGTTATGGCAGGCTCTACAGTGCCGGACTGGCGGCCATCCAGCTGGGTGAGGCCACCTACTGGGGCCACAACGCGATTATCCGGGTGGCGCCGTTCATGGCCCACTGTGGTCTGCGCAAGCTTCGGGGACCCGGTCTATTCCGGGGGCCGGTACTCAGCCATGATTTTATCGAAGCGGCACTGATGGGACGGGCCGGCTACGAGGTCTGGCTGGAACCTGCCATCGCCGGCAGTTTTGAGGAATCACCGCCGACCCTCGAGGATGACCTGATCCGGGACCGGCGCTGGTGCCGTGGCAACCTCCAGCATCTTTGGTTACTGGCAACCCTGGGGAAGATCCGGCTCGCCCATCGGATGGCCCTGGTAACCGGAATTTTCTCGTACCTGGCCTCTCCGCTCTGGCTGGTTTTCCTGGGCTTGTCAGGCTATGTGGCGCTGGCCGATTCGACGCCGGCTTTGCCGGGCGTGATGGCTACCACGGACACCGGCTCTGGTCCGGGCTTTCTGCTGGTCCTGGTGACCTCGGTGCTGCTGTTCGGCCCCCATCCGGATGTTGATTCACACCTTCCATGTTGGGGGCGCGCTGTCGAATCTCAAAGTCGGCTGGCAGGGACAGAACCGGTCCGGCGGTGCCAAGCCGGGGCTCAGCCTTCGGCAATTTGCCCTCCTGCTGGCTTCCGCCGTCGCTGACACCCTGGGCCCTGCCCGTATTGGCACCGGTATTGTTTTCACCTGCTCTGGCCTGGTGGCTGAGCCGAAAACCGGGCGAAGGGCAGTGGTTGGCGGTGCCCGAAGATTACCGGACAACGACGGTGATTGATCTTGCCGGTCCCGCACCTATGGGTCATCGGACACCGGGCGGCCTGGACTGGTTCGAACAGATGGTTCTGTCTCCCGTTTCCGCCCGGGACCACAGGCGAAGTGCCTCGCCATTAAGGGGCAAGAAAGCGCGGGCCCTGGCGTCTCTGGTGGATCGCTGCGCCACGGAAGGAAAGCAGGGCCTGACTCACCGGGAGCTCAGCCTGATCTGCAACCACCCAGAGGCGTTAGCCGCCCTGCATTGGCGCGTCTGGCATGCCTCCCATGAATCACCCTGGCGGGAAACACTGACTCGTATGGCACAATCGGTTGAGGGAGACTCGCCGATACCGGTGCCCCTGCCCCGTCGGCAGGAACAGATCGCCTGGGTTGAGGTCGCTTCGTGATACTGGTCTGGCTTTTTCTGCTGAACGGGCTGTTCCTGTTTCCATCTCTGGCATTGCCGGGTAACACCCCCTGGCTTTCTCTGGAGGCCCTGATCCTATGGGCCATCATTTGCGGGCTCAGGGATCCCGAGCGGAGATACCGCGTCGCTCGTTCGCTGGCCGTCGCCTACGCGTTTCTGTTCCTGCTTGTTCTGGCAGATGCCCTGGTTCGGGAGAGTCTCGGCCGCGGCCTGAACCTGTATCTTGAAGTTGGCCTGTTGGATGCGGCCTGGAATCTGCTCAACACAAACCTGGGGGCGGCTCTGGCGATTGCAGCCCTCACCGCTCTGCTGGGTTTGCTCGCAGGCGTGGGCTGGCTGTTTCGCCATGGCCTGGAACGGCTGGCGCACCACTCGCCGGCACACTTGGGCAAACCGCTCTGGTTTGTGGCCGGCCTGTTTCTGGCCGGGGCCATCACGCCCTGGATTGGCAGCCCGGCGCTGGCCTTCGTTGCCAATCAGGCCTCCCTGATCACCCACACTCACCAGACAACCCGCAACTTTGCCAACGAATTGAGTGCGCTGCCAGGGCGGGAAGGCCGGGCAACGCCCCTGCCAAGGCTGGCACATACCGATGTCATTCTGGGTTTTATCGAATCCTACGGGGTGTCGACGGTCACGGACGAGCGCTACCGGTCACTCGTCAATCCGGGCCTTGAGGCGCTGGGCCGGTCCCTTGATGCGGCCGGGCTGTCGGTGGTGACTGGCCGGCTGCAATCACCCATCCAGGGTGGCCAGTCCTGGCTTGGTCATCTATCCGTATTGAGTGGCCAGTGGATCCACAACCAGCTTGCCTACGAAACCCTCCTCAGCTCCGGCTACGCCACGCTGATCGATGACTTCCGCAGCACAGGGCACAGCACTGTCGCCGTGATGCCGGCTATCACCCAGGCTTGGCCCGAGGGCCGGCTGTTCCGCTACGACCGGATTTACGATCACGATGATCTGGGTTACCAGGGGCCACCATTCAACTGGGTCACCATGCCCGACCAGTACACCTGGCACCGGTTTCAGGACATTCGCGATGCGAATGAGGGGCCGCTCTTTGCCGAGCTGGCGCTGATCAGCAGCCACGCTCCCTGGGTGCCGATCCTGCCGGTGCTCGATGACTGGCAAAGCATCGGCAACGGTGAAGTGTTCCGGCGCTGGGAGGGTGCTGGCGAGGCGCCGGTTTCGCTGTGGCGCGATCCGGACCGGGTCCGGGAACATTACGGTCAGGCGATTGCCTATGCTCTGGAAGTTGCCGGAGGCTTCGCCGCCCACTATCTGCGCCAGGACGCCCTGATGATCATTCTGGGTGACCATCAGCCGGCGCCATTGATCACCGGCGAGGATGCCAGCCGGGATGTGGTCGTTCATGTCATCAGTGCCAACCCATCGCTGGTGGAACCTTTCCTGTCCGGCGAGCTCCCGGGATTCCAACCCGGTATCTGGCCCGATCCGGAGACGGCAGGCGCCACCATGAGCCGATTCCGTCCGTTTTTACACCGGCATTTCGGGGAACTCTGAAGCCAATTTGACCCTGATCAAAATTCGACCAACCCCACCCTTGAAAACATTTTTGCTGCACCTACATTCGGAATTAGCAGAGGTTCACGGATAGCCATCCGGCAGGCGCTACCGGCATGGAGCAGTTCCGCGATCGAAGCTGATGCTCAACTATTCAGATTCGTTTCGTTTGAAAAGGAGGGATGCTTTATGAGCAATCTTACCCGCTGGAATCCGGTCAATGAGTTCGAAGACCTGATGAACCGCTACAACCGCATGTTTGGCCTGGCCCGCTCAGGCGGCGAGCGCGAAGGTAAAGACGTATTCAGCCGCAGCGACTGGGCGCCGGCCGTAGACATCAAAGAAACTCCTGAGGCCTTCACCATCGAGGCAGAGTTGCCGGGTATGTCCAAGGAAGATGTAAAGGTAACGGTACACGAGGGCGTTCTGAGTATTCAGGGAGAACGCAAGAGTGAAGATGAATCCAAGGACAAGAAGCATCACCGGATCGAACGATTCTACGGGAGCTTCCTTCGCCGCTTCACGCTGCCGGACAACGTTGACGAAAACAGCGTGAAGGCGAACTTCAAGGACGGAATGCTCACACTGACGCTCCAGAAAGCCGAGCCGAAAGAGCCCAAGGCCATTGAAGTCGACGTGCAGTAAACGCCATTGATCTCAAACCAGATGAAGCGGCCGCGCTGGGCTCAGTTGCCCGCCGCGGCCGTTTTCTTGGCGCCGGCGTTCTCCAGCGCCCGGGCATAATCGACACTGCGGCGATGACGGGAAATCAGGTCAAGAATGGTTTCCCCGTCTGGGCCTGCGGCATTCAGATCCCGACCCTCGGCAACAAAAAAGCCGATAAAGCGCTCGAAATCTTCGGCCCGCATGGCCTGATAGGCTTTCAACAGGGCGTTGAAGTCAGGGTTCTCGGCAGCATCCCAGGGCTGGATAGCCAGAAAACTTCTGACCCGCTCATCACTCCATTCTTCGCCAATCACTTTTGGCTTGTCCGGTCCACTCATGGTTACCCTCTCGCTCCGCTGTGCCAGTCAATAAACGGCGGACAGTATAAAGCCCTGAAAGCACGACAGTTATATGGATTACGAATGAGAAGCTTCACGCCGGATATAAGACTCAGGGCATGATTTCGACCGGCAGGTCGCCGGTCGGGACGTCATCGTTACACTCGGGATTACGAATCGCGATCTCCACCCGGCGGTTAAGGGCCCGGTTCTCTGGCGAATCGTTGGGCGCCAGAGGATTGGTCTCGGCACGACCGGCCGCCACCACGCGGTCGGCGGGTACCTGACGGTTCATCACCAGCTCGTGCACGACGGACACGGCTCGGGCCGCCGAAAGATCCCAGTTCGAACGGTAGCGGTCACTGGAGATGGGCCGGTCATCGGTGTAGCCGGACACCAGGACATCACCGGTACAGGCGGACAGCACATTGACCACCCGTTCGATGATCGGAATCATCTCGGGCTTTATAGCGGCCTCACCGGATCGAAAGGTGGCTTCCTCGGAAAAGCGGATCACCACCTGGTTCTGGTCGTAATTGACACTCAGGGCTTCCGACGCGACTTCCGATTCCAGCTCCCGGATCATCCGGCTGGCCAGATCAATCACGCCGCCGGGGATCTGGGTGGGCGCGACACCCTCGGCGCGCTCATCAATAAATTCGGGCTCCCTGGTCTGGGATTCCGTTGGCTCGGGAAGGGATACCGTCTCGGATTCAATCATGGTCAGGGGGGAACCACCGATATCATCGGCCAGGACATTACTGGAGCCAAAAGCGACCGCCATGGAATTGGCCATGGCCCGGTACTTCTCCACGTCCATCTCGGCAAACGACAGCAGGAGTATGAAAAAGGTCAGCAGCAGGGTGGCCAGATCGGCAAATGTGACGATCCAGGCCGGCGTCTGGTTCTGCAAACGCTTCCTGTTTTTCTTATGGACCAGTTCCAAACCCTCAGGCCTCCCGCTCCGGCGCCAGGCCGGTGCGCTGCTCCGGGTGAACAAACGACGACAGCAGTTCAGTCATTACCCGGGGATTCTCACCGCGCATGATGTTCTTGATGGACGTGATGATCAGCACCTGGTTCCGGGCCTCGTCCTCGGCTTTCAGCTGCAGCTTGTCGGCCAGGGGCAGGGCAACCAGTTGGGCAATAAACGCACCGTACAAGGTGGTAAGCAGGGCGATGGCCATGGCCGGGCCAATGGAGGACGGATCGTCGAGGGTGTTGAGCATCTGCACCAGGCCTACCAGGGTGCCCAGCATGCCAATGGCCGGAGCCGATTCGCCGATGCCCCGGAACACCCGCTCGGCCACTTCGTACCGTTCGGCGGTCTGCTGGGTTTCCTGGGCCAGCGCCTCCTCCACGAGTTCCGGCGGGTGACCGTCGACACACAGATTAATGGCCTTCTGGAGGAACTCGTTGTCAGTCTGGTGGTTTTCCAGGCCCAGAATGCCCTCCTTACGCACCACCATGGCCAGCGAACCCACTTCCCGGATCAACTCCGGCGGCCGCGCCATACGGTCGGTGAACGCCGCCGACATGGCCAGGCGGAAAGCGCTCATGACTGACGCCATTCGGAATTTGATCAGGGTAACGGCGAAGGTGCCGCCCAGCACAATGGCAAGCCCCGGAAGGTTCAGGAACGTCAGGAAAGAGGCATTGGCGAGCATCGCCATGATGACGATCAGGACACCTGCCACAAGCCCTACAAGGGTAAGAATATCCATCGAAAATCCCTACGGAAGTTGACCCTGAGCATAGCCCAATCCGGGGGCAGCGGCTCAGTCGTTACGCAATTCCTCAATGACGGGGCCGGTGGCAGGGTTCACGCCGCGCCAGATACGGAAGGATTCCGCCGCCTGCTCCACCAGCATACCAAGCCCGTCATGAACGTTCTGTGCACCCTGTTCCAGCGCCCACTGATTGAACGTCGTGGTTTGCAGAGAATACATCATGTCGTAGACCACCGTTTGCTCTCCGAGTACCTCCGGTGACAGCGGTGGCAGATCGCCCTGGAGGCTGGCACTGGTACCGTTGATGATCACGTCAAAAGGCTCCCGGGGCTGTTCGAATCCGCAGGCAGAAAGCACGGTCTCGCCCGCCACGGGTTTAAACAGGTTAACCAGCGCGTCAGCCTTGGCAACCGTCCGGTTGGCAATGGTAATGGCGGCAGGATGCTCCGCCAGAATCGGCCCCAGAACACCACGAACCGCGCCACCGGCCCCCAGCACCAGGATGCGTGCCTGCCCAAGGACAACTCCGTGGTTGACAACCAGGTCTCGCACAATACCGCACCCGTCAGTGTTGTCAGCGGTGAGCCGGCCCTCGTCATCCAGATACAGGGTATTGGCGGCCCCGGCATTCTGGGCTCGCTCGGTACGACGGTCCGCCAGCTTCCAGGCTTCCTCCTTGAAGGGCACGGTTACGTTCAGGCCCTTGCCACCCCGTTCAAAGAATTGCCTCACCGTGCCGGCAAAATCATCCAGTGGCGCCTGGATGGCGGTGTACTCAACCGGCTCACCGGTCTCGCTGGCAAACAGGCTGTGGATCCTCGGCGATTTGCTGTGGCTGATGGGGTTGCCAACTACCGCGTAGAGATCGTTAGTCATCTTGGGTCTCCAACCAGTTCCGCCCGGTCAGGAAATAGTCTGTCAGCCGGGCTTCTTCCGAACCGGGCTCGGCGGTCCGGTTGTAGTCCCAGCGCACCAGCGGCGGCAGGGACATCAGTATGGATTCGGTGCGACCGCCGGATTGCAGGCCAAACAGGGTGCCGCGGTCATAGACCAGGTTGAATTCCACGTAGCGCCCCCGGCGGTAGAGCTGGAAATCCCGCTCACGGTCACCAAACGGATGATCCATTCGGCGCCGGACGATCGGCTCATAGGCGTCTATGTAGCTATCGCCCACCGCTTTCATCAGGCCGAAATCCTGCTCGAAGTCGCCGGTGTTGTGGTCATCAAAAAACAGACCACCAACACCCCGGGGTTCATCCCGGTGTTTAAGATAAAAGTAATCATCGCACCAGTCCTTGAAGCGCTTGTAGGTGCCCTCTCCAAATGGCTCACAGGCGTCGCGGGCTGTCCGGTGCCAGTGCAAACAGTCTTCCTCAAAACCGTAGTAAGGCGTCAGATCGTAGCCGCCGCCAAACCAGTAAACCGGCTCGCTGTTCTTCGGCGTGGCAATAAAAAACCGCACGTTGGCGTGGGAGGTCGGCACATAGGGGTTGTTGGGATGGATCACCAGGGACACACCCATGGCCTGCCAGGGTGCACCAGCCAGATGGGGACGATGAGCGGTGGCCGAAGCTGGCATGGTATCGCCCATGACGTGAGAGAAATTAACACCGCCTTTCTCGAACACCCGGCCTTCGGTGATCACCCGGCTGACGCCACCGCCACCCTCGGGCCGGTCCCAGGCGTCCTTGACGAACGATGCGCCATCATCGAGGGCCTCCAGACGGTTGCAGATGGACTCCTGCAGGCCCAGCAGATACTGCTTGACCGCCTGGCTATCGGGTTGCTGTGCCATAAACGCTCCTAACGAAGTTGCTGACCGCTGACAATATCAATAATACGGCTGGGTTTGCGATTACCGCCCAGTGCTCCCGGAACGATCCAGTCCAACTGATCGCCAAAATACCCGCGCACCTGCCAGATATGGCGGGCGGGCTGTCGCCCGGCCGGATTACACGACGTGGAGACCAGGGGCATGCCCGTCGCTTCACAGAGCGCCCGCACCACCGGGTGCTCGCTGACCCGAACCGCGATGGAACTGTGCTTTCCGCGCACCCATTCCGGCACCTGTCGCTCCGGGTCTGGCAGCAGACAGGTCACGGGGCCGGGCCAGTGCCGCTCAGCCTCGGCCCGGAGCAGAGGGGGAAGGGGATCCAGCAGGAAGCGGACCTGGTCAAGGGAAGAAGCCACCAGAATCACGCCTTTCTCGACCGGGCGCTGCTTCAGCTCCAGAACCTTCTCCACCGCTTCCTGGTCCCAGGGATCACAACCCAGCCCCCAGACAGCCTCGGTGGGATAGGCAATAACGCCGCCTCCGAGAACCGTGCGGCGAGCGCAGTGCAATTGCCAGTCAGATAGGGGGTGGGAATGGGCCATACTGCTTGTGTCAGACGTTGATCCGGTTAGATGATCACACGGGGTTCAGGCGATTTTCTGAAAGCCTCCCGGTGCCGAGCTGACCAGCCCCTGCAACTCCAGAAGCAACAGGGACTGCATAAGCTGATCGGCAGGAAGGCCGGTTGCTGAACTCAGTGCATCGGTTGACTGTGGATCATACCCTAAAGCCTCAAACACCGCGATTTCACGGCCGTCGAGGCCGGCCAGCGGGCCCTTGCCTCCGGGCTTTGGCTCCGGGGTGCCAGCCGCTTCGTTTGCCAGCGGCGGGGACCACCAGGCACCAAGCTCCTCCAGGATATCCTCCACCGTTTCCACCAGGCGGGCACCCTGTTTGATCAGGTGATGACACCCCCGGGCAACAGGGCTGTGCACCGAGCCGGGAATGGCGAATACTTCCCGCCCCTGCTCCAGCGCCATCCTCGCGGTAATCAGGGAGCCACTGCGCAGGCCCGCCTCGACCACCAGCACGCCACGGCTCAGGCCACTTATAATCCGGTTGCGTTGGGGAAAGTGCGCGGCTCTTGCCGGCGTGCCAGGAGGATACTCGGAAATCATCAGTCCGTCGGCAACGACTCGCTCACCCAGGCGGCAATGCTGGTGAGGGTAGACGCGGTCGAGGCCACAGCCAATCACCGCGACGGTGGGATACCCCGCATCCAGTGCCCCCGCATGGGCAGCGCCATCGACCCCCAGCGCCAGACCGCTGGTCACCATCAGATCGCGGGCGCTCAGTTCGGCGGCAAAACGCCGGGCATGATCCAGACCGGCGGGCGTAGCCTTACGGCTACCGATGATACCGATCTGGTCCCGTGCCAGGAGCTCCGTATCACCTCGGGTGAAGAGCACCAGGGGCGCGTCGTGAATGTGCCGGAGCTGCTCGGGGTAGTGGGTATCTTCCCAGGTCAGAATACCGACGGCATGCTTCTGGCAATCGTGCAGGATGGTCCGCACCTCACGAATCGCCGGATGCGCATCATCCTGCTTTTGCCAGGCCTGGATTGCGGCCATGGCGTCTGCAGTCATGCCCACGGCCCGCAGGGTAGCAGCATTCATGGAAAGCATTTGGGGCAAATCAGGAAATTCAGTCAGCAGTTCACGCCGACGGGTACGGCCGAGGCCGGGCAGGCAAGTCAGGAACAGCCATTGGGCTGTGGCAGAGGAAAACACGGCATCATCCTTGAAACAGCGAGGCCGGACCTTCCTGGTCCGGCCATTGCGTCTATCGGTAGTCAGTCAATCAGGGGTTGGTAACCTTGTCACCCACCGTCAACACGCGGCTGGCCTGCAGCACCAGACCGTAGCTCATTTTTTCGTAGGCCTGGAACACCATCAACAACCCGGCACGCTCGGAGGGCAGCTCGATGGTTTCTCCGGTCACCGGATCGCGAACCAGGTTGCCGCTTTTCAGTACGGCCATCACGTTGCCAGCTTCCAGACCTTCCCGGGTGCCGCGGTTTATGGCAACCACATCAAACTGACCGATCTGGCTCACACCACCGTCAACCGAGATCATCTGCCCTTCAATATCCTGGTCGGGAGCACTGGGCACGAAGCTGGTGGTCAGACGGCGGTCTTCACTCACCATCAGTCGGTCGCCAATGCGAACTTCTTCGCTGGAGCTGGTCAGGTTTACGGTCAACACATCGCCGTTTTCCCGGGCGACATCACCACGGGCAATACTGCGCGCCTCAAGACCGAGGAACTCGCCAGTATCCGGATCCCGGAACTCCTTGCTGCGACGGAATACACCCACCTTGTCTGCAGGCTTTTCCCCGCGGGCATAGAGCTTGTCGCCGGCACCGGTGATAATCCGGCCGTCTTCACCTTCGAGAACATACGGAGCACCGTTGATCTCTTCCGGGCTGACAATACGGGTGTCCGTCAGGAAACTGCCAATGGCATCAAGCGGGATCGCCGGGATGGGCGTATCGATGGGCTCGGAACGTACCTTGGGCGACAGCTTTACGACATCGTTGCTGGCAACCTTCGTAATACGGGGCTTGCCATCAATATAAACCAGGGCAAGGCGATCACCGGGATAAATCAGGTGAGGGTTGGCGACCTGCGGGTTTACATGCCATATTTCCGGCCAGTACCAGGGGTTGTTCAGAAAACGGGCCGAAATGTCCCAGAGGGTGTCACCCTTAACTACGGTGTAACGCTCGGGATGATCGGACCGCAGCTCCGGTGCAGCATGAGCCCAGGAGGTTATAAGCAGCGTAGTTGCTGCCAGAGCGTACAGCAGTTTCCTCATTGTGTAAGTCCTTGATCGCGTGCCTTGATTCTTTGCATTCTGTTGGGATGCAGTCAGTTACCTGCAGCTTATTACGTTGTTATTCCAGTTACTATAGAAGAAGTCTCGCAAATTGTGATGTTATCTTTTGTTCTTCCAGTAAATTCTATCCCGTCGTTGAAAGATTTTAACTATTAACTGATCAGTTTGTACTCAATCGACGAATTGTTGGATAATAGTCGTATAAAGCTTGAGAACCCCTCCAGCCGTTGAAAGCTGGGGCCTTGCCCCGATAATAGTAGAGGCAAGGTGAAAATTTGCGCAGTACGCTGTCGCATTTCGGAGATCAGTTTCACACTGTTACAAAGAGCAGCAAAGTCAAAAGGCATGCCGGCACAATACCGCGGGCATCCCGACATACAGGCTAAAAGACCGACCTATGATACTAGAGATTCTCGAATACCCGGATCCCCGTCTACGCACCATTGCCAAACCGGTAGAAGAGGTGACAGACGCCGACCGCAAGCTGATCGACGACATGTTTGAGACCATGTACGATGCGCCCGGCATTGGCCTTGCGGCCACCCAGGTGAATGTGCACAAACAGATCATCGTTATGGATCTGTCCGAGGACAAGAGCGAGCCGCGGGTGTTCATCAATCCCGAGGTGGAAGTGTTGGACGGCGAACGGGAAGCCATGCAGGAAGGTTGCCTGTCTGTGCCCGGTTTCTACGAAGACGTTGAGCGGATCGAACACTGCATGATCCGTGCAATGGACCGGGACGGCAAACCGTTTGAACTGGAGGCCAAAGGCCTGCTGGCTGTCTGCATCCAGCATGAGATGGATCACCTGAACGGCAAGCTGTTCGTGGACTATCTCAGCTCGCTCAAGCGCACTCGCATTCGCAAGAAGCTGGAGAAGCTGCACAAGAAGAGCGCCTGATCAGGCTGCAGGCGAGCGTCAAAACCAGACACTATTCCGGACCGGGTCATGACCCGGTCTTTTCGTATACAACGGAACAGAGATCACTACACCGTGCGACTTGTTTTTGCTGGTACACCGGATTTTGCGGCAACCGCGCTCCGCGCCCTTATTGCAGCCGGCCACACCATTGTTGGCGTTTACTCCCAGCCGGATCGTCCCGCCGGCCGTGGCCGGAAGCTGCAGCCCAGCCCGGTCAAGCAGGTGGCGCTGGACCACGGGATCCCGGTCTTCCAGCCCGAAACACTGAAAACGCCCGACGCCCAGAAACAATTGGCCGATCTGAATCCGGACGTGATGATTGTCGCGGCCTACGGTCTGATCCTGCCGAAGGCGATCCTGGACATTCCAACCCACGGCTGCCTGAACATCCACGCCTCGCTGCTGCCGCGCTGGCGCGGCGCCGCACCTATTCAGCGGGCCATAGCGGCAGGCGATGCGGAAACCGGCATCACCATCATGCAGATGGACGAGGGCCTGGATACCGGCGCCATGCTGTTGAAATCCCTGACCACCATCGAGGACAACGACACCGGCGGCAGTCTCCATGACCGCCTGGCTGAACTGGGCGGCCAGGCCATCATCAAGGCCCTGGAGCTTCTTAAGAAGGGCGAACTCACCGGGGAACCCCAGAACGACCAGCTGGCCTGCTACGCCAGCAAACTGAGCAAGACCGAAGGCCATATTGACTGGGCCGCAGATGCCATAGCGATTGAACGGCTGGTTCGCGCCTTTAACCCCTGGCCCGGAACCTACACCGATCTGGGTGACCAACGTATCCGGATTCACGAAGCCCAGGCCCTGGTTACCGCCAGCGACGCTTTCCCCGGCACCGTAGTACAACGGGACCGGGACGGGATCGACATTGCCTGCGGCAACGGCACCCTGCGCATCACCCGTCTCCAGCTGCCGGGCTCCCGCGCCCAAAGCGTGAACGACCTGATCAATGGCGGCAAGGAACTGCTCATGCCCGGCCAGGAGCTGCGCTGAGATGGGCGACCGACAACACCCCATGCGCGCCATCGCCGCGGGTGTGATGCTTTCCGTGGAGAATGGCCAGTCCCTGTCCCAGTGCCTGCCGCCCGCACTGAACCGCCTGCCCGCCAATGAACGCCCGGTTCTCCAGGCGCTCTGTTACGGCACCTGCCGCTGGTTTTACCGCCTGGACGGCGAGCTCAACAGCCGGCTGAAAAAACCTCTGCGCAAGCCCGACCGCATCATTCATCACCTGATGCTGGTTGCCCTGTTCCAGTTGCGCTTCAGCCAACAGGCCAATTACGCCGTTCTCAATGAAACCGTTGAAGCCTGTCGCGCCCTGGACAAACCCCATCTGACCGGGCTGGTGAATGGTGTCCTCAGGGCCGCGGAGCGGGAAGGCGCACAAGAACCGGCAGACGATGCCGCCAGGTTCAGCCACCCGGTGTGGATGGTGGAAAAGCTCCGCCACAACTGGCCGGAAGACTGGCAGCACATTCTCGACGCCAACAATGCCCAGGCCCCCATGACCCTGCGGGTAAATGCCCTCCGTTTTGCCCGGGATGAGTATCTTGGCCTGCTGGCTGAGGCCGGCATCGAAGCAAAGGCAACGCGCTTCGCACCCCACGGCATTCAACTGGCCACTCCGGTTCCTGTCGACCGGCTGCCCTGGTTCGCCGATGGCGCTGTCAGCGTGCAGGATGAGGCCGCGCAATTGTGCACCACCCTGATGGACCTGGCGCCTGGCCAGAGGGTTCTCGATGCCTGTGCCGCTCCCGGCGGCAAAACCTGCGCGATTCTGGAGAGCTGTGGCGAGCTGGCAGAAGTGGTCGCCATCGACGAATCCGCTGATCGCCTGCCCAGGGTTCAGGAGAATCTGGACCGACTTGATCTCAACGCCACCCTGAAACAGGCGGATGCGGCTGCGACCGAACAATGGTGGGACGGCGAGGCATTCGATCGCATTCTTCTGGACGTGCCCTGCAGCGCCAGCGGCGTGATTCGCCGCCACCCTGATATCAAGTTATTGCGCCGTGAATCGGACATTACCCCCCTGGCGGCCATACAGCTCGGGTTGCTGGACGCAATGTGGGCTATCCTGAAACCCGGAGGCCGGCTGGTGTATGCCACCTGCTCGGTGTTCCCGCAGGAAAACCACCGTATAATTCAGCGGTTTTGCAAGCAGCAGACCGATGCCATTCTCGTTGAGCCGGAAGCTCAATGGGGACGCGATATGGGTGCGGGGCGGCAACTGCTCCCGGATCCGGACAGCCATGACGGCTTCTTCTACGCCGTGCTGGAGAAACCCGAACCATGAAAATCCTGATTCTCGGTGCCGGCCAGGTCGGCGGTACCCTTGCCGAAAACCTAGCCAACGAAGCCAACGACATCACCATTATCGACAGCGATGGTGCCCGATTGCGCGAATTGCAGGACCGGCTCGACATCCGCACCGTTCAGGGCGCGGCGTCCTATCCCACGGCACTGCGACAGGCCGGGGCCGAAGACGCCGACATGCTGATTGCCGTCACCAACAGTGACGAGACAAATATGGTCGCCTGCCAGGTGGCCAAACTGCTGTACAAGACCCCGACCACCATATGCCGGGTACGAGCCAACGCCTATCTGGCGAAATCCGAACTTTTCTACCAGCGCGACCAGACCAAGGACCTCGACAGCCTGCGGGGTTTTCCCATTGATGTTCTGATCAGCCCCGAACACCTGGTGACCAAACACATCACCCGGTTGATCGAGAACCCCGGCGCCCTCCAGGTACTGGAGTTTTCCAAGGGCCTGACCCGCCTTGTGGCCATCCGTGCCACCAAGGGTGGCCCGCTGGTGGGCCATGAGCTGTCTTACCTGCGCACCCACATGCCCAAGATCGATACCCGGGTGGCGGCCATCTTCCGCAAAGACCGGGCGATCATGCCCGAGGGCAACACGGTGATTGAAGACGGGGACGAGGTGTTCTTCATTGCCGCCGGTGACCACATCAAGTCGGTGATGAGCGAACTCCAACCCCTGGTCAAACCCTACAAGCGCATCTTCATCTGCGGGGGCGGCAATATCGGTCAGCGGCTTGCCCATACCCTCGAGAACCGGTACCAGGTCAAACTGCTGGAGCGGGACCACGAGCGCTGTGTCATGCTCTCGGAAAACCTGCGGAAAACCGTGGTGCTGGAGGGGAACGCCGCCAACAAGGACATCCTCCTGGAAGAAAACATCGAGAATACCGATGTGTTCTGTGCGGTAACCAACGACGATGAAGCCAACATCATGGCGTCACTGCTGGCCAAGCGCCTGGGCGCCCGCAAGGTCCTGACCCTGATCAACAATCCGGACTACGTGGACCTGATTCAGGGCGGCGACATCGACGTGGCCATCTCACCCCAGCAGACCACAATTGGCAGCCTTCTGACCCACGTTCGCCGGGGTGATGTTGTGAACGTTCACTCACTTCGCAGGGGCGCGGCAGAGGCAATTGAAGCGATTGCCCACGGGGATCACCGGTCTTCGAAAGTGGTCGGTAAACGGCTTGATGAAATCAACCTGCCAGAAGGCACCACCATCGGCGCCATCGTGCGCCGCAACGAAGTCCTGATCGCCCACGATCATCTCCGGATCCAGCCGGACGACCACGTTATCCTGTTCCTGGTGGACAAAACCCGCATCCGGGATGTGGAAAAACTGTTCCAGGTGGGTCTTACCTTCTTCTGACTTAGAAATACACAGCCAGCACGCGTATAATGCGCCTTTCTTTTTTCGGAGCGCCCCGAAGGACAACCGGGGCGCCACACACAGACTGATCAGCAGGCAACCGTCGTGACAGACAAGGCAACGAAACAGACAACTCCGGATATCGGGACCTTCCAGGGCCTTATCCTGGCTCTGCAGAATTTCTGGGCGCAGCATGGCTGCGTGGTCCTCCAGCCACTGGACATGGAAGTAGGTGCCGGCACGTTCCACCCGGCCACCTTCCTGCGTGCCATCGGGCCGGAAACCTGGAACGCCGCCTACGTTCAGCCCAGCCGCCGTCCCACCGACGGCCGTTACGGTGAGAACCCAAACCGCCTGCAGCATTACTACCAGTTCCAGGTGGTTCTGAAGCCGTCACCGGACAATATTCAGGAACTGTATCTGGATTCCCTGCGTGCACTGGGCCTTGATCCGCTGGTGCACGATATCCGGTTTGTAGAGGACAACTGGGAGTCCCCGACATTGGGTGCCTGGGGCCTGGGTTGGGAAATCTGGCTGAATGGCATGGAAGTGACCCAGTTTACCTACTTCCAGCAAGTCGGTGGCCTGGAGTGCTTCCCGGTGACCGGCGAGCTCACCTACGGTCTTGAGCGGATCGCCATGTACCTGCAGGGCGTCGACAGCGTGTACGACCTGGTCTGGACCGAAGGTCCGGACGGTGTGGTCACCTACGGTGACGTGTTCCACCAGCAGGAAGTGGAGATGTCCACCTACAACTTCGAGCACGCTGACACCGAGTTCCTGTTTCATAGCTTTGATGTTCACGAGCGGGAGAGCGCAAGGCTGATCGAAGCCGGCCTGGCCCTGCCAGCCTATGAACAGGTTCTCAAGGCCTCCCATACTTTTAACCTGCTGGACGCCCGCCATGCCATCTCGGTTACCGAGCGTCAGCGCTTCATCCTGAGGGTTCGCACCCTGGCTCGTGCCGTAGCCCAGGCGTACTTCGACAGCCGTCGCTCGCTTGGCTTCCCGCTCGCCCCCGAGGCGTTGCGCAAGGAAGTCCTTGCCGCCGCTGAGGCCGCCGACGACAAGGCGAAAAGCAAGAAGGGCAAGAAAGCGAAGAAGGCACAGCAGGAACAGGGGAACGCATAACCATGGCAACACAGGATTTTCTGGTCGAACTGGGCACCGAAGAGCTGCCCCCCAAGGCCCTCAAGCCGCTGTCTGACGCCTTCACCCAGGGCATTGCCCGGGGCCTGGAAGAAGCGGGCATCGAATTCGGCAAAGTTGAAGCCTTTGCCGCTCCGCGCCGTCTGGCCGTGCGCATCCGGGATCTGGCTGACTCCCAGCCGGACAAGTCGGTTGAAAAACGTGGCCCTGCCGTCAAGGCGGCCTTTGATGATGCCGGCAATCCGACCCGCGCGCTGACCGGCTTTGCCACCTCTCTGGGCGTGACCCCGGACCAGCTCGACACCCTGGAAACCGACAAGGGTGCCTGGGTGGTCTACCGCACAGTCGAACAGGGCAAGCCCACCGTAGAGCTGATGCCGGAACTGGTGGAGCAATCACTGGCCGGCCTGCCGATTCCCAAGCGCATGCGCTGGGGTGCCCACCGTACCGAGTTCGTGCGTCCGGTCCACTGGGTAGTAATGCTGTTCGGCAACAAGGTGATTGAGGCGCCCATCATGGGCCTGACTCCGGGCAACAAGACCCGCGGTCACCGCTTCCATTGCCCGAAATCCCTGATCGTACCTACGCCGAGTGATTACGAAGTCGTCCTCAAGCAGGAAGGCTATGTGATTGCCGATTTCGCCGAGCGCCGGGAACAGATCCGTGCCGGCGTCACCGAGCTGGCCGAGAAGGAAGCCGGTGGCAAGGCCGTCATCGATGAGGACCTGCTGGACGAAGTCACCGCGCTCAACGAGTGGCCAGTGCCGTTGATGGGCCGATTCGAGGAACGGTTCCTTGAGGTTCCAGCGGAGGCCCTGATTTCCTCTATGAAGGAACACCAGAAGTACTTCCACGTGGTGGCCGCCGACGGGGAAATGCTGCCGCTGTTCATCACCGTGGCAAACATCGAAAGCAAGGACCCGTCACAGGTTGTTTCCGGTAACGAGAAAGTGATCCGGCCCCGGCTCTCCGATGCCGCGTTCTTCTACGAGACCGACCGGAAGACCAAACTCGAGGATCGCATCGACGCCCTCAAGCCCATCGTGTTCCAGGAAAAACTGGGCAGTATCTACGACAAGTCTGTGCGCGTTGCCGCACTGGCCAAGAAAATCGCCGACGCCATCGGCAGTGATCCGGCCCTCGCCGAGCGCGCCGCCATGCTGGCGAAGACCGACCTGGTCACCGAAATGGTCCTGGAGTTCACCGACCTGCAGGGCATCATGGGCCAATACTACGCCGCCAATGACGGCGAACCGGAAGACGTGGCCAAGGCACTGAACGAACAGTACATGCCCCGTTTCGCTGGCGACGATTTGCCAACAACCCTGACCGGCTGTGCCATTGCCATCGCGGACCGTCTGGACTCCCTGGTGGGCCTGTTCGGCATCAACCAGCCGCCATCCGGCACACGGGACCCGTTCGCCCTGCGCCGGGCCTCCCTCGGGGTGCTGCGCATTATCATCGAGCGCGAACTGCCGCTGGACCTGCAAACCTGCTGCGAGTGGGCCGAAGAGAACTTCACCGTGCTGACCGAGCAGAACACCGCCAGCACCGTGGTGGACTATATGCTGGAGCGCTTCCGTGCCCACTACGACGAACAGGGCATTGGCGCCGAGGTCTACCTGGCCGTTCACGCCCGCCGTCCGACCCGCCCGCTGGATTTCGACCGCCGGGTAAAAGCGGTAGAAGCCTTCCGGCAGCTGCCCGAAGCGCAGGCCCTGGCCGGCGCCAACAAGCGGGTTTCGAACATCCTGACCAAACAGGGTGGCGACAGCATCGGTGAAACGGTCAACGCCAGCCTGCTGCAGGACAGCGCCGAAAAGGCCCTCGCCGAGCAGGTCGACCAACAGGCCGCGAAGGTTCTGCCGCTGTTCGAGAACGGCGACTACGCCAGTGCCCTGAGTTCACTGGCCAGCCTGCGGGCACCGGTGGACAACTTCTTTGATGAAGTGATGGTCATGGCCGACGACGAGGCGGTAAGGAACAACCGGCTGGCGCTGCTGAACCGCCTGCGCAACCTGTTCCTGCGCGTTGCGGATATCTCCCTGCTGCCCACAGCAGGCTGAGGCCGGACCAAGGGGCACGCGCACAGCGATGTTGATCATTCTCGACCGGGACGGGGTCATCAACGAATACGATGGCAATTACATCTGCTCGGCAGATGAATGGCACCCCATTCCCGGCAGCGTTGAAGCGGTGGCCCGGCTCTGTATTGCCGGCCATCGCATTGCCATCGCCACCAACCAGTCAGGCATCGGCCGCGGCTACTACGACACCGATGAGCTGGATGCCATGCATGAGAAGCTCGAGCAGCTGGTGGAAGCCCAGGGTGGCTGCATCGACTTCATTGCCTACTGCCCCCACCACCCCGACGACCAGTGCTGCTGCCGCAAGCCACTGACCGGTCTGCTGGAGCAGATCCGCGAGCATTTTCATCTCGCCAGCCTTGAAGGGGTCATCATGGTGGGAGACAGCCGCAAGGACCTGGAGGCCGGCCACGCTGAAGGGTGTCGTCCGGTCCTCGTGCGAACCGGTAACGGACTGGACACCGAACGCCACCTGGACGCCAGACCCATACCCGGCGCCGATGTCAGTATCTATGATAATCTCAGCAAATTTACGGACGCCCTTTTATCCGCCGAGGGCTGGTAAAACCGAAGCGAATCCGTATAATACCGGCCGTTGATCGGCGTGTGGCGCAGCTTGGTAGCGCACTTCGTTCGGGACGAAGGGGTCGCAGGTTCGAATCCTGCCACGCCGACCATTTTCCCGCTTTGATTCCTTCCCGTGTTAAAACTCCCTGCTTAACTGCAAGCCAGCTGTCCACGGCACCACGTCGTACTCGCTTTTGAATGAAGTCTGCCCCTGCAAAGGATCCGTCGCCTTATAATCGATGGAAATATCGCCCTCATAAAAGACTCGTGCGACAAACATGTCTACCGTCCAGTCGCCTGCCAAATCGCGAATCTGTGCACCCAGAGAAACCTGATGGTAATCATCGAACGGTGTCAGCGGCGAACGCGTCTCGATGGTGACGGGAGATTCGTCAAACAAATAGCCTGCCTTCAGTGACCATGTTGGTGCGACCTGCCAGATTGCGCCAACCCGCCACTGCCAAGTGTCTTTCCAACTCTGAACCTGCTCCTCGGACGGCTGCTCGGCAGGGAAAGCCGCCGGCGTCTTCTCGCGGGATACGACCGACAGCGCCGAAGCATCACTCCATTTCGCCCAAGTTGCTCCGGCAAGCAGTTCAAGTGTGTCACTCCATTGGTGAGCAAGACCGACACTCAGGCTTTGAGGAATCGTGATCGGGACTTCTATCTGCTCAGAGACAGTTGTTTGAGTCAGACCACTGGCTGACAGGGTGGGGAAGTTGTTGATGGTGCCGGTACCCTTCAGATTGAATTCGGTGCCCGTGCGGGCAGCGAGTCCAAGCGACGTTTCAGGAGTCGCCTGCCAGAGCAGGCCGACAGTGAACTCCAATGCAACATCATCTCCCTCCAATGTCGCGTAGCCATCGTTCAGAGTGCCGCGAGGTAGAGAGAAACGCGCCTCAATTCCACTGAAATCGACGGGGTTGCGCTGTTCGGCATCGGCATAGAGTACATTGATGCCGCCGCCCAATGAGAAACCTTCTCCGCTGTCCACAGCGAAAGAAGGACTCACGCCATAGGACACCAGTTCAATCTCATCACCAATGAACCGTCCGGCAAAGGCATCCCCATAATCGAAGCCCAGACCATAGGGGACGTAAACCCCCAGCCCTATATCCAGCCAGTCGTTCACTTCATGGGTAAGGTAAGCATTGGGCACCGCAAAGGTCTCAACGTGATCGCCACCGCCATCGCCGACAACCGGATCGCCATTAGCTCGGGTCGCCGATGTTTCAGAGTCCCTGCCCACCGCATCGATCTCAAACAGAATTGCTCCGAATGACAAATTGGTACCGGATAGCCGGCTCATTCCAGCGGGGTTAAAAAAAATCGTGGAGGCATTTTCCGGGTTGGCAACACTGCCGGCATTGCTGACGCCGGAGGTACTGGCACTTTGATCACTATTGGAGAGACCGCCAGCGAAAGCTGTCAAGGGGGTTAAAACGGCCAATGCAAGAACTGCGCGAGATTCCTTTACAAAACCTGACCTTGAGCTATACATACAGCATCCTTCTGAGTAGGCTCCGAAGTATAGATTTTGGCGACACACCTATCAAATCAAAGAAGACAAAACGCTGATTACGTGACAATCAGTAGAGTGAATGTTGCTTTCTAAGCACCAATCGTTCGGGGATCCGATAGCAAAACCTGTAGGTGTTCTGTGTGGGCCTGTAGATCAAGGAATTTTGAATGGCTGACGTTGATCGGAGAGGGACCTCTCTCCTGGTATTGATTTTTTCATCCCTTTTATCGCTGTCTTTTTGCGCAACAGCCGCAGAGCAACAGGGATATGCCAGAAATCTAACCCAGACGATGGAGGTCTTCGAAGGAGTTTGGGAGCAGGAAACACCGCCCCCGGAAAATCATGCGGCCTGGTCTCCTATAAATCACGATGTGTTTACCAGTGAGCCTCGTGAGCCATTCGTATGGATAAGGGGCAAGGTAGATTCAGCTGAAACAGTTGAACAACGCTGGCTTCTATTAAGTCCTCTTGCTTCAAGGGCCCAGGTATTTATCAATGGCTCCCCAATTTCCCAGGCTCCCAAATTTTTTCTCGAACCGCCGCAACAGAAAACTATTCCATTTCATCACCTGATCTTCGAGCTACCCAAGATCTCATCGGTTTCGGATATTCACATTCGATTCGAGGCGGACTTTCCGATAAGTACGCCCGTAAAAGTTCTGGATCAAACCGCCTTGTTCAGCGAGGCGGTCTTCCATACCGCACTGAGCGTTAGTTTAGCGTCAGTTATTTTTGCGCTCACGGTTTATAACCTTTTCCTCTTCTTCAGTATCAGAGATCCGATCTATCTACTCTACGTGGTAGTGGCAGTAGGTGTTTTGGTCTACTCGTTGAGCCTAACAAACCTGCAGGCCTATCTGGGGATAAATGAGGAACACTTTAATTGGTTGAAAGCCCTTCTGATCCTAATGCCCCTTCTTACTATCCAGTTCGTTTCAAGAATCCTTCAGCTGGGGAAGCTCGCTCCATGGGTTAACCAGATGTACCGGTTGCTATCGCTTATTTATCTGGGTCTCCTGATTGCAACGCCCTTTTTGTCATTCAAGACAGTTGCCTTCCTTGGAGCAACTATCGGGATGGCCGCTTACCTTTCATTCATTCCTTTTGCCTTCATTCAGGCAAGGAAAAAATACCAACCCGCTCTGTATTTTCTGATTGGCTGGATTCCCTTAATCATCGCTCAAAATGTAACGGCTTTGGATTCTCTGGGTATTATTGAAGGTAGCCAATGGGTGATGTACTACATCCCCGGAGCCATGTCCTGGGAAATGGCTCTGTTTTCACTAGCCCTGGCATCCCGCATAAAAATCCTCCGCGACGAACGGGACACTCTGCAGGCCCAGCAGATCGAAGTCAGTGAAAAAGCCCGTAAGGCTCTTGAACGCAGCAACCGTATCAAGGATGACTTCCTGAACGCCGTAAGCCATGAACTGCGCACACCTCTGCACACCATCCAGGGCCAGCTGGATATGCTTCGGGAGGCACCGCTGAACCGGGAGCAGAACGATGCGTTCCGTCTCATCGAGCACGCCAACCTGCGGATGACCCGACAGGTCGGCGGCATTCTGGATTTCGTTGATGCCCAGGACGAGAACCTGCTCAGCTCGCCCCAGGTGTTCGAGCCTCAGTCCCTGTTCGACCTGCTCGAATACGAGTTCCGGGAAGCCGCAAGGGCCAAACCGGTTTCCCTCGCCTTCGGCATCGAAGACTCAGTACCTGGGAAGGTCTTCATGGATGGTTTGATGCTTGAAAAAGTCCTGTACCAGCTCATCGATAATGCCGTGAAGTTCACACCTGCAGGGGGCGAGGTGCTGGTTCGAGGGAGCAGACTGACAGACGATTCCGTTTTGCGGATTCTGGTATCAGACACTGGGCCTGGTATCCCGGATGCACAGAGGGAGAAAGTATTCCAGGCCTTCAGCCAGGGAGAAGCTGGCCTCACTCGGCGTTACGGCGGTGTGGGTCTGGGGTTACCCCTTGCCAGTTCTCTGGCCAATGCCCTTGGCGGCCAGATGAGAGTTCTTGAAACATCGGATCACGGCACAACGCTGGAAGTCACAGTACCCTACGGCGATGTTCACCAGTCAGAGCACCACGATCCTGACCAGTTGAGCCTTGGCGACGTGATTCAGGTGCCCAGGGTTCTCGTAGTGGAAGACGACGCCGGTAACCGGATGATTCTTCGTAAACAGCTTGAGAAAATAGGGGTGATTTCAGAGGGGGTCCAAAACGGCCTGGAAGCTGTACGAGCCGCCATGTGCGTATTCCGGCGAACGTGACCGGTCATTCCGGGGATCGTGACCGATTTGCACACGGCCATCACGCTGGAGTGAGTTTTGTACTCTGAGCGGTCACGATGGGTCAACCGATTCCGGTTTTTGTGTTTTCGCTTTTCGCAGTGATTCCCCCTTCAGATTGAGTCGGTGAGCGCCGTGTAGGAGCCGATCCAGGATGGCGTCGGCGAGCGTGGCGGAGCCGATGTAGTCGTGCCAGTGTTCGGTTGGTAACTGGCTCGCGATGAGCGTTGAGCCTCGCCCGTGCCGGTCTTCGATTACTTCCATCAGGTCTTGCCGTTGTTGTGCCGTCACCTTCTGCATGCCCCAGTCGTCCAGGATCAGCAGGTCGGTCTTCAGCAACTGGTTCATCAGCCGTGCGTAGCTGCCATCGCCGTGGGCGATGCGCACCTGCTCGAACAGGCGCGGCACGCGCAAGTAGCGAACCGAGAGCCCTTGCCGGCAGGCCTGGTTGCCCAGGGCGCAGGCCAGCCAGGTCTTGCCGCAACCGGTCGGGCCGGTGATGCACAGGTTCAGGGATTGGCGGATCCAGTCACAGCTTGCCAGCCCCGCCATGCGGGAGCGCTCCAGCCCCCGTGGATGGCGGTAATCGACGTCTTCCACGCAGGCCGGGACCCGCAACCGGGCAGCCTTCAGCAGCCGATCCAGACGGCGATTTTCACGATGTAGCACTTCCCGGTCGATCAGCAAGGCCAGGCGTTCCTCGAACGCCAGGTCGTGGGTGTCGGGCTGTGCCCGCTGCTGTTCCAGGGCATCGCACATGCCGGTCAGTTTGAGTTGGCGCAGGGTGTCGAGGGTGTTTTGAGTCAACATCAGTTTCTCCGGGATCAGTGGTAGTAGCGGGGGCCGCGAACGTTGGTGTGTACTGGCAGCTCAGTCAGTTCCGACTCCTCCTCGGCCAGGGGTAACGGGAGCTGATCCAGCCCCTGCTTCAGGATCGAGCTGATGCTCTGGTAGCTGGCCGAGTTGATGGCCAGTGCTCGGCTACAGGCCTGCTCCAACCGGTCACGGCTGTAACGTCGACTCAGGTTCAATAGCCCCAGGCATGATCGGTAACCATGCTCCGGATGAGTGCGATCCTTAAGCTGTCGCTGTACCACGTCGAGCGTGGCGGGACCGATGTCAGTGGCCCAGTTCAGGAACCGCCCGGGCGACCAGTTCTGATGGGCCTGATGGGACTTAGGCATGTGCTCGGTCAGGGTGACGAAGCGGCCCTTGCCATGCCGAGGGTGCAGGGCCACCCGCTGGCCTTTGTGCATGACCTCAACGGACGTATCGGTAACCCGAACATCTAGCTTCACCCCCACCAGGGCGTGAGGCACGCTGTACAGGCGTTTATCGATCTCGATGTGGTAGTCGATGCCTGGCCGTGCCTTGCGCCACTCGGCGTAGACATAGGGCGTTGCCGGCAGTGGCTTCAGCGCGGGTCGGTCCAGCGTTTCGAACAGGCTCTGGCGGCTTTCGGATCGCCCCTGGAACGGGCGCTGGTTCAGTGCTGGTAGCAGGTCTGCAATCGCCGAGTTCAGTTCGGCCAGTGAGAAGAACGTTCGGT
>OJDQ01000201.1_pt1 | contig 31436 bp, 31 predicted proteins | sample 1592851 | NCBI WGS metagenome assembly OJDQ01 (sample SAMN05416774, study PRJEB24817) | seawater metagenome | isolation source: Sea water | place: Canada:Atlantic | collected 2013-07 | reverse complement strand
AAAACTCTTACGAATATCCTTGAGTGTAATCATCTGTCTTCGCTCATTTTTATTGTGTCCTGGATAAGATTCTCAGACATCGGAATGCTACTTTAGTGGTGTCTGTGTTCTCATACAACCCAATAAATTCGCCACATGAGCTCTGGTAACAGTTCGTTACAAATAAGTATAAAATTGGAACTTTCACTTGCTTCGCTTATAGAATCTTGGTAAAAAGTCAACGCCTGAAAACAATGTAGTAATATTTCATTGTAAATATAAGTGTACATCTGTATTTTTTGCCTGGCTCTGCTTTAATTAATAACAAGGCTGATGCCCTGTTGAAGCGGCACTGAAATGACTTTTCACCAAATAAGAGCGACCCTATGATTAAGGACACTATTAACAATATTCACGTTAGCGCAGAAAAGGTACTGGTAACGCCAGACGCGCTGGCGGCGGAACTTCCTGCCTCAGAACGGGCACTGGACGTTATCAGACAATCCCGTCAGATCATTTCTGACATTATTCACCGTCGTGATCATCGCTTACTGGTTGTATGCGGCCCGTGCTCTATTCACGATATTGAAGCGGCGAAAGATTATGCGCTGCGCCTGAAAGAACTTCATGAGTGTTATAAAGACACCCTGTATATCGTGATGCGGGTATATTTTGAGAAACCCAGAACGACTACCGGCTGGAAAGGGCTGATTAACGACCCGCATATTAACGATACTTTTGATATCGAAACCGGTTTGCGCAAAGCCCGTGAATTGCTTATCTGGCTGGCCGAACTGGAGTTACCTGTGGCTACTGAGGCGCTGGATCCAATCAGTCCGCAATATCTGGCTGAACTGTTCAGTTGGAGTGCCATTGGTGCGCGCACGTCTGAGTCGCAAACTCACCGTGAAATGGCCAGTGGGTTATCGATGCCGGTGGGCTTTAAAAATGGCACGGATGGTAGCCTCGATATTGCCGTGAACGCATTACGTTCAGCTGCCTCTTCTCATCGTTTTATGGGGATCAACAAACAGGGGCAGGTGAGTGTTATCGAAACTGCCGGCAACCCTGATGGTCACATTATTCTGCGCGGCGGTAAGCAACCTAACTACGATTCGGTTTGTGTTTCTGAATGCGAGGAATGGATGGATAAAGCCGGCCTTACCGCGGGCTTGGTAGTGGATTGCTCCCATGCAAACTCTAACAAGGATTATCGTCGCCAGCCGCTGGTGGCTAAGAATGTGGTAAACCAGATCCTTGAGGGAAATCAGTCAATCATCGGTATCATGCTGGAAAGCCATCTGAAAGAAGGTAACCAGAAATCTGACGGCGTGGATTTTAAAGATCTGGAATACGGCGTATCGATTACCGACGGCTGTATTGACTGGGAAACCACGGAAAGCCTGTTAGATCAGATGCGTGACAAATTGATTACTGTGCTACCATTGCGTCAAAATAAGCGTACGGAATTAGCCTAATCTATGTCACAAAACGACCAGGAACAGTTTGCTCAGCAACTGAGTGAATTACGTCATGGCATTGATGAGCTGGATACCCAGCTCATCGAACTTCTCGCAAAACGAGCGGCGCTCACCAGTAAGGTGGGTGAAGTGAAAGCGAAAACCGGCATGCCAATTTATGTGCCGGAACGCGAAGCGCAAATGCTGGAGAAGCGCCAGGAACAGGCCGCCAGTCATGGTGTGTCCGGATCTCTGGTTGAAGATCTTATGCGCCGTATTATGCGCGAATCCTACCATATTCAAAATAATCGCTATCGTTGTATTAATCCGGGGATCAAACAAGTCGTCATTATCGGTGGCGCCGGGGCACTGGGTAAAGTGTTTGTCGGGCTGTTTGAGCGCAGTGGTTACCACGTGGAAATACTCGAAAAAGAAGACTGGAGCCGGGCCGACAGTCTGTTTGCACAAGCCAGCCTGGTGTTGGTATCGGTACCCATTAATCTCACTGTCGATGTAGTCGCTAAACTCAAGGGTTTACCTGACGACTGTATTCTTGCCGACATCACCAGTATTAAGCATAAACCGCTGGATGCCATGATGGAGGCTCACAAGGGGCCGGTTGTGGGGCTGCACCCAATGTTTGGGCCAGACGCGCCGGGCATGATTAAGCAGGTTGTGGTGGTGTGTCACGGACGGGGAGTCTCGCATTACGGTTGGTTACTGGAGCAAATGCAAACCTGGGGGGCGACGCTGTTTGAAGTGTCGGCGCAGGAACACGATAAAGCCATGGCCTTCATTCAGGTTATGCGCCACTTCAATACCTTTGTTTATGGTGCCCATTTAGCCGGTGAAAACCCGAATCTTAATTTGCTAACACAACTGAGTTCACCGATTTATCGGCTGGAACTGGCAATGGTTGGACGACTTTTTGCTCAATCTCCCCAACTTTATGCCGATATTATTTTTAATAATCCTGAAAACTTCTTATTATTGAAACGTTTCCACCAACGTTTTGGGGAAGCTTTATCCGTTTTGGATTCAGGAGACAAAGCCGAATTTATCCGCCAGTTTAACGACATTGGTGAATGGTTCGGTGATTACGCAAAAACTTGCCTGATAGATAGTAAACGCCTTTTGCTTAAAGCGGATGATGACCAAATGCTGAGAACCTGATTACAGGCAGCGTAGCAGCAGCACTCTGGCCGGCGAAAGATTATAAAGCACTGAATAATTGTTTAAGTGGATGTGTTCGCCATGACCCTAAAGTTACGTTTATTACTGAGTATTATTCCGCTGGTAGTTGCCGGTATCCTCATTATGGCCGTTGTCGCGCTTCAACTTGGAGTCAGTGAATCACAGCAGGCACTAACAACTGTTGCTGAAGAAAAGCTCAGTATTGAAAATCGCCAGACCAGCGAAGCTATCAGGCGTTACATCGACACCGTAGACAGCCAGGTTCGGATAATGTCTTCGGAATCTCAGGTAGAGGCTGCCGCCAGCGCGTTTATCAGCGCTTATAATCAATACAGTGCTCAGCGTGGGTCATTAACCCCGGCACAGCTGGCTAAACTCAATGCTTATTATAGTGAAGACTTTGCCGGACTTTATGAGCAACGTAATAACCAGGTGTTACCGCGTCCGTTATCGCTGGTGGAGTCATTGCCCGTTACCGCCAAAACGTTACAGTATGATTTTATTGCTGGTTCCTCATTTCCGATTGGTGAAAAAGACAGTTTGTACAACCTCGGTAATACCACCGATTATGCGAAGCTGCACGAGCAGTACCACGATTATTTCAGAACCTTTCTGAAGGAATTTGGCTACTACGATATTTTTATCGCTGACGCGCAAACCGGTAACATCGTTTACTCGGTGTATAAAGAGCTCGACTTTGCAACCAGCGTGAAAACCGGGCCGTACGCGGACACCGGAATTGGTAACGCGTTTCAAAAGGCGCTTCAGGCTAACTCAGCAGATAGCGTCAAGCACAGTAGTCTAGACAGTTACTTACCCTCATACGATGCGATGGCGGGGTTTGTTTCATCGCCTGTCGTGGATGCGGGCGGCAAGACCATTGCGGTGCTGATTTATCAAATTCCTCTGGATGTTATCAGTCATATCATGACACATGGCGAAACCTGGCAGAGCGCCGGTCTTGGCACATCGGGTGAAACTTACATTGTGTCAAAGCAAAGTACGCTGGTCACCGAAAGCCGTTTCTTTCTGGAAGACCCTGAAGGTTATTTCGCTGCGCTGAAAACCAGCCTGCCTCAAGTAGCGCAACAGGTAAAACAGTCTGGTACCACCGTGGGGATTCAGCCTGTCACAACACCGGTTGTGAACAAAGCGCTCGCTGGAGAGTCAGGCTTCGACAGGATCAGCGATTACCGTGGTGTTGAAGTCTTTTCTTACTACTCTACGGTTAACATTGGCGAATACAGTTATGCTCTGCTAGCAGAGATTGATGTTGAAGAGGCTCTGCTGCCAGCCGTTTCACTGCGCAATAAATTAATTAGCGGAACGGTGTTTGCGGTGATAATGATTGCTGGTTTGGCAGCGGTGCTGGCCATCTGGCTAGCAGGACGCCTGGTGAAACCGCTCAATAAAGTGGGGGACACCTGCGCAGCTTTAGCCTCTGGTGAAGGGGATTTAACCATCGTACTGGACAAATCCAATATTCCTGAGATTAACCGGATCATTGAGCCGTTTAATCATTTTATCGGCCAGATCCGCACTATTGTTGCGCAGGTCAAAGACGATGCTGATTCACTGGCCTCGGCGGCTGAAGAATTGAGCGCCGTAACGCAGCAATCAGAGCAAAATGCGGTGGACCAGGTTAAGCAAACCGAGCTGGTGGATGAGGCTATTTCACAGTTATCCACTTCGGTAGGCGAAGTGGCCAAGTCAACGGCTAAAAGCCGCGACCACGGCGTACAGGCCACGTCCAGCCTGACGGAAAACCAGGAGCGAGCGGATTATGTAGCCGATAATATTCAGCTGTTAGTGAAGCTTATCAAAGACTCCTCCCACGTTATTAGCTCGTTGAAAGATGAAGTGGGTCAGATTACAGATTTACTTAATGTGATCACCAGCATTGCCGACCAGACCAACCTGCTGGCGCTTAACGCTGCTATTGAGGCCGCGCGGGCTGGCGAAGCTGGCAGGGGCTTCTCAGTGGTGGCCGATGAAGTTCGCGCGCTGGCCAACCGTTCTCAGGAAAGCACCGTGGAGATCGGCCGCCTGGTAGAGAAAATGAATCTTTCATCGGTGAAGTCGGTGCAGGCGATGGAAAAAGCCGAAGCCGCAGCCAGTGGCGGTATTCACCTTGTAGAGCTGGTGACCAAAGCCATGAAGGAGTTAAGCACAACGATAGAACAGGTGCAGGAAATGGCCGATCTTGTTGCCCAGGCCACAGAAGAGCAGGACCAGACCTCGCGTATGGTGCTTGGCAGTGTTAGTAAGGTCAATGCTTTGTCTACGGAAGTACGCAGCGGTGCGGCGCAAATCAGCAGTGCGTCACTGGAACTGGCCAGTATTGCCAGTCATACCCGCACCATGGTGTCGCGCTTTAAAGTGTAATCAGACATTAATCAGAGCACTCTGCTGGAGCAGAGTGCTTGGTTAATGAAAGACGTTAGCCGGCTGTCAGCGCCTTGGAGGCGGCAACCTTAGTGGGGTTAATTTCTTCACTGGGGTAGCAACCCAATACTTTCAGATAACGGGTAATGCGCTTAAGCTCAATTAATGCGCTTTGCACCGGGCCATCCTGAGTATTCCCTTCCACGTCAATATAAAACAACTCTTCCCAGGGATTGCCCGGGATCGGACGGGATTCCAGCTTGGTCATATTGATGTTGTTTTCTTTGAGTACCATCAGGGCCTCTACCAGCGCGCCGGGTTTTTGCACCGTTGACATAACAAAGGTCGTTTTGGCCGGTACCTGCAATGGCACAACCACTGGTTGTTTGGCCACGACGATGAAGCGACTGTGATTTTCTTTCTGGTTAGCCAGGTTAGATTTAATCGCAAACAACCCATACAGGTTACCACCGGCTTCACTGCCTATGGCGGCTACGTCATCACGGTTCAGTTCACTGACTTTCAGCATGGCCGAAGACGTGGCATCCATAGTTTTTACTTCTACGTTACCCAACTCTGCCAGGAAGTGGCTGCACTGGGTGAAAACCTGCGGGTGCGCATAAAGGGTTTTAATGTTTGCCAGCGTCGTTTCTTTGGCTACCAGCAACGAATGTTTAATGGCATGAGTCAGTTCGCCAATAATGCTTAGTTCAGTATTTTGTAACTGGTCGTAGACTTCGTTAATACTGCCCGAAGTGGTGTTTTCGACCGGTAGTACGGCGTAATCTGCTTCGTTACTTTCAACTTTACCCACCACTTCACGGAAACTCTGACAGCCAAGCTCCAGCAAATCGCCCGGGCGGCGGGAAAAATATTTCTGAGTCGCCAGATAGCTGTATGATCCTCGATCGCCTAAAAATGCTACGCGATTGAGGGGCAGGGCACTGCCTGGGTTGGCGCGTTCAGCGAGCATTGCTTGCTGGTTTAACACCGAGTCTTCAATAATCACGTGAAAAATTTGCGTGATGTAGTGAGCATCGAGACCCCTTTGCTGGCCTTCTTTAATCAGCCGAATGAGCAACTGCTCTTCGCGGGCCTGATCGCGGACCGGAATATGGTGCTTAATTTTCGTTTCAGCAACCTGATTGGTCAGGCCACGACGTTCAGATAACAGGCTGAGTAGCTCGGTATCCAGCGCAGTAATGCGCTCTCTAATTTGATCTAATTCAGGGGCAGACATACATTCTCTCTTAACACTTCAGGCAAAAAAAAACCTCCCGTAGGGAGGTTTATTCGCACGCGCTACGTATCCTCCCTCAGATGAAGGTAATAAACACGAAGAAGCGAGCGATGATATTTAGATTACATAATTTCATACGGGTACTTTATTTCGCCAGTGCCTCGCTGTCAACTCATTTTTACGCCAGAGTCGACATTATTGCTGGTGTGTACTTGACATTATTAGTCACTCAACAATGCCGCCAACATGGTTCTGACTTCAGCCGGTTCAAAGGGTTTATCACATAGCGCATTCACACCGGTTTGCTGAATGTTTGCCATATGAACGCTGTTAGCCGCCTCTGACGTGACCATAATAATCGGAATATGTGAGGTTTCCGGATTGAAGCGGATAAACTCCGACAGCTCACGGCCGTCCATTTCCGGCATGTTGTAATCGGTGACCACCAAATCAAAGGACTCGTCTTTAATTAATGTTAGCGCCATCGCACCGTTTTCGGCTTCTTTAATTTTTTGCAGTCCCATCCCTTCCAGGACGCGGCGGATATGATTTCTGGCCAGTTTGCTGTCATCTACCAGCAACACACGCACTTCGTGTACATCAAACAGGTCGAGTTCCAGTTCGTCGGTATTCAGTAAATCCAAACTGGCATTCAGCGCCCTGTGCAAATGAATGGTTTCAAAGGGTTTAGGCAAAATAGCAGCGACACCGGCTTGTTTAAACTCTTCAAGCTTACTGGTGCGTGATTCACTGGAAACCAGCATAAACGGAATATGCTTAAACGACGGATGTTCTTTAGTAAACTTCAGTAAATCCAGCGCCGTGCCGTCTTCAAAGTACATAGCGCTGACAATCAGGTCGGCACCGTGAAGGTCTACCAGCTTTCGGGCCTCAGCGATATTGGCTGCCGAGTCGATTTGCTTCACATTTTCTTTGGTGAGCATGCCGGAAATAATCTTACGCTGGGTATCAGAAGGTTCGACCAACACGATATTCAGGTCTGAGATTGATAACTTTTCCATTCAATTTCTCTTAGTTGTTTATTCTAATTGTTATTCTGTTGAGTATGAGGCTTATACTAACCACCGGCTACTTTGGACTTTATACCCTGTTGTTCAAGTAACTGCTGAATTTTGCTGCGGTCGTCGGTTTGCAGCTCTATGGTGCCGGCTTTTACCGCACCGCCACAGCCACACTTTTTCTTTAGCACGGTACACAGCGCTTTTAGATCATCAGCGCTTTGGTCAAGCCCGGTAACAATAGATACCCCCTTGCCTTTGCGACCTTTAGTTTCCCGTTGTATACGGGCGATGCCATCTTTATTTACCGAGCGGGTATCATTAGATTCCCGGGACAGATCAACTTTTCCGCCATCAGTACTGTAAACGAGTCTCGAATTTTGCATACTTTGCTGTAACTCTTTAAAACTGGACTACAATCAAATAAGCCGAAGTGGTTATAACAACTTATTCTGTAGTGGATAAATTAATGCGTTGCTAGTATTAATAGTAGCAAACGCCAGTTGTGAGTGGGAGCACAAATGAGTATAAAAACTGAAGTTGTCAATGATTCGACCTTCACTATTCAAATTGGCGAAAGGTTCGACTTTTCGCTGGTGACTGATTTTCGTAACACGTATGAAGATCTGGACCCCAAAGTAAAACAAATTGATATTGATTTATCGGCCACACAATATATGGACAGCTCTGCTCTGGGGATGCTGCTTAACATGCAGAAAGTACTGGCAGACCGTCAGCTCACCTACCGTATTCTTAATACCCGGCCTCAAATTGCCCGGATCCTGCAAATTTCGCGATTTAATAAAAAATTCGATATTCAATAGCCACAGGCGAACCCTTCTGCATGGTAAAAATCCTGATTGTTGATGATGAAGAAATCAACCGCATTATGTTGCGGGAAATGCTCAGTGAGGCTGGCTACAGTGATTTTATAGAAGCGGGAAATGGCCTGGAAGCGGTGGAGTTAGCCTGTCGTCATAAACCGGATATTGTGTTGCTTGATGTGATAATGCCGGGAATGTCCGGTACCGAGGCTGCACCGCACATTAAAGCATCATCACCGGATTGTTATTTACCGATATTGTTTATCACCAGTCTCGACGATGAACAAAGCCTGGTCAGGTGTCTGGCAAGTGGCGGAGATGACTTTATCTCCAAACCCTTTGAAAAAATCATTCTGCATGCCAAGTTAAAAGCACACGAGCGAACCCGGCAACTGAGCCTGGAAATTCAGGATAAAAACCGCTCTCTGACGTATTTTCAACTGGAGGTTGAAAGAAACCATCGCATTGTTGAGCATATTTTCGATAATGCTATTGGTCAGAATTCGATAGCGGTCGATTATTTCGATTTTTACACCCAGCCTGAAGCGCAATTTAACGGCGATCTGTTTTTGTGCGAACAAAGTCCTTCCGGCGGGGTTTATGTGTTTATCGGCGATTTCACCGGTCATGGCCTGGCGTCGGCGATTGGCGCTATTCCGGTAGCCCAGCTATTTACCGCTATGACCCTAAAGGGCCTTGCGGTGGGTGAAATGGCCAGCAGGATTAACCGCTTGCTGGTAAATTTGTTACCCGCCGATATGTTTTGCGTCGCAAGCATTCTGGAGATTAACGCTAATGGTAAAAACTTTACGGTGTGGAGTGGCGGCTTACCAAGACTGGCGGTGAAAACCCCTGAGCAACAGATTCGCCTGCTTATTGACCCGCAACATATGCCACTGGGTATCCTCGAAGAGCATGAGTTTGATAATCAAACACAATACTTCGAAACCGAGTGGGGCGATACTCTACTACTCTACACCGACGGCCTGATGGAAAGTCATCATAAAGAGTTAGGCATGCTTGGCGAAGAGGGAGTGGAAAAGTGGTTCACGATGAATCAGCAGGTCAGTGCACAATTACTGGTCGATAAGGCCGAGTTATATCGTGCGGGAGAAGCCGCTGATGATGATATCACCATTGCGCTTTTTCAGTGTCGTCCTTTCCAGTTTAAGCCGCCGGAGCTGCTGGCAAAACCAGTGCCTTTTAATTTGTCTTTTCACTTAACCGCAGAGCATATTAAAGATGTTTATGTGATCGATCAGGTGGTGGCTATCGTAAACAGCATTCCGGGCTTAGCGGCTATACGTTCAGAACTTTTTACCGTGATAACGGAGCTCACCAACAACGCCATAGAACATGGCATTCTGGGCTTATCGTCTGATCTGAAAGCCGAACCGGAAGGATTCATTGAATATTATGAACGCCGCCGGGAAGGCATTGAAAACCTGCAGCAAGGCGACATTTGGATCACCGTTCAGCGACTGATGCCAGACAACGTGCTGGAAATTTGTATGCAGGACAGTGGGCCAGGGTTTGATGTTTCTGTGCTGCAAAGCTCCGAGGATCAGACCTTCGGAAGGGGATTTGTATTAATCAGAGAGTTATGTGAGTCCTTGCAGATTTCCGACTCAGGTAAACAGATTAAGATCATCATGTCCCTGATGCCAACCGTAGATGATACCGATATTCCAGAATAGGTTCAGTGTTACAAATTGTAAGATTAACGATAGATTTCCTGGTGTGAGGCGCGGTCCAATTATTGAAACTAATGGACAATAGCAAAGTGGAGTAAAGCATGTTGAAATCCATCCTGAATCTGTTTAAAGATTCACCAGGCGACAGCCAGAGTCCGCATCAACTGGAAATTGCCACCGCGGCGCTACTGAGTGAAGTGGTCAGAGCAGACAGCCTGTCTGATGACCGAGAATTGGCTACACTTACACAGTTAATCCGCGAAAACTTTGATCTGACTGAAGAAGAGATAACAAATATTGTCAGCGTTGGTGAAAAGCGTTCAGAAGAAGCGGTAGATTTAGTTCAGTTTACCAAAGCATTGAATGATGGAATGAGTGCTGAACACAAGGAGCGGGTGATGAGAGGGTTGTGGCAGATTGCTTACGCAGATGCAACGCTGAGCCCGGACGAAGAATATATAATACGTAAGATTGCCGACTTGCTCTATATACCTCACAGCCGTTTCATTAAGGCGAAGCTGGAAGCGCAATCCACGCAATAAGATAACGATGAGATAAACCTTATAATGTTCAGTAGTATCCGAACGGCAATGGCCGTGATATTGAGCATCGTTGTGATGACATCATCAACATGGGTGCTATGGCTCGCTGTTGCTGAACATGAAAAGCTGTTTCTCGAATCGCAGAAGAATAACCTGTTTGCGTTAACCCGGAATATGGCTAATGATTTAGTGCCCTTTATGGAGCAGACTGAACGGGACAGCTTTGCGCTGAGTATTGTGTTGTTGCGGCTGGAGCCTTACAACAACGTGATAAATGCCACAATCTACGATAACGATTTTAACCAGGTCGAGCATTATGTAGGCCGAGGGGCTCGCCGCACTGAAAAAACGTTACTCGATCCGCCTATCGACCCACTGATTTACGAACTGGGCATTAATATCGAGCAAGGTAAACTTATTAGCCTCGAGCGGATCGGTGAACAGGCCTTCCCGGTCGGATATCTGTTAATCGTTAACGACTTAAACACCAGTCTGGCGGATAGCCGACGCTCTTTGATTTTCAGAACCACTCCCTGGGTAATTCTTCTCCTGACCGCTACCATTTTTCTCTCCTGGATAATGTTGCGGCGCGCCTTTAAACCGCTGGAGTTATTATCACGTTTTACCCAAATGGTTGTCGATACCAAGGATTACACATCCCGTCATGATGTTCAGGGGACGTCTGAAATTAAGCGCCTTGGTGAACATATCAACCGTCTTATGGCGACCATTGAAGACGAGTTATCGATTAACCAGCAGCAAACCCAAACGTTGATGGAGCAGCAGGTCACGATGACCCGGCTGGCCAATTTTGACAGCCTGACCGGTTTGCCCAACAGGCAGTTTGTGATGGATACCATCAGGATTGAGCTGTCCCGGGCTAAACGGGCTAACAGTGATATTATCCTGATGTTTTTCGATCTTGACGGTTTTAAGGGGATTAACGACTCTCTGGGTCATGAAACCGGTGATATGATATTAATCGAGGTGGCAGAGCGGGTTAAAGCCATCTTACGCGAAGGTGATATTTTAGCCCGGCTTGGCGGCGATGAATTTCTGATAATACCAGACCGCGATGTCACTGAACTGAATATGGCCAGCGTGTCTGAACGGGTGCTGTCGGCATTCGTCGAACCCTTTAAGCTGAAAGGGCTGTCACTGAGAGTCGGGGTCAGTATCGGCGTGGCGAAAGCCCGTGAAGCCGGTTACGATCTGAGCCAGTTAGTGAGCAATGCTGACCTTGCCATGTATCGCTCCAAAGCCCGGGGACGGGGGGTATATACCATCTTTAGTCCGGAAATGTCGGAGTCGCACAAACGTAAAATATTAATCGCTAACAGCATCGAGGCGGCAATAGAAGAAAATCAGTTTAGCTTGTATTACCAGCCCAAAATTAATCTTAACGGCGAGATAGATTCTCTGGAGGCGTTAATTCGCTGGCACCATCCTGAACTTGGGCCGGTTATGCCGTCGGAATTTATTCTGGTCGCTGAACAAGCGGGTAAAATTACCTCAATTACTCAGTGGGTATTGAATCAGGCCAGTAAGGAGCTGGCCGAACTGACCAGCATTTATTCGCCTAAAATTCGTCTGGCGATTAACCTTTCCGTGCATGACTTACGGCACAGCGAGCTGTTCGACTGGATTTACAACGCATTTCAGACGCACTCGGTTAATCCGGAAAATGTGGAGTTTGAAGTAACGGAATCGGCCTACCTGGATAACTTTGCCAGCAGTGAGTCGTTATTCAAACGCCTGCATAACCTTGGCTGTACCATCGCGCTGGATGACTTTGGTACCGGCTACTCTTCGCTAAGTTATCTGACCCAGATTACGATAGATACCCTCAAAATTGACCGTCAGTTCGTGATGGAGCTGGATACCTCTGAACGTAGCCGTTTGGTGACGATTTCGATCATTGATTTGGCCCGTCGGCTGTCACTGAAGATTTGTGCTGAAGGTGTGGAAACCGTTTCACAATGGGAATATCTCAAAGCGTTAGGCTGCGACACGGTACAAGGATACCTGTTTAGTAAGCCGCGACCATTAGCGGATATCAAAAACCAACCCGATTACCAGCGTCAGGCTGGCTGATTACTGTTCCGAACTGCGGTATATCACTTTAACATCATCTGGTAGCGTAGCATTTTCCGGCAGGTAGCCAATGGTATTGGTTGTTGACTCTATCATTAATATTAATTCATCTATGGTGTCGGCCGTTTCAGGGCGTTGCTGACGTCCACTGAAGCGCATCTGCGCCCAATAGGCCTGAATACGCGATTCGGTGAGACCGATGACCCTGACATTAAAAATCGAACGGGCTACTTCACCAGGAGATAAGGCTATCGGGGTGACGCCTGGCAGCGCAAGATTCCCCATAAACAGGTTTCTCAGCTGTGATTTACTGATGCTGTCTATCGATGAGTCCCGATGGGTCACTACCATCACGTGATCATTACTTTTCGCAAGGGTTGCTGCGCTATTAAGCAGCAGACAGGTTATAAGCAGCAGGCGTTTCATCAGAATACCCACTCCAAAGCCACCTGGTAAAGCGTGGCAGAATTGTCGAAGTTGGCATTTTTGACTTCAAAAAAGGCTCGTTGCTGGCCTTGCCCGCGCAACAAGGAAACGTCGCCTTTAATGGCAAAGTTTGCATTGATGTCGTAGCGCATTCCCACTGCCAGACTGTTTAATGAATCCCGTGGAAGCTGGGCGTAAATTGAATCATAGGTAACAGATAACAGGTCTAATTCTGGTGCGAGCCCCAGCGGGATCTCATTAACTGGCGCCGAATATGACATCGATGACGTGGCTACCGTTACGTGGTAGGTCATTGGTGGACTATAAATACCGGTTGTCAGGTAGGCGCTTAATGTATCAGGGAAGGGCGTTGGCTCGCCCACCAATTTCATCACTTCAGCTTCGACAAAATAGTCAAAACTGTGGTAAGACATGCCGGCAGTTAACACTTCCACCTTGCCTACTGTTGACAACGAATCTGCGGCAACCGTGTAGCCGGCTGAGCGCAGGATGGTTCTGAAATCTGAGAGGTCCTGTAAGGTGATATCAATGTCGCCCCGATGGAAAGCCAGGGTAAACTGAATGTTCTGTTTACGTATGCGCCCAATAAATCCATGCAGGTCTTTTACATCGGGTTTAACTTCGACTTCAGCAATCTCGTAAGCGCCATTAAAGCTACCCCAGTACGCTTCAATGGATGCCTGAATGTCTTCGTTACCAAACCGGTAATTAACGTTTATGCCTTTGTAGGTGGGAAACAGAACGCCGTTATATAGTTGCTGAGGCGGGTTAATCCAGTGATAAGCAAAGCCCACATTCCGCACATCTGAATAGTGGAAAAAAGGTGTGCGTTGTTTACCTGCACGAAACTGCCAGTTGTCATTCGCCTGGTAGGTAAGGTAGAGCCATTCAATCCCGGACTCTCTGTCTGAGTTACTGTGAGCCAGCAGTTGCGTGGTGATGCTCAACTTGTCAGTGGCTTGCCAATCGGCCTGCAGCGCGGCCAGTGACTGACTGTCAAATTTTGCTTCGTCAGTATAATCCAGATAGGCGGCGTCATCGGTATCCAGATAACCACCAATGATACGGCCGAAACCAGACAATTTAAACGCAGAATCAGACTCCATATTTGCCTGACTTGTAGCGGGGGAGAGCAAAGTATAAGCGCAAATCAGACACAAGACAGGAGATAAATGCTTTTTAAACCACATCGTCAATGACCAAACAAACTAATGAACTAAAAATAATCCAAGCCTCGGCTTTTCACAAGTTTATCCGAGCCTTTATTTCTTGTGATGTTTGAAGCCTATATTGCAAAGCTAAGGTTTACCGTAGACCGAACACTCTGAAGCCGCTATCGAGTTGGATTTAATTGCCATAAGCTGTTGCTTAATTGCAACATAATAACGGTGTATAGCCATTCGGTAAACTCATATTTTTGTTTAAGTATTTGATATTATTAAAATATTCCAGTATGGCACGGGTCCTGCTCTATTGAGTTGAAGCAACTAATAAAGACAAAAAGCGGAGACAGCCATGCGTACTTTAATTCTGGCATTAGCAGCAGTAACCACCTTTTCAGCAGCAGCGATCCCAACCAGTCAGGAATTCATGGAGAAAATGGATTCTGATGATGATGGGTTTATCACCTTGCGTGAAGCGGTAAAGAATACCGATTTACTGCGTGAGTTTGGCGATATCGACATTAACGAAGACGGCAAAATAAGCGAAGCGGAGCTGATTAGCTCAGATTATGGCCGTGAAGTGTTGTCTTTGTCGGTTTAAATCGGCTTTACAGAGCGATTTAGTCCGTTGAAATAGCCAAATAGGCGTTAACACGTTGTCGAATTCTCAACGCTATGCGATGCTTGCGTCACGTTTAATAGATAGTGGTTCGCTCTTGCGTTTAGGCTCCTTTCGTCAGCTTATTATTGGCAGCTTTTTGGTTGCCCTCATCCCCCTGGCAGCATTGCTGTGGCAAAGTCATAGCGACCTGACCCGGGTCAGTCGGATGACGATTGATGAAACCCAGCAAATAGCCGGTATCGTCTCTAAAGTGCAACAGCTTGAGAGTGCCAGTGTGGTATTGGAGCGCTCCCTGCGTCAATTTCAGGTGCTCAAGAATGATGTGGCCGAAGGGTTGGTGAATAATGCCCTGGCGCGCTTCGATGAGCGATACGCCGCCCTTTGTTATGCTCAGGTCAGCGTGGAAGGATGTGAGTCGGTAGAAACCGTGTTGGCCGAACTCAAAGCGTTTGCCGCGTTTACCAGTGAAGCTGATTTAGTACCGGGCTTAGGGCGCTTGAGAACCGCGCTGGTTCATGTCCATGAAAGCGTGGATGATGCCATTGAGGCGCGACTAATGTTGCAACGTCAGGATGTGGCAGATATGCAGGCCAAACAGTCATGGCTAAGTGCGCTGTTAGTGTCGGTATCACTAGTGCTTATATTGCTGGGTAGTCAGTTGGTGATTAATCCGGTGCGTAAGCTCAAATTGATCATCCGTATGCTCGCCAGGCAGCAGGGTCGGTTACCCCCTTTATCCACGCGGGCCCCCAAAGAACTGGTGGGTGTTGAAAAAGATCTTCACTGGCTCGGCGAACGGCTGGCACAATTAGAACATATTCGTACGGCACTGCTGCGGCATGCGGCGCACGAATTAAAAACCCCTTTAGCCAGTATAAAGGAGGGATGTGCCTTACTCACTGATGGGACAGTTGGCGCTTTGTCAGAGCCTCAGCAGGAAGTCATGAGTCTGTTAGCCAGCAGTACATCGCGTTTGAACACGCTGATTGAAAAACTGCTGGACTACAATATTCTGTTGCAACAGGCGCAGGCCAGTTTTACTCAGGTTGACGTGGAACAAATGGTCGGACAGTGCATCGAAGATTATCAATTGGCCTTACAAAACCATCAATTGTCGGTGACCATTGAAGCCGGTAATATCAGCGCTGATGCAGAGTTGCTTAGGCGTATATTCGACAATTTATTGTCAAACGCCGTAGCCCATGGCGCGCTGAATAAAACCATTTATATTCGGGTCTCGGTGGAGGATGATGCGGCACTAATCGATGTGGCCAATCATGGTAATAAGATACCGCCGGAGAAAATTAGCAACTTATTTGAACCCTTTGTGCGAGGGGATGGTGCCCGTAACGATAACGTGATTGGCACCGGACTGGGATTATCCATTGTGGCAGATTGCGCAAGGATCATGCACGGAGAAGTAAAGGTGATTGACGTGGATTACGCCGAGGTCTGTTTTCGGGTGGTGATCCCTCAGCAGGAAGACCAATAACAATGAAAAAATATGCTGCCATGAGTGCAGCTTTGATTTTGACCGGATGTTCATTAACGCCGGAAAAGGAAGGGCAAATACAGCCAGAAAGCCACCAGGCCGCGGTAGAATCGATATCCGACGACTGCGTGTTTCAGTCAAGCGGGCGGTTAGATCCCGCGCGTTGTGAAATAGGCTTCTGGCTCGATTATTGGGCACAAGTTGAACAGATGACCTGGCCGAAGCGCGAGTCACTGATTGAGCAGCTTGGTGATACCCCCGATCAGTTATTACAAAAAGTCATTTTGTCACAGCCGGTGAATACCCCCTATAAAGCCAGATTGCGCGCCCAGCACTGGTTTGAGCAGCTTTTGCCTGCTCTAACGACAGCCAATCAGCAGCGGTTGAGTGCGATTATTCATAAGCCCAGTGAACACATGCTTGAGTTTGAATCAGCCGTGACCCTGTTGAGCAAGATGAATAACGGCCAGGATAAAACCATCAAGGCTCAGGAAAACCAAATTAGCGAGTTAAAAGCCCAGCTTGAGGCATTACTCAATATCGAATCAAACCTGATGAGTCAGGAAGAGGAGACACAGCAGTGAGTGTTAATGCAGAGCAACCATCACATATTCTTTTGGTCGACGATGATCAAAGCCTGTTAAGGTTAATGACCATTCGCCTGCAAAGCGAAGGCTTTCAGGTAACGGCCGTTGAGGATGGTCAGGCCGCACTCAAGAAAATCAATACCGGTACCTTCGATCTGGTGCTAAGTGATTTGCGGATGCCGGGTCTGGATGGCTTAAGTCTGTTTGAAGAAATTATGGCCGTTCGTTCCGATATACCGGTGATCCTGATGACGGCTCATGGCACCATATCTGATGCGGTTGAAGCCACCCAGCGGGGTGTTTTTGGCTTTCTTACCAAACCGGTTGATCACGATAAGCTAAGAGAACTGCTAGGCAGGGCATTGCAACATTCCAAAGCGGCTGAGCCCGGCGAATGGTGCAAGGAAATTATTACCCGTTCGCCGGAAATGTTGCATGTACTGGACCAGGCTTACCGTATTGCAAAGCGGGAAGTCAGTGTGCTGGTAACCGGCGCCAGTGGCACAGGTAAAGAGCTGCTGGCCAATGCTATTCATCGTGCCAGTGACCGTGCAGACTTTCCGTTTGTTGCAATAAACTGTGGTGCGTTACCGGAAAACCTGCTCGAATCTGAACTATTCGGCCATGTTAAAGGGGCATTCACAGGCGCCGTTACCGCGAATCAGGGCTTATTCCGTGAAGCTCACGGCGGTACTTTGTTCCTCGATGAAATTGGCGATATGCCAATGACATTGCAGGTGAAGTTATTACGTGCACTGCAAGAGCGTCAAATTCGGCCGGTAGGCAGCAGTAAATCGGTTGATATCGATGTGCGGGTGATTTCAGCCACGCATAAAGATTTACACAAAGAAATGGAAGAGGGTAGCTTTCGGGAAGACCTGTTCTATCGCCTCAACGTGGTTAACCTCAAGTTACCGGCGCTTAAACAACGTAGCGAAGATATCCCCCTGCTGGCCCGTAGTCTTTTAAAACAAAGCGCTGAGCGCCATGGCGTTAAAGTGACCCAGTTTTCCGAAGATGCCATGCAATTACTGGTAAAAAGTGACTGGCCGGGTAATGTCAGGCAATTGGTAAACGTTGTGGAACAATGTGTGGCACTCACGCAAACACCAGTGGTTCCCCTACACCTAGTAGAGCAGGCGTTATCGGCTACCCGCCAAAGCTGGCCAACACTCACTGAGGCGCGTGATGCGTTTGAACAGAAGTATCTGTTTAAGTTACTTAAAATGACCGATGGCAATGTTACCCGTGCTGCCGAGCTCGCCGGTCGAAACCGCACAGATATGCACAAACTGATGAAAAAGCACAACCTCGACGCCGGCGACTTCCGCTAGGCCAATATTATCTGGTCACGCCGGAGGACATTGCTTTCCCCGGCTTTCCGGGCCCGCCATCAGGTCGTTAATAAATAGTAAACAGAGCCTATTTTTGGGTTGGCAAAGTGAGTCAGTCGTGGGATAGTGTGTCGATATTGGACGATAACTAACTTTTGATCGCTAGTGATGGAACCACGTATTAGAATCTGGATTGTTGTAACAAGCTTTATCTTCATGTTTATTGGGCTCCCTGCTCAGGCCCAGGCGATGAATGAGTCGCAGATTGTTACGCGGTTAAATGACATTATCCGGGCAAAAAATACCCCCGCCAATCAACAAATCGACCAAATCAACGAATTACTGGCCAGTGCCAACGCATTGCATGCCGATGCAGCGGAAAATGCTATTCTGGCTTACAAGTTGTTAGTGACGGCGCAGCAGGAAAACTTTGAACCGGTCCGCAGTATGGCGGACGAAGTGCTAACCACCGCCGTTAGACGCCAGGATTACCGTTCCCAGGCGTTCACTTTGCGCGCGAGGATCCGATACCAGGCCATAGCCTCGCCGGACGATGTTGAATTGAGCAAGCAGGAGTTGCTGGGCTTACTAACCCGCCGTTTATCTGATGAAGATAAAGCACAAATACTGTTTGATATTGGCCTGGCTGATATACAAACCGGTAATGTGATGTCGGCGCTTGAATATTTTAATCAGGCGCAAGAGGCATTCTGGACACAGAGTAACTATGCTTCCTGGCGTGAAGTGGTGAATCAGCAAATTGATTTATTAATCGCCATGCAATGGTTTGACCGGGCGCTTGAGAAAGTGCGTCAGCTGGTCGATTTTTCAAAAGACATGAGCGGTGAAGCCGGTAATGCCCTGCAGGATAAATTACTGGCCATAATGGCCGCCGATAACCAGTGGCAAGACATGGAGAAAGTGGCTCTGACACTGCTGGAAGAGAGCGCGGAAAAGGGCAGTATTAACGGTCAGTTTATCGCGGGCTACTGGCTAATGCATGTCAATGTTCAGCAACAGAATATGGATCTGGTAACGCGTTGGCATCAAAAAATTGAAGACTGGCTGAGTGAACACCCGCAACTGAAAGCGCCTGAGCTTTATACCCTGAATAAAATTACCTATTTAATTGAGACAGGCAACCTGCCTGCTGCTAAAGCGCTGCAGGACTCAGTAACCCTCGAAAATGATGAAGGCGCGTTATTTTCTTATCTTACTACCCGCCAACATTTGCTCAATCAGGTGGGACTTGCCGCCGCTAATAACAACATTCAGGGCATTACTTCTGCTTATGAAGAGCTGATTGCCTGGATGGACGCAGAAAGAAGCCGGGTGTTAAGCCTGACTATGGATCAAATCTCCCAGGATTTTGCAGCAATGCAGCGCAGCACTCAAAGGGAGATTCTGTCGCTTAATCAAACGCTCGAAAGCGAGAAAGAAGCGGTCGGTAAAGAAGCCACGTTTAATAACCTACTAATCGTTATTGTGGGGCTACTGATGGCCGGCATAGCGGTACTGAGTTACTTCTATATTCGCCTTAAAAACCAAAAACAATCGTCCCGTCGTCGAGGCAGTTCACGCTCGTCAGCTTAATACACCAGTCTCTTTTCAGAATAGCTGACTCTGCAAATCGTCCTGTTGCGGGGCAAAGCTAAGTGCCGGTAACGGGGTTTGTGGGTAGCGTTGGTTATAGCTGGAAATAAATTGCTGAGCTAACCAGGGCGCGTGCTGATTGTCCGGGCGATGAAAAAACAGGTAGCAGGATTTGCCCTGTTGCCGCCATAGCTGACATTTGTCGATCCAAGGTTGCAAACAGGCGGCATTGTCGTCGTTGTTATTATTACCCACAAAACGCATAACAGGCTGGTTTGCTGTGACAATCACATTAACCGACACGCGGGGCTTTTTAGTCCGGACTTCCGCGGTAATATCATTATCCACCGGGCCTTTAAAGAGCGCTCTGGTATCCATAATCACCCGGTTTACGCCCTGGTCTATTAACAGCCTGTTGAGGGCTTTTTCTTCTTCGCCCTTAGCGAAGAATACCTGGTGGCGCACTTCGGCCGCGTAAGTGAATGCCGGGGATAGGCGCTTCAGGAACGCCTCAAGCCGCGGTAATTGGTCGGGCCCGAACCCCGCCGGTAGTTGCAACATAAGCTGGCCCAGCCGGTGCTCTAATCTGGCCAGCAGATTAAGCTGTTGAGTCACCATGTTATCGCAGTGCTGCAAAGTGTTTTTATGACTTATGTCGCTATGAAACTTAAAAGTGAAACGAAAATTAGCCGGTGTGACAGCTGCCCAGTTATCTACCGTCGATGTCGACGGTAAATGATAAAATGTGGTATTTCCCTCAATACTGTTTAACTGCAGGGCATAGTCGGCCAGTTGGGTTGTGGATCGGTTAGCAAACCAGCGTTTTGGCCAGCTACTGTGCTGCCATAAAGGCAGGCCGATAAAAACAGGGCCTAATGTGCTTGTTGAGTGGATATTTGTCATTGGGCTTTGGGTAGCATTTGTTTATACTATGCGGCCTTAAATTTAAAACATAACAGACGCGTTGGCGGTCATTATCCTCATGCCGGTAAAGCAGGTAAAGGAATAATCGGGTAATTATCGGTACATTCAAGTCGGTAGAGCCAGCACCTTCACGCAACGACAAAATAGCTAACAAAGTAATTAGGGGTCGAAGACCATGCGCACAGATTACTGTGGGAAAATTAACGCATCTTATATTGGACAAGAAGTCACGCTGTGTGGCTGGGTAAACAAACGCCGCGACTTGGGTGGCCTGATTTTTATCGACCTGCGCGACCGCGAAGGCTTAGTACAGGTCGTTTTTGACCCTGATTTACCGGAAGTACAGGCCCTGGCCAATACGCTGCGTGCCGAATTCTGTATCAAGTTGACCGGCACAGTGCGCGCTCGCCCTGAAGGCCAGGTCAATAAGCAAATGTCCACCGGTGAAGTGGAAATTCTGGGTACTGGCCTGGAAATCTTTAATAAGTCAGCCGTGTTACCACTGGACTGGAATCAGGAAAACTCTGAGGAACAGCGTTTACGATACCGTTACCTTGATCTGCGTCGCCCGGTAATGAGCAATAAACTGCAGTTTCGCGCCAAGGTGACCGCAGCAGTACGCCGTTATCTGGAAGGCGAAGGTTTTCTGGATATCGAAACGCCAATTCTGACTAAAGCGACACCTGAAGGGGCTCGCGATTATTTGGTGCCGAGCCGCACCCACAAAGGCGAATTCTTCGCTTTGCCGCAGTCACCACAATTGTTTAAGCAATTGCTGATGATGTCTGGAATGGACCGCTACTATCAAATCGTTAAGTGCTTCCGTGACGAAGATTTACGTGCCGATCGTCAGCCTGAATTTACCCAAATCGATATCGAAACTACCTTCTTAGGTGCCGATGGTGTAATGGCCATTACCGAAGGGTTGATCCGCGATTTGTTTAAGCAAATGCTCAATGTGGACTTAGGCGACTTCCCGCAAATGACCTACGCCGAAGCGATGAAGCGCTATGGTAGTGACAAGCCGGACTTACGTAACCCGCTGGAACTGACCGATGTAGCAGATCTGCTGGCCAACGTTGACTTTAAAGTGTTCAGTGGCCCGGCCAACGATCCGAAAGGTCGTGTTGCTGCTATCCGTGTACCGGGTGGTGCATCGCTGTCACGTAAGCAAATTGATGAGTACACCAAGTTTGTTGGCATCTACGGCGCGAAAGGCCTGGCCTGGGTTAAAGTTAACGAAAAAGCCAACGGCCTGGATGGATTGCAGTCGCCAATCCTTAAATTCCTGAATGCTGAGATCGTTTCCGAAATTCTTGCCCGTACCGGCGCTGAAGATGGCGATATTCTGTTATTTGGCGCTGATAATGCAACGGTTGTTACCGAAGCCATGGGCGCACTGCGTCTGAAGCTGGGTGAAGACTTTGACTTACTGGAAGGTGAGTGGCGCCCGCTTTGGGTGGTTGACTTTCCTATGTTTGAAGAAGCTGATGGTACGTTGCACGCGCTGCATCACCCGTTTACCGCACCGCGTGATTTATCTCCGGAGCAGCTGGCTAAAGCGCCGGCAACAGCGCTGTCTGATGCCTACGACATGGTTCTGAACGGGGTTGAATTAGGGGGTGGTTCGGTGCGTATACACGACCAGACCATGCAGTCGACGGTCTTTAGCATTCTGGGTATCGACAAAGAAGAAGCGGAGCTTAAGTTTGGCTTCCTGCTGGAAGCGCTGCGCTACGGTGCGCCACCCCATGCTGGTTTAGCTTTTGGTTTGGATCGTCTGGTTATGCTAATGACCGGTGCAACGTCTATCCGCGATGTGATGGCGTTCCCGAAAACGACCACGGCTGCCTGCCCGCTAACCGACGCGCCAAGTCCTGCTAATCCGCAGCAACTGGCTGATTTGGCTATCGCCACAGTGAAGAAAGACGCCGAGTAATGGCTTATAAGCGTCCCGAGTCGGTACTGGTTGTGCTCTATAATGAGCACAATCAGGTACTCATCATGCAGCGTAATGATGACGCGGAGTTCTGGCAATCGGTTACCGGTACCATTGAAGAAGGGGAACTCCCACTCGGAACGGCTTACCGTGAGGTGGCTGAAGAAACCGGCGTTGTATTGTCACCGGAGTCTGGTGACATTGTGGATTGTCAGCACATTAATCAGTACGAAATTCGTCCTGAGTGGCAATACCGCTATCCGCCCGATGCGTTTGTGAATACAGAATATGTGTTCGTGGTGCAAATAAGCAGTCAGGCACCTATCATTTTAACCGAGCATTCTGCTTATGAATGGGTAGAAAAATCTGTTGCTGCAGAGCGTGTTTGGTCACCTTCTAATCAAGCTGCCATCCTGGCATTTGTACCTGAGTCAAAATAATGGTAATACTGGGTATAGATCCAGGTTCGCGTGTAACGGGTTATGGTTTAATCCGTCGACAGCAAAGTAAATTAATCTATGTTGCCAGTGGTTGTATCCGGTTAACCGATAAACCGCTGGCGCCAAGACTGGATAAAATATTTATTGGTGTAGGCGAACTAATTGAACAGTTTAAGCCCGATTGCCTGGCCATAGAGCAGGTGTTTCTGGCCCGTAATCCGGACTCCGCCTTAAAGTTAGGTCATGCCCGGGGAGCGGCGATAATAGCGGCAACCCAAGCCAGTTTAAGTGTTTCAGAGTATTCAGCACGGCAGATTAAACAGGCGGTTGTGGGGACCGGGGGAGCAGATAAAACCCAGGTACAGCATATGGTTAAACATCTGCTGGGGTTATCCGGCACACCGCAGGCCGACGCAGCCGACGCACTGGCAGTGGCTTTGTGTCATGCCCACAGCGAACAAAACCTGGTGAAGTTAGCCGGGCAAGCCCGTAAAACGGTTCGCGGCCGGTTGCGCTAAGTGCCTCACAGCAGGTAATGAAAAACGGAGTAAAATAATAACATGATTGGACGTATTCACGGCCAGCTACTGGAAAAAGCGCCGCCGGATGTATTGGTGGATGTAGGCGGTGTGGGCTACGAGTTACAGCTCCCCATGACCAGCTTCTATCAATTACCTGCCGTGGGTGAATTCTGCACGTTATATACCCATTTTGTGGTGCGTGAAGATGCACAGCTATTATTTGGCTTCGCCGATAAGTTAGAACGCGGCTTGTTTCGTGAACTGATTAAAGCCAATGGCGTTGGCCCTAAACTGGGGCTGGCGATTTTATCGGGGATGTCTGCCAAGCAATTTTTGCAGGTGGTACAGCACGAAGATGTGACGTCGCTGACCAATTTGCCCGGTATCGGCAAAAAAACCGCAGAGCGTTTAGTGGTCGAACTGCGCGACCGACTGGCGAAGTTTACTCAGAATCTGCAAACTTCCGGCAGCGAGCTGTTATCTGCCGGTGGTATCGACAACGGTGGTGAAAACGCCATCGTAGCATTGAGCGATGTGAAAGAAGAAGCCATGAGTGCCTTAGTTGCGCTGGGTTACAAGCCGCCTCAGGCGAGCAAAATGGTGAATGCGGTTTACCAGGATGATATGGACAGTGAAGCACTGATCCGCCAGGCATTAAAAGCTGCCCTGTAATACCAACAAGCCAGCAGGTATAGAGAGAAAAGTTAATGATTGAAGCGGATCGCTTAATTTCTGCCAGTGAGAGTGACGAAGACGCGGTGATAGACCGGGCGATTCGGCCTAAGCTGTTACAGGATTATACCGGACAACCCCATGTTTGCGATCAGATGGAAATTTTCATCGAAGCCGCTCGTCGTCGCGAGGATGCGCTTGATCACCTGCTCATTTTCGGACCGCCCGGTTTGGGAAAAACCACGCTAGCGAATATTGTAGCCAACGAAATGGGCGTAAATATTAAAACCACATCCGGACCGGTGCTGGAGAAAGCTGGCGATTTAGCCGCGTTGCTGACCAACCTCGAGCGTAACGACGTGCTGTTTATTGATGAAATCCACCGTCTCAGTCCGGTGGTGGAAGAAATACTCTATCCCGCTATGGAAGACTATCAGTTGGATATTATGATTGGCGAAGGACCGGCGGCACGCTCTATCAAGCTCGATTTACCACCGTTTACGCTGATTGGTGCAACGACACGGGCAGGCTCACTGACCTCACCACTGAGAGACCGCTTTGGTATCGTACAGCGACTGGAGTTTTATTCGGTCAAAGATCTGACCGACATTGTGGCTCGAAGTGCCCATTATATGCAGTTAGAAATGGACCAGAGCGGTGCCTTTGAGGTGGCTAAACGTTCTCGTGGTACGCCGCGTATTGCTAACCGCTTGTTACGCCGCGTTAGGGATTATGCCGAGATAAAATCCGACGGTACGGTGAATGGCGAGGTCGCTGCGGCGGCGCTCGACATGCTCGATGTGGATAGAGAAGGCTTCGATTATATGGATCGCAAGCTGCTTAATGCCATTATCGAAAAATTTGATGGCGGGCCGGTAGGCCTGGAAAACCTGGCCGCGGCTATTGGCGAGGAAAAAGAAACCATTGAAGACGTGATTGAGCCATTTCTTATTCAGCAAGGGTTTTTGCAACGTACTCCCCGTGGGCGCATTGCCACTCAGCGCGCCTACTTGCATCTGGGCTTTCAGGTGGGCGGCTAAGCGCTGCTCAATTTCCCCACAGTCTGATTTTAATCAATAACTAATTATCCAGCGTACTTACTATAACGATGAGATTATCGTATCAGTGGAGGATAGCGTATGAACGCAAACGTTGGTGGCATAGATAAAGTAGTAAGGGTAGTGTTTGGGCTACTTATCATTTCGGCAGGGGTTTATTATCAGTCCTGGTGGGGGGCCCTTGGTGCAGTCATGCTGATCACTGGTCTTATTAACTTTTGTCCGTTGTACCTGCCGTTTGGTCTTTCTTCCTGTAAAAAAGAATAATTCAGTCAGTATTTTTTCATTATCTTCCTGCTCGCTAGCGTTTACGCTGGCGTGCTTTAGTGTGAGCTGAATAAAGGCTGACCGAAAAACAGGCAAAAAAAACCCGCTTCAGAGAAGCGGGGTGAGAACAACAAGTGTTGAAGGAAAAAATCCAGGGAACTCATGTCTAACAGGCAATAAATAGAGAACTCATTCATCTGTCGACTTGATGAGGCGTATTATAGAGATAATTTGATTGCCGACAATTGAGAATATTTTAGTTTCGAGATTAGAAAAACTAATCTGTAAATAAAATGTTAAGCGTTGGGCTTTTGCTGTCTAACCCAGTAATGTTAAGCTTTTACGATAGATGTTCGGTGTATTGGTCGTTTATCTTGCGATACATTTATTTGGTCGTGATTGGTGTGCGCTATAGACAGGCAGCAGGCTTTTTCCTACCATGTGTCGCATCTTAATAAGGAGAAATTTCGCGGTGCATACACTCAGTATACGGGTTTATTACGAAGACACCGACGCCGGTGGTATCGTGTATTACGCAAATTATTTAAAATTTGCAGAACGGGCCAGAACCGAGTGGTTAAGAGATTTAGGGTTTGAACAAGACGAATTTCTGGAACAAAACATTGCCTTTGTCGTCAAACACGTTGAAATGCACAATAATGCGCCTGCTCGCTTCAATCAATTGTTGAGTATTCAGTCCCACATTGTAGAATTGAAGGGCGCTAGCATGACATTTAAACAAGATATTATAAATGCACAGGACCAGAAATTGCTGGTTACCGTGCAAGCAAAAATCGCCTGTGTGGATTTGGCCAATATGCGGCCACGTCGAATACCAGAGGCAATGTTAGGGGAATTTTCGCGTGTCATCTGATTTAACCTTTATTGGCTTGTTCTTACAGGCAAGTTTCGTAGTACAACTGGTTATGTTGTTACTAATCAGCGTTTCCATTGCCTCCTGGGCGTTCATCTTCCAGCGTCAGAAAGCACTTAACGGTGCGCGCAGTGAAATGAAAAGCTTCGAAGATGAATTCTGGTCAGGGGCCGATCTCAATCGTCTTTACCAGCAGTTATCCAGCGAAGAGCAGGTCAGCGGCATGGGTCATCTTTTCTGTGCCGGGTTTAAAGAGTTTGTGCGCCTACGCAAAAGCAATACCAATGCTAATGTCGTGGTCGACGGTACCTACCGCGCCATGCGGGTAGCCTTGTCCCGCGAAGTAGATAACCTCGAGAGCCGCTTGTCATTTCTGGCAACGGCGGGATCCATCAGCCCATACATCGGATTATTTGGTACGGTGTGGGGGATTATGAACGCCTTTATTGCCTTAGGTGAAGTCCAACAGGCCACCCTGTCTATGGTTGCTCCGGGTATTGCCGAAGCACTTATCGCCACTGCAATAGGCTTGTTTGCTGCGATCCCTGCCGTTATTGCCTATAACCGCTTTAGTCACCAGGTTGAAAAGCTCGAAAACAGTTACGTGAATTTCATGGAAGAGTTTTCTGCCATCCTGCAACGGCAGGCTCATGCGTCGCAGCCAAGCGCATAACATCCTTATCTAACAGGAGATAACGCTATGTATGTGCGTAAACGCCGTCGCCCGGTTTCTGAAATTAACGTGGTGCCCTACATCGACGTAATGCTGGTTCTATTGATCATTTTTATGGTCACTGCGCCGCTGATTTCGCAGGGCGTAAAAGTGGACTTACCCAAAGCCAGCGCCCAGCCTATTGAGCAGGAAGACAAGCCACCTATTATTGCCTCCGTGGATATCCAGGGGAATTATTACCTTAACTTAGGCGATAATCAGGAGCAGGCAGTAGACGAGGAAGAAATGGCCGCCCTGGTTCAGGCCCAGTTAAAACAAAGCCCGGACACACCGGTAGTGGTGAAAGGGGATGGTCAGGTTGCTTATAATGAAGTGATTCAACTGATGGTCCTGCTGCAAAAAGCCGGCGTACCTTCGGTCGGTTTGATGACCGATCCAGTTGAAAAATAGCTACGGGCTCTGATTGTGACTCAAGCGGATAAATCGGCCTTAGTGAAATCATTGGGTTTGCACCTGCTCCTTGTGATAGTGTTGCTAATAAGCGTCAGTTTGTCGTCGTCACCGGTAATGCCGGTGGCGAACAGCACGCCTGCGCCGGTAATAAAGGCCACCTTTATAGATGCGCAGGCAATCTACGACCAGCAGCGTGCGCAAGCCCAGGCTGAAGCGCAAGCAAGGGCTGAGGAACAGCGTAAACGGCAGGCTGCCGAACAACGTAAACGTCAGGAAGCCGCCGCCCGCAAGGCCCGCGAGAAAAAAGCCCGGGAAGCGGCTGAAGCTAAACGTCAGTCTGAGTTACGAAGACTAGCTGAACAAAAGGCGCGAGAACGTAAAGAGCGGGAAGAGGCAGAAAAAGCCGAAGCGGTGCGTAAAGCCAAAGAAGCTAAAGAACGCGCCGAAATGGAAAGAATTATGCAAGAGCAACTGGCAAAAGAGCAGGCGGCTATGCAACAGCAACGTCGCCAGCAGGTCTTGTCGGAAGTTGAGCGTTATCAAATAATGATTCAGCAAACCATTATGCGGTATCTGAATGCAGATTTTAAAGGCAAGAGCTGCCGGTTGAAATTAAAACTGGCGACAACCGGTTTTGTTTCTCAGGTCAGTATTGTGGGCGGTGATGCCGCATTGTGCAGGGCTGCTGAAAGCGCGGTAAGACGAGCGGAGACGCTGCCTATGTCAGATGACCCGGCGGTTTATGAAGAACTGAAAGACATTGATTTGAAAGTGGAGTTGTAATGCCTATGAGAAAACTGGGTTTTTGGATTGCCCTGGCCTATTTTAGCGTGGTTGGCCAGTTACAGGCCGCGCTTGAAATTGTAATCACTGAAGGGGTCGACAGTGCCCGGCCTATTGCAGTGGTGCCTTTCAAATGGGAAGGCGAGGGAATATTACCCGGTGATCTGACCGACGTTGTGATGAATGACTTACGTCGCAGTGGCAAGTTTAACCCGGTAACCCGTTCTGCGATGCCGGAATACCCCTCTACCGACGGCGAAGTTAACTATGGTGCCTGGGCTGCGCAGGGAATCGATACCGTGGTGGTCGGCAGTGTAAAACCGCAAGGGGTTGATCGCTACCTGGTAAGTTTCGAGATTATCGATGTGCTGCGCGGACAAATAACCGGTGGTCAGTCGAAAGTCCTGAACAAAGACGGCGGTCTGATTAACAGTAAAGACCATATTATTGATGAGCGCGCGGTAGTGATTGGTGGTGACGATTTCCGCCAGTACTCACATCGCATCAGCGACGTGATATACGAAAAGCTGACCGGCGTAAAAGGCGCTTTTCTGACTCGCATTGCTTACGTGATTGTACGGGACAGGACCAAAGTGAAGCTGCCATACCAACTGGTAATCGCAGATTACGATGGCTTTAACGAAACCCGATTGCTGTCGTCGCCAGAGCCATTAATGTCACCATCATGGTCGCCGGACGGTGAAAAGCTCGCTTACGTGAGCTTTGAGAATAAACGCCCGCAAATTTTTGTACAAAATATTTATACCATGGAGCGTGAGCGGATCACGAATTTCCCGGGTATTAACGGCAGCCCGGTGTTTTCACCGGATGGCAAGCAGATGGCCATGGTATTATCGAAAGACGGTAACCCTGAAATCTACGTGATGGATTTAGCCAGCAAAAATCTGCGCCGGATTACCCGAAATCGGGCAATCGACACCGAACCCGCCTGGGCGCCGGATGGTAAGAGTCTGATATTTAGCTCTGAACGGGGTGGTAAACCACAGATTTATCGCGTAAATTTAGATACTGGCACAGTTAGACGTTTAACCTTTGAGGGTGAACAGAACTTAGGAGCCACTTTTACACCTGACGGCCAGGAGGTTGTTTTGGTGAACAGGACCCGCGGCGACTATCACATTGCCAGACAAGATGTGGATAGCGGTGCGATTCAGGTACTGACGAGAACATATTTAGATGAATCTCCCAGTATCGCTCCGAATGGAAGCATGATAATTTATAGTACATTATACGGGGATACTCAGGTATTGTCGTTGGTGTCACTGGATGGGCGCTTTAAAGCGAGATTACCGGTGGCTGACGGGCAGGTTAAATCGCCGAGCTGGTCACCTTATTTGTTTTAACAGATTTGATAGAATCACAACTATATAAGTATAAGGATTAAGAGGATGCAAATGAATAAAGTAATGAAGAGCTTCATCATCGCCCTGCCAGTGGTGACTATGATGGCATGTTCATCAGGTCCTAGCGAAGAGGAACTGGCTGCAGAGCGTAACCGCATCGCGCAACAACAAGCCGCTGAAGAGCAAGCCGCTCAGGAAGCAGAAGAAGCGCGCGTTCAAGCTGAAGCAGTTAAACGTCAGCAAATGGCTGAAGAAATGGTTCAACAAGAGCTGCAGGCTCTGCAAAATGAACAGACCGTTTATTTTGATTTTGACCGTTCAAATATCAAATCTGATTTCTTCCCGGTACTGGATAAGCATGCCGAGTTCCTGATTAAGAATCCAGGGACTAAAGTGGTGATTGAAGGTCATACTGATAGTCGTGGTACACCAGAGTACAATATCGCCCTGGGCGAGCGTCGTGCTAAATCTGTACAAACCTACCTGTTGAATGCAGGTGTGAGTTCAAGCCAGATTTCAGTAGTATCATACGGTGAAGAAAAACCAGAAGTGATGGGTTCATCTGAGTACGCATTTGCTCAGAACCGTCGTGGTGTAATTGTTTACCAATAAGATGAGCAATCCCAATAAATCCTATAAGAAAGCCATTGCACCGGTTGCAATGGCTTTGTTGTGTCTGCCGTTAGGTGCTTTAGCGCAGTCAACAGGTGCGCCTGTTTACAACGTTAACGACAACGACCTTGAATCACGGTTAACCGTGTTAGAAAGGAAAGTTGATAACCGCTCGCAAATGCAACATCGCCTGCAACAGCAGATCGACAACATGCAAAACGAGTTGGATGAGCTACGTGGTGCGGTTGAGGTGCATACCAACCAACTGCAAAAAGTGCTCGACCGGCAACGTGAATTGTATCTGGAAATCGATAAGCGGGTAGAGGCGTTAAAACAGTCAGGATTTAGTGGTGGTGCAGGTAACGGCGCAGCCGCTGCTACCGGCACTCAACCCAGTGTGACGCCTGCTTCTACGCCTTCAACACCGGCCACCGGTTCAGCGGCAATGTCGGAGTCTGACGCTTACGAAAAAGCGGTTAATCTGATCCTTAAGTCCCGTGAGTACGATAAAGCCATTCCTGAGTTTCAGGCCTTTATCGAACGCTTCCCGGACAGCAGTTATGCACCCAATGCGCATTACTGGTTAGGGCAGTTACTGTTTAATAAGCAGCAGTGGCAGGAAGCCGCCGCGCAGTTTGAAGTGGTATCGACTAAGTTTGCCGATTCTGCCAAGCGCCCCGATGCGCTACTTAAACTGGGTGTGATTGCCGAGAAGGTAGGTAATCAGGCACGAGCTAAAGCGTTATTCGAAGAAGTGATTAATACTTATCCTGATTCGTCTGCTCGAAAATTGGCAGAAGCCAGACTATAATTTCTGACGTAGTATCAATGTTGAAAAAGGAGCCTACGGCTCCTTTTTTATTTTTTGTGCGAATAAACGGTTCGTTTACTACGCGAATTGATTTGTTTTTAAGCGGTTAAACGGTTTTTGACACAAAAGTGCAAATTAATCGTTTTTTAAGGTTGCACCGCCGCCGGAAATGAGTAATATATGCGCCCGTTGCCAAGACAAGGTGACGCGATAAATCGAAGGGTCGTTAGCTCAGTTGGTAGAGCAGTTGACTTTTAATCAATTGGTCGCTGGTTCGAATCCAGCACGACCCACCACTTCCCGATTTATCACCAATTTGAAATGGGTCGTTAGCTCAGTTGGTAGAGCAGTTGACTTTTAATCAATTGGTCGCTGG
>OJDQ01000196.1_pt1 | contig 32002 bp, 23 predicted proteins | sample 1592851 | NCBI WGS metagenome assembly OJDQ01 (sample SAMN05416774, study PRJEB24817) | seawater metagenome | isolation source: Sea water | place: Canada:Atlantic | collected 2013-07 | reverse complement strand
GTGTCTGGAGAATGAACATGAGAACATTTCGATTAAACGCGGTAATGGCCTGTCTGGCGCTTAGTTTGCCCGTTTATGCTCAGCAAGCAGAACAACAAAATAAAGCCGCTGATCCACAGCCAGCTGCCACCGAAACTGAACAGTCAGCCAGCACTGAAGAGCAGGATCTTGAAATTATTCAGGTGAAGGGCGTCAAAACGGCCGACCTGAAAGCCCGTGATTTGGAGCGCATGAAAGACGGTTTCAGTTCAGTCATATCCACCGACGAACTGGGCAACTTTGTTGATCAGAATGTGGCTGAATCATTGCGCCGTTTACCCGGTGTCACCTTGCAACGCAGTGAAGGCGAAGGGAAGTTTGTCGCCGTTCGCGGTCTTGGCCCCAGCTTCGTCACGGTTAATATGAACGGCTCCGAAATGGCTGGCGCCGGTGAAGACCGTGCTGTTGGCCTTGATGCCATACCCGCAGACTTACTGGGAACCATTGAGGTTTTAAAATCTCTGACTCCGGATCAAAACCTGAATTCCATTGGCGGTACGGTAAACGTTAAAGCAATATCGGCCTTTGACCGTGGTAAAGAAACCCTCAATCTGAAAGTGCAGGATGCTTACAACGAGCTACGTGAATCACATTCACCGCGATTTAGTTTAAACGGCACCGAGTTGCTATTCGATAATCAGATAGGTATTGGTTATGCCTTGTCTTATGAAGACCGTGAAACGCTGGTGGATGAAACCCGTCATCACAGTTCCAATGAGATGAAGTTCTACCAGGCTGACTTTGGTGTGAGTGATGAAGACATTGATGCCGGTAACCTTGGACCTGAGATCCTCGGGCCAGCCCAACTGGAATATCGACGCGAAATTGCCGACCGCACGCGCACAGCGGGTGCGATGAACATCGAATATCAGCCATCCGAGGCTGCTTATTACTACGTCAAAGGCACGTATACCAAGTACGAAGATGGCGACTTTGCGCTGCGCGAATTCTATGATTTTCAGGACGCCGGCTCATTTGGCAACGAAGAAATTTTGTTCGTAAATGGCGATACCAAAGAGTTTGTTTTGTCTGATATCGATGTTTTCCATCAGCACTTTATTCAGGAAAGTACCAACGAAACCACTACCTTCAGCTTAGGTGGGCGAAATACGTTTAACGACACCTGGATCCTTGATTACGAGTATGCCAAGTCGAAATCTGAAGAAGACTCTCGCGGTGACCGTCGCGTACAGTTCCGAGAGCGCGACCTCATCGTTTATGGGCAGGGTGGGCGCCGTAATATCAACGCCCGGGTGATGAGCCCCGCCGATGCCGCTGCTTTTGCCGGACTAGCTTATACCGACGGTATGTTTGGTAATGCGGCGCGAGGCGATGCCAGTGATTTAGCTAACTGGGAATTCGACAACCTGTTTCTGGAAGGCGGATTACGCACCGATGACCTGGAAAGCTGGCAGGTGAACCTGCGTAAAGATGTGTACAACGAATACATAAACTACGTGAAAGTGGGTGGATTGTTTACCACTCGTTATTACGCCCGGGATAAGAACCGTTGGAGTTTTGACCCTTCACCGCAAGATTGTAATGGCGATCAGGCCTGTATCGATGCCGTTAACTCCAGTCTCGCTGATTACCCGAGTGCCGTCCCTGCGGGCAGTGACTTCCAGTATCCCTTTGAAAGTGCTGCCATCGTCGATGCCATAGTGGATGTAACGCGCCAGACCGTGGAGTCAGCCACCAACGGCGAAGAGTCAATTGAAAGCACCAAAGGTGACTACGCTATCGATGAAGACACCAAAGCCCTTTATGCGATGACCGAGTTCCCACTGGGCATGGATGCCACCATCATTACCGGCGTACGCTGGGTTGAGACCGAATTTGCTTCGACCGGGTTTATGTCACTGGAAAATGATGACTTTGAATTTAATGGTGCTGGCAACGGTGAGTTGGACATTGCGATCCCGCTTCCGGAAGCGTCGATTAAATACTCAGAGTTTTTCCCCAGCGTTCATTTGCGTTATGAACCCACTGAAAACATTCTGGTGCGCGGTGCGATCTGGAGCAGCTTTACCCGGCCTTCATTCAGTCAGGCCCGGGCGTATGCGACCTTCGACAGTGATATTGAACTGTGTCCGCCGGGCACGGACGACTGTGATGATTCGCAGGGGGGGGCCAGCATCCGCCAGTTACAGGATTATATTCTGGCCTCAGATAACACCCTTGATGTGGGTAACCCTAATCTGACCGCCATGACATCGATTAACTATGACGCCTCGTTAAGCTGGTATGCGAGCGAAGATTTGTTCATGGAAATTGGTCTGTTCTACAAGGATATCGAAAATTTCATTATTGAAGTGAACGGTATAGGGATGTCTATCGCTGACCTGCCGGTGCGATTGCCGGTTAACCAGGTTACCGAGTTTGTTATCCCACAAGACCTGTTTATGGATGAAATTAATATCACCTTAAACGGTGATAAGGCCAAAGTCTACGGGGTGGAGCTTAGCTATAACCAGTACTTTAAAAACGGTCTCTTTATCCAGTCCAATGCCACATTCCTTAACAGTGATGCACGACTTGACGATACGGTTCGTCAGGGCAGCATGCCGCTGCCTGATCAGGCCGATCAAACCTTCAACCTGACTGTGGGCTGGGAAAACGAAGTCTTCTCGGCGCGGTTAATTACCAACTATCGGTCAGAGATTCTGGAGCAAATTGGCTCTTGCCCGGCGTCAGCTCAGCTCGACGATGTGAAGGGCTGTAAAATCTGGGGTGACCAGTATCAGGCGGGCTACACCAGCGTTGATGCCAAATTTAAGTATGACCTGACAGAAAACGTTCAGCTCTACTTTGATGCGCTGAACCTGACCTCACAGGAAGACTTACGCTTCTTTAAAGGTAATGAGTACAGCGGTGGCAATATCCTGTATCAGAAAGAAGTGTACGGCCAGACCTACCAGTTAGGGGCCACGATCAAGTTCTATTAAACAAGAATGAGGCCAGGCCTCTGCACAGTTAATTGAAACGGGAACGTGGTATCAGGGGCGGACACCCAGCAGTTGCCGCCCGGCCGCACTCCCGCATTATCATCCTGGGAGGGTGAATATGAAAAAGCTCAATCGCATTGCTGCTCTGGTGAGCAGCGCCGTTTTGGTAACCGGTTGCGGATTTGAACAAACCATCAACGTGAAAGAAGAACCGGCGCCTGCGCTGACCGGCCAGTTTATTGATGCTCCGGTAGGGGGCTTAAGTTACAGTTCTGAGTCTTTTCCTGACGGAACCACCAATGAAAACGGTGAGTTTTCCTATTTTCGGGGAGATCAGATAACGTTTTCAATCGGCGAATTTACCTTTCCGGTTGTGCCTGCGTCCAGTTTGTTAACCCCACTGGCATTGTTCCAAACCGATAACCCGTTTAATCCGGCAGTGGTAAATACCTTGCGGTTACTGCAGGCGCTGGATACCGATGCTGACCCTTCTAATGGCATCAGCATTTCACCTAATGCAGCGGGAGCTGCTCAGATGTTGCTTGAAGAAGGCGAGACGGTAGCCTCTTTCTTTGGCCAGGACAGCGACGCTTTTGCCGCCGATGTTGAGCCGTGGCTGGCGACCGCCGGAGGCAGTACCACGCTAGCCGATTACGATGATGCCGTAGCGCACTTTGTGAATTACCTTGAAACTGAATACGGCACCTTACTCACCAATGCCATCAACGTTGAGTTGATAACCGGCACACTCTACAACACTTATATTCAGGGCAGTACAGCGGTTAAGTCTGCTGTGACCTTTACGCCGGATGATACCGGCGGTTTAACCGGTTCGTTCAGCTATACCGAAGGTGAGGTGACCACCAGCGGCACTTATGGCTTTGCCTTTGGCCGTCGGGCGCTGGTGCTGACCACCGACACCAGCACTCACTACCTGATTTCGCGTTCGTATAATACGGTCAATCAGGTATACAGCCTGTGTTGGTTTGATGATCCGGTTGAGGCCGTAGCCAGTTTAGTGCGCGCCTGTGATGCCGGGGAGGATCCGCAGGATAACCTGCTGGTACTGACCGAAGAACAGGCCGACCTGGAGCTGATTGCATTGGAAGAACAGGCCTCTAATGTCGAGCCTGCGCTGGCAGAAAGCTTTGATACCGACATCACGACCTTTTTCTCATCTGGTTACAAACGGCTAACCGACGACCCTGACAGCGGTGCGATGTATTTTAAAACCGGCGGTAGTCCGGTCATTGACCCGGACCTCGGACAACTCAATCTATCCGGCGCACGATTCAGCATAGGTAACACGACCCCTGGTGTTGAAACAACCGCGTCTGACACGGTGGGAACCGGTATTTTTAATATCAGTGAAGGGTTTACCATTAGTTTTGATGTGATCTCACACACCGGTGCCGGCAACCTGAATATCTACGTCGACAACAATACGACCAGTCAGGGTAACTCCGTCCATGGTGGTGCCAGTAAATTTATTGGCATGAGTATTAACGAAGAGAACTTCCCTGTAGGTCAGCGCTTTACTTATACTTATGAGCCTGGAACCGATGTTACCGGCTTACCGATAGACGACCCGGATGCGCGCATTTTAGATGCGGCAATTACCAACTCCTTCTTCCAGTTACGCACCGACAGCTCGGGAAATATCACCATTGATAACCTGACTATCGAAACTGTGGCAGACGCGGTGGATGCGCCTGAAGTGCCCGAAGAGCCGGAGGAACCGGAAGTACCAGAGCAACCTGATATCCCGCAGGTGGATTTACCGCTCAGCTATAATTACGTTGGCGTTACCGAGGATATCTTCTCTGATTCTTTTGCCAGCCTGTTAAACAGCAATGGCGAAACCCTGCCGCTTTATCACCGTACCGGCGGAACCGTGATGGTGGTCAGCGATGGCCTGCAAATTGATTCCGGTCGCTTCACTATTGGTAACTCCACACCGCAAACCGAAACCAGCGCTGAGGATACCATTTTTACCGGCACACTCGATTTAAGCCGGCCGTATAAAGTGGTGATGGATATTGTTTCGGTAAGCGATACCGAGGGTAACAACAAGTTCCAGATTTATGTGGATAACAACACCAGTAGCAGCAGTAAATCGGTGCATGGTGGCGATTCACGTTTTTATAGTGAGCTGATCAACACCCTGGAGCCCGGCACCACACTGGAAGTTGAAGGTTTGGTGGCCTCCGAAAATTCCTTCCTGCAACTTCGTACGGAAAGCGGTGGTACGGTGGTGATTAACAATCTGCGCATTGAATACATTGAAGATGCCAGCCTGTTCTCCTGTGAAGATGAACCAAGTCTGTATTTCTGCGATGACTTTAGCAGCGGTAACACGGATAACTGGAACCTGCTGGCACAGCCGGACAACACTGAAGGTGCTATTGGCAGCTTTGATATTTATACCAGTGATTCCGGTAACGATATGTTGCGTTATACCGCAGGCGGCGCCGGTGGAGAAATTATTCAGCTCACCGAAGATGCCATGGCGCAAATTCCACAGACAGCAGACTACTTTGTAGAAGCCCGTATCCGTCCGCGCCAGAACAGCACAACGGCAAACAAACAGCTGTACTTCACGGCCCGATATGACAGTGCCGGTAACTGGTACGGCGGTGGTTTGAATTTACAGAACTCTTCAAGTAGTACCCGGGTGGAAATTGCCATTAGCACCGACGGTTCGATTAGTCGTCCGGTCCAGGCCAGTACCCCCTTGTTACTGGGTGAAAAAGATGGCACCGATGGCGTCTGGTATCGCGTACGCTTTGAGCTGATCGGTGATGCCCTGAGCGTGTACTTAGACGGCGAAGAGATGGGCTCGATTAACGATGCCACCTTTACTGCTAAAGGGCTAATTGGCATGTTCACCAATAATCGTTCGTTTGAAATGGACGACTTTAAAGTGGGCGATCCCAGCGTGAAGCCAGTACAACTGACGCTGGATTATAAAGACACTGAGTGGAATGCAACCACCACCACCGATCCGTTAATTGTATATGTCACGGCGGTGCAAAATGATGGCCTCACCGATGATACCTTCACTGCCACTTCGTCAGATGAAAGCGTAGTCAGCGTGGCAATTGATGGTCCTAACGTTACACTTACCCCGGCAGCCGCGGGAAGTGCCACTATTACGTTTACCTCCGGCTCCGATCCCACCCTGGTGCGCAGCGTTGAAGTGTTGGTGACCGAAGGCTTTGTTATGCCCACCAGCGATTATGGAGATCTGACAGGTAAAACCTTACCGGCAACGGCCGCGACCAACGCCTATGTGGATGGACGCCTGTCGATTACATTCGATAGTCCGCCGGTGCTGGCAGATGTTGGTGAAGTACGCATTTATGACGCCGCAGACGACACGGTTGTTGATGTCATCACCCTGGGCGGCGATATAGATGCACTGGGTTTTGCCGGACAGGATCGTCTGCGCCGGGTTAACTACCGTCCGTTCAACGTTGAGGGTAATACCCTGACCATTGTTCCGCATACCAATGCACTGACATACGACAAAACCTATTACGTCGCCATTGGCGAGGGCGTGGTAACCTCAACACAGTTGAATGGCATCGACTTTACCGGCATGGGTAAAACCGCCGACTGGTCTTTTTCCACTCAGGAAATTGGTCCTTCAGGCAGCGACGTTACCGTTGATGATGACGGCGCCGCTGACTTCAGAACAGTACAGGGCGCGCTTAACTATGTTATGGAAAATGTTGCCAAGGATACCGCGGCAACCATTACCGTTAAGACGGGTATGTACAATGAGTTGTTGTATGTGCGCAACAAGAACAACCTGACTATTGAGGGCGAGGATCGCGACAATACCGTTATTTACTACGATAACTATGAATCGTTTAACGGCGGAACCGGCGGTAGTGAAGCGCCGGGTACCGGTACACCAAATGGTGGTCGCAGCGTCTTGCTGGTGGAGAGTGCCGATAATCTGGTGCTGAACAACTTTACCCTGAAGAACAGCCATACACGTAACAATGTGGACTCTAACCAGGCGGAAACCATTTATTTCAACAGTAGTCACCGCCTGATCGCCAATAATATGAACTTTATTAGCGAGCAGGATACGCTGCTACTAAAAGGCTACAGCTGGTTCTACAACACGCTGGTGGCCGGTAACGTTGACTTTATCTGGGGATACGTCACTGCGGCGCTGTTTGAAGAAAGTGAAATTCGTACGGTGGGCGACTCAAAATACGGTGCTGATGCAACCGCTCCGGGTGGCTATGTATTACAAGCTCGGGTACAAAATGCTGACGACCCCGGTTTTGTCTTCCTAAACAGTGACTTTACCCATGGCCCCGGACCTTTAGGTACTACCGTTGAAGCCGGTTCGACCTATATTGCCCGGAGCGGCGGGAACAGTAGTTATTTCGATAACATTACGCTGATCAATAATACCTTTGCTGAGCATATTGCCACAGTAGGCTGGGCCTACAACGGCATTAACGGACAGCCGCAGCCCAATCCGGACCCGGCCACCTCAGCCGCAGGCTGGCGTGAGTTTGGCAGCCTGGATAGCCAGGGTAATGCGATTGATTTAGCTACGCGGGTTGGCGGTTATATTTTGTCTGACTCAGAAGCCGCTGATTTCAGCAGTCGCGCTGCCGTCTTCGCCGATTACAACGATGGCGCGGGTTGGGAACCACAACCGCTGGATGCGCCGGTTATTATCGAAGAAGTCACCGATAAAGGCTTTGCCGGCTATAACTTCGATATTACCGGCGGGGCCGGAGGTACGGTTGTGACTGTGGATACGGGAGCTAAACTCACCGCCGCGCTCGAAGAGGCCAGCACGGCGAATACACCGGTGACTATCTATGTAGATGGCGTGATTACCGACGCGAACAACGATGGTAGTGGTCGTTCCATTGAGATTAAGGATATGGATAACGTTTCGATTATCGGAGTGGCCGACCGTGGCGAGTTCGATGGCATTGGTATTTCCATTCGCCGCGCTAACAATATCATCATTCAGAACCTTAAGATCCACCATGTATTAACCGGTGGAAAGGATGCGATTTCCATTGAAGGCGATGACGACGGTTCAACCACCAGTAATATCTGGATCGATCATAACGAACTGTACAGTTCGCTGGATGTGGGTAAAGACTTCTATGATGGTCTGATTGATTCGAAGTCTGGCGCTAAGAACATCACGATTTCGTATAACTACCTGCACGATCACTGGAAAGCCTCGTTACACGGGCACACCGATGATGAAGTTAGCACCAATGACAGAGAGCGGTTGATTACTTTCCATCACAACCGGTTTGAGAACATCGAGTCCCGCTTACCCTTGTTCCGCTTTGGTTATGCTCATCTGTACAACAACTACTACAACAATATTACGTCTACCGGGATGAATTCCCGCATGGGAGCTGAGCTGCAGATTGAGAACAATGTGTTTGAAAATACACAGAACCCAATCGTGTCGTTTTACTCCGACGAAATTGGCTACTGGAATACCGTGGGTAACCTGTTTGGAACCGGTGTGATTTGGACTACACCGTCAGGCAATGATGTGGTGGCCGGACCGGATGCTACGCCAACCAGCAGCTATGAAGTGCCTTATGCTTACACCCTCGATGCAACCAGTGTGGTTAAAAGTAAGGTGATCAACCATGCCGGGGTAGGCAAACTGGACCAGAGCGACCTGGATATTCCGGCGGTTGACGATGGCAACGACGGTGGTTCGGGGGGCGGTAGCAGCACTGGTACAGACGTAAGCCTGCCTTACAGTGAAGACTTCAGTGCCGCCGATGAGGATACTTTCTTCAGCGCTGCCTATAAGTCGCAGCCAGCCGACAGTTCGATGCCATTGCATAACATAACCGGTGGCGGCAGTGGTATTGTGGTAGCGAATGGCGAGATTACCCTGACCAGTGCGCGCTTTACGATTGGCGATACTCAGCCCGGTACCGATACGGCTGATAGCGACACGACCGGTCGTGGCGTGTTTGACCTGAGCCGCCCTTATAAGGTGCTGGTGGACATTGTTAGCGTGAACGATCCGGATGGGGATAATAACTTCCAGATTTACGTGGATAACAACACCAGTAGCAGCAGTAAGTCATGGCTGGGAGGTAGTTCCAAGTTCTATGCCACGCTGATTAACGAGCTGACCATTGGGACACTTGAAGTGGAAGGCCCGTTGGCCAGCGAGAATTCGTTTATTCAACTGCGTACAGAAAGTGGCGGTACCGTCACCCTGGATAACTTCAGAATCGAATATACCGATTAAATCCCTGGCGGGGGGATCTGCCGTCGTGTAGAAATCCGCAGTGCTGACATCAGACTGCGGATTTTTTATATGGGTAGCCTGGAGGGTAAAAAAAAGCTGGGTTGATACTGTTTATCAGCGCTATTTATAGGGTCGATGAAAACCCAGGTAAAACATATAAATATCAATAGCTTAAGTTTGCGCCCAAGTCGGCGTGGCAAGTTTATTATTCCTGCTGATATTTGAAATAGTATACGATTTTAAATTTGTACTGGCAATTATTACAGTATTGTCATATAGTTAATAGGGCAACATAAAACGGAGGATGGCAAATGAAAGCTTTTAAACGATTCTTCAAGCGCGCACATCCATATACTGTTGCCTGGTATTTAGGCAGGAAAAATACTCAGAAAATCTTCGATTGTAAGATCAAGAAAAAGTCGGAACTACTCGACGAACAGCATGGATAATGCTTGAAGGCATAAAGGCTCCCGGAAAGGAGCCTTTTTTGCGGATAGCGACAGGCTATTCAGCACTGCTGGTTATTTAGTACACACCTTGGCACCGTGGCCGGATGTCCACTTCAGCGCATCTTTGATCAGGGTGATATTTTCAGGCACATCATACATTTCTTCGCGATGTCCAATCGCGGTATACATTGCACGGCCTTGCTCCACACAATGTTTCCATGCAATGGGATGCACGCCGCCCATAGCCAGCTCTGCCGGCTGATAGCTGTCTTCATCAATAGTGATAACGTACTCTACACCGTCCAGATCGGGTTCTGCAGCAAAGGAATACCACTCATCCTTTATTGACCAGGTGTGCGGTAGGGATTCTGCGATATGCGCTGAATTCTCGTGGGTAGTCAGTTCAGCTTGTTGGAACTGAGGGTCCATCGGGTGGCCGATGAACTGCACGCCTAACAACGCATCGCGATACCAGTCCCAGAAATAGATGGAGTCGCCGCCTGAGGCATGAACGCCGAGGAAGCCGCCACCATTGTTCATGTACTCTTCGAATGCCGCACGCTGTGAAAGGGTAAGCGTGTCACCACTCACGTTGTTCCACACTACCACATCAAACTGAGACAGGTTGTTAGCGTTGAACGCGCCACCATTGGCTGTCACGGTCACGCCATACCCCATCTCTTTGGACATGCGGGTAAGGGCCTCGGTGGCAGCGGTTACAGAACGGCCGTGGTCATAACCATTGATTTTCTGGTAGACGAGCACCTGCACCGGGGCATCATCAACAGCGAAGTACTGAGGTTCAGCATCGAAGCGGGCGCAGCGTGCCTGTTTCACCGCATCGGTGACCGGCAGGGCACTGAGTTCCGCATCGAGCTCAGCCAGGCGTGGTTTGGCCGGGTCGGCTCTGGCAATCAGCTGTTCCAATGTCAGAATGGTGGCAAAGGAAGGCATTTTTTCGCTGAGCAACCAGGCTGGCAGGGTCTCAAACAGGCCCGGGTAATATTTTTCGGCAATGGCCCGTGCCTCGGGACGAGTCATTACGTCGTAGGCCGGTAATTGCACGCTGAAAGGGGTGTCACGGAGTACACAGTCCGCAATAGCGGTATCTGCATGGGCGACGTTAGCGCTGAGTAACCCCGCGCTGAGCAGCAGTGCCTGGCTCAGCGGGTTTTTAATTAGTTTGTTAAAGTTCATAGTTGTTTACCAGGGCCAGACCGTTGTCCAGGCTTTATCACCTTCATTATACGGAATATCGTAATAGCCACCCGGTACATCGGAATGACGCAGAACCTGTGTGCCGCCGACTTTCGACGAGAAGAAACCAAAAATGATCAGTTGCTTCATTAGTGTGAAGTAATGAGGCTGGCCACTGAAGCCCTCGCCGTCCCATTGGGTGTCTTCGCCTTTATTAAAGGCCATGGCTTCTACATCAATGGCGGTGGTCAGATCGGTTTTTTGCACGGTGGTCAGTGTGGCAAAGGGTTTGCCATAAAGCGTTTTGCTGCGGGATTCAATGTCTGCAAAGCCTGCTTCAAAGAGCTTTTGTTGTTGCTCGTCATAACACTCGCGCACCATGCCGATGAAAAAAGGTGGTACGCCGGCATCTTTGGCTCCGGGCGTGTCGGTACGCGGAATAACGACTTCGCAGAGCTCAGTGATAAGCGCTACCGTGGCCTCATCGAAGCCGGCCTTGCTAACCGGCAGCAGGTCGGGTTGTTCTTCCCATACTGCCAGCGCCGGCGCATTGATAAGACCGGCACCGGTAGAGGCGGCGATCAGTTTTAACAGCGTGCGACGGTCCATAGTAGTTGATGAATTTGCCATTACAGGTTCCCCCGTTTTAATTCTTCGACAGCAAAGTCTGCTGCCCGGGCGGTTAAAGCCATATAGGTCAGAGACGGGTTTACGCAGGATGAGGAGGTCATGCAGGCACCATCGGTGACGAAAACGTTTGGCGCATCCCACACCTGGTTGTGCTTATTGAGCACGGAGGTTTTTGGATCCCGCCCCATACGTGCGGTGCCCATTTCATGGATCCCTTTACCCATATGGTAGGTGCTTTCCCAGGCCTGCGCATTTTTAAGGCCAATGCTGTCAAACATTTCAACAATGTCTTCTTTCATGGCTTTACGCATCTTGATTTCGTTATCGCGAATTTTGGCGTCCATTTCGAGCACCGGAAGACCCCAGGCATCGGTTACTGTTTTACTCAGGCTGACCTTATTACGGTGATCCGGCAGAATCTCGCCGAATCCAACCGTGCGCATGGTCCACTTGCCCGGTTCACTGAGTGTCTCTTTTAAACTGGCACCGATGCCCAGACCATCAGCGTCACGGCTGAAGCTTTGACGTTCAGCGTTACCCTGGAAGCCAAAGCCACGCAGGAAGTCCCGCTTGTCACTGCCCCAGTTAGCGAAACGAGGAATGTAAATACCGGTAGGACGGCGACCATAAACATATTTGTCGAGGTGCCCCGGCACATCAGCGGTGCCACCCAGCATGTAGTGGTGATCCATCACGTTGTGGCCAAGCTCACCAGAGCTGGAACCCAAACCGTTGTCCCACACATCGCGGGCTGAGTTCATCAGTACCCAGGCAGAGTTCAGAGTCGATGCATTCAGGAAAACTATCTTGCTTTTATAAACAATGGTTTGTTTGGTTTCGGCATCAATAATTTCTACACCGGTTACGCGCTTTTTGTCTTTGTCGTAGATGAGCTCTTTCACTATCGACATCGGGCGTAGCGTTAGATTACCGGTTTTCAGCGCTGCGGGCAGTGTGGCTGACTGGGTGCTGAAATAGCCCCCCCACGGGCAGCCTGTCCAGCACTTGTCACGATTCTGGCATTTACCGCGGCCCTGCTCAGGGCGGTGTTCGGTAATGTGCGCGGTGCGGCCCATGATCATATGACGCTGACCTTTATATTGCTTTTTCAGCCGCGTGGCCAGGTCCTTTTCTACCGCGTTCATCGCAAACGCAGGCAGAAAATCACCGTCGGGTAACACATCCAGACCGTCTTTATTGCCAGAGATACCGGCAAACTTTTCTACGTAGCTGTACCAGGGCGCAATATCGTCGTAACGGATCGGCCAGTCTATCGCGACGCCTTCTTTGCCGTTGGCTTCAAAGTCTTCCGGGTTTAATCGGTAAGACTGACGTCCCCATAACAACGAGCGGCCACCAACCTGATAGGCGCGGAACCATTGGAAGGGCTCTTTTTCGACGTAGGGCGAAGTTTTATGATCTGCCCAGGCGCCCATAGTGACTTCGTTGAACGGATAGCCCTTACCGCGAGCCATGACCGGTTGAGAAGCCAGAGCTTCTTCACTCGGACGGCCATGATGAGGGTAATCCCATAAGTTTTTATGGGTATTGGTGTAGTCCTTTACGTGCTCAACGTTTTCGCCACGTTCCAGCATTAATACCTTCAGGCCTTTTTCAGTGAGCTCTTTGGCGGCCCAGCCGCCGCTTATGCCAGAGCCAACGACGATGGCATCATAAGTGTTATTAACCATTACTACCTCATTGCTAATGACAGCGAAAAGCGCGCCGCCAATTGTTAGGGTGCTTAACTAATTGACTAAAGATACTCCTGCTGTGGGCGAATTTGAAGCAAAAAAAGTCGGAAATTAACATTTTTTTTTCTTTTGATGCAGTGAAGAACAGGCAGAATAAGGTCTGCAAGACTGCGCAGACCATATGCCTCTATTCGTTAACATTCAGTGTTAATGAAAAAGTTACCATGGAAAAAAGTAGGGGATCATGAAATAGCAGCACGCAAACACCCAAATAAGCATCGGGCTACCGAGCTTAATGAAATCCATAAAGCGGTATTTTCCTGGCTCAACAATAAGCGTAATGATGGGGGAGGCAATAGGCGTCATAAAGGCTGCTGAAGCAGCAAATAACACGGTCATCGCCAGCGGATAAGGGGAAACGCCGAGCTGGTGGGCCACGCTAATGGCGATGGGAGCCATGAGGACCGCCGATGCGGTATTGGATAAAATATTAGTGAGCAAGGCAGTAATGCCAAACAGCAGGACCAGCAGGGTTTGCGGGGATGCGTCACCCGCCGAGCCAATCATGCCGCCAACAATGATATCGGTGCCGCCGGTTTTTTGCAGAGCATCCGCCAGAGGCAGCATGCCGGCCAGCAGTACCAGGCTTTGCCAGTGAATGGCCCGGTAAGCATCGGCGGCGGTAAGGCAACGAGTGATTACCGCCGCGATAACGGAAATAAGTACCGCCGCGACCAATGGCATCCAGTTGAATACCGAACTGAGTACCATAAACGTAGTGATAGCAAGCGCTACCGGCATGCGTCGGAAGGCCGGTACCACATCGGCAGCTTCAGCCGGTGTTTCCAGTACCACGAAGTCGTGGTTTTGTTGTTGTAACTGCAATATTTTGGCCCACGGACCGGTTACCAACAGGCAATCTGACGCTTGCAGGTTTTGGTTCTGATAGTCATCCAGTGACTGGCGGTTACGCCTTACACCAAATACATCCAGGCCGTAATGATCGCGAAATTTGGCTTCACGCACGGATTTACCAATTAACTTTGATTCCGGGTGTATCAGCACGCTCTCTGCGCCAAATTCCCAACTGCGGTACTGGGTTTCCAGTTGTGAGGGGTGAAATGGCATCAGGCTGACTTCCTGTTCAACCCGTTCGAGCTGCTCCGGCGGAATCGCAACATGCAGCACATCCCCGGTATGCAGCACAATATCGGGTGATACACCGGCCTTTAATTCCCGCCAGCCCCGTACGCGCTGTGACAGGTCGAGAATGCGTAAGCCGTAGTGGTTGTACAAACCACTTTGTGCGATGGTTTTGCCATGCAGGAGAGAGGCTTCGTCGATACGTAAATACACCAGTTCCCGGTTAACCCGGTAATCGTCCCATAAGGCTTTAATGGAACGCTGTGCAGAGTGATGCTCGGCTTTACCATTGTTGGGCAGCCATTTACGGCCCACAAACAGCATGTAAAGTATCAGGCCGCCAAGCACCACCAGGCCGGGAGCAGTGAAAGTAAAAAAGCGTAGTGGCTCATAACCCTGAGCTGCCAGCTCGCCGCTGATGACCAGGTTTGGCGGCGTCGCGATGAGAGTGAGCATGCCGCTGACCAGTGCCGCATAAGACATGGGCAGCAAAAGCTGGCTGGCACAGTTACCGGTTTGCTTGGCAATCCGCATAACAATAGGAATGAAAATCGCGACCACGGCTGTGGAGCTCATGACGGCACTCAGAATGGCACTGGCAAGCATTAACATGACCAGCAGTTTATTAGTAGAGCTGTGACTGTGACGGCCTATCCAGTCGCCAACAAAGCGGGCGACTCCGGTACGGTCGAGCATTTCGCCAACAATCAGTAACGCGCCAATGAGTACGACTACCGGGTTTCCGAAACCTGCCAGTGACTCGCTAACCGACAATACACCACCTAACATCAGTGCCAGTACCACGGTAATGGCAATCATATCGTAGCGCACACGATTGCTGGCCATTAACAGCGCGGCCAGACCTATAACAAGAAATACATAATGAGCATGCCAGGCATGCGGAATAGAAAGCATGGGAACTCCCGCGACACAAACCCTGTGAAACCGAGAACAGAGAAGAAAATTTGTACAGTCAGAATACTGAAATAACGTATGGAAAAACAGTGGGCTGGATCAATAGAGTGGGAAAAACTCCCGTGCGCGTGGGTCTGTCATGTCCATCGACAACGCACGGGAAGCTGAAGAAACGTTATTTTTTCAGCAGTTCAGTGGTGCGCTTGTTGAGGTCAGCCGGGTCAACCACAGGCCAGTTGTCGTCCCAACTGATGGGTAATATGCGTAATTTTTGTAACCCGTTGTCGGCGGTTTCATAGGCATGTAACACCAGATAATCTTTACCATCAAAGGTGTAAGCTGCATTGTGGCCGAGCGCTACCCAGTCTTCATTGCCTTCTATTACCATGGTGCCGCCGCCTTCCATAAGCGATTTGCCATCACGATCCAGATAGGGGCCGGTCACTGATTTACTGCGTCCAACGCGCACGTTGTAGGTGCTGTCCATGCCGCGACAGCATTTATCAAACGAAACAAACAAATAATAGTAGCCGTTTTGTTTAAAGATATAGGGCGCCTCAATAGCGCCTTCTCCGGGATCTGCACTGTCTTCAGTACTGGCCCCCGGGCGGCTGGCTATGGAATACCACTCCTGCGGCTCTGCCAGGCGTACTAAGTCATCATCGAGCTTAACCAGTTTCAGACCATCCCAGAATGAGCCAAAGCTCATCCAGGCATTGCCGTCGTCGTCTTCAACAATTGCCGGGTCGATAGCATTCCAGTGATCGCGATGCGGCACCGATTCCACCACAATGCCGTAGTCTATCCATTTATAGTCGGGTGACTGAGGGTCAAGACTTTCATTAACCGTCACCCCTATGGCGGAGGTGTTTTTGCCAAACGCAGAAACCGAATAATACAAGTAGAACTTGCCGTTCTTCTGGTAGATATCCGGTGCCCAAAGATGGCCGTCGAAACTCGGCGATATGCGCTTGGCCCAGCTTGGTTCGTCGGGGAAAACGCGTCCGGTAAGGGTCCAGTTTTCCATGTCTGTGGATTCGTAATAGGTGATCCCCGGGCCAGTGCTAAAGACATAATAAGTGTCGCCAGCTTTGGTCATGACCGGATCGTGTACCTCAACCTGTTTAGCCTGGGCACCACAGCCCATTAAAAAGGCTCCGCTGAGTAAGCTGGTGAAGACTAAACGCAGTGTGATTGCGCCGGATTTCCATTGACGGGTTTGAATCATTTTTACCTCTGTAAGCACCTGCAAAAGAACTTGCTTAGTGTAGCAATAATCATGTTAAATATGTAATACAATATTAATAATTGATTAGCAACTGCGCAACCGCAATTGCCCATTCATTTTTAAAAACAAGGACTCGCTATGATGTATAAATTAAAAACGGTGCTGCGCAGCGGCCGGCGAATTAGCAGTGCACTCATTGCGTTATTTACGCTTACAACGGCTCTGGCAGCGCCACTGGAACCGATTGATAATCCTATTGTTGTGCAACGGGCTGACCCGTGGATTGTACAGCACGAAGACCGATGTTATACGTTTATCGGCACATCGCCGAAGTTCGATGAAATTGAACTTCGTTCGGCCTGCCGGCTCAATGATTTGAAAATTGCCGAGCCTAAGGTTATCTGGCGCAAGAACGACAAAGGGCCGATGAGTATTAATATCTGGGCGCCGGAACTGCATGAGGTTGACGGTGACTGGTACATCTATTTCGCTGCCGGCGACGTAGACCAGCCCTGGAGTATCCGGATGTATGCGCTGAAAAATACCGCCGCGAACCCAATGGACGGAGAATGGATTGAAGCCGGTCGCATTCAGACGCCGGTTGATTCTTTCTCGCTGGATGCCACAACCTTTCAACATGGCGGCAAACGTTATCTGGTGTGGGCACAGCAGGATGCCAGCCGTAGTTACAACTCGGCGTTATGGATAGCCGAGATGGACTCGCCTACCTCGATCAACTTCGATACCGTGACTTTGCTCAGCGAACCTACGCTGGACTGGGAAGTTGCCGGTTATAAAGTTAACGAAGGTGCCGCCGTACTTGTTCGCCATGGCAGGGTACTGATTACTTATTCGGCCAGTGCCACCGATCACCGCTATGCGATGGGGTTGCTGTGGGCCGATGAAAACGCCGATTTACTGGATCCGGCCAGTTGGCAGAAAAAAGCCGAGCCGGTATTCGCGACCAACGCGGCGGCCGGACGTTATGGCCCTGGCCATAACAGCTTTGTTAAAGCCGAGGATGGTCACACCGACCTGATGATTTACCATAGTCGTGATTATGAAATCTTACGAGGCACACCACTGACAGACCCCAATCGCCATGCCAGGGCCCGGGTCATATACTGGGACGCGGAAGGATTCCCGGTCTTTTTTGCAGACCAGACCGACTAGTCGAGGACAAAAAATAAGGTCACCGGTACGACGACCAGACTGGCGATATTGCCAAGGAGTACGATAGACGCCACCGTGTGTGGCGCCTGTTTGTAGCGCTCTGCCAGCATGAAATTGAGCACGGCCGGTGGCAATACTGAAAACAGCACAAAATACGCCGTATGGTCGCTGGATAACCCTGCCAGCAAGGCGAACGGGTAAGCCACCATAAAACCGGTTAATGGCCCGAATAATCCCCAAAATAAGCCGGAGCGCCAGTCCGCAAAGTCCACATCTGTCATACGAACACCCAACGCAAACAGCATCAGTGGAATGGATATCTGACCGAGCATATCAATAGGCGTGCTGGCCCATACCGGCAGTGTCCAGCCCGACAGGCTCCACACCAATCCGGCGGCGGTTGCCATGACCATGGGGTTAGTGGCCAGGGTTTTCAGCTGTGCCTTGTCGTGCAGGATATACACGCCGAGGGAAAAATGCAGCAGGGTACTGACCAGGAACATCGCAATGGCGGCACTTAAACCGGCCTCACCAAAGGCCAGTAAAGCCAGTGGCAATCCCAGGTTACCGCAATTGTTAAACATGGTCGGCGGAGCATAGGTTTTGGCTGAGACTCCCAGCCACTTGCAAACTGGCAGGGCCAGCAGGCCTGAGCCGACGACCATCAGGAATGTACCCAGCATCAGGTCGAGGTAGCTGAACAGATCAAAGGATTTGGAGGCCATAACAGAGAAAATCAGCGCGGGCACAAAGATGTCGATATTGATGCGGTTGGCTACGCCCATATCAGAGTCGGTTTTGCGGGCATACAAAAACCCCACCAGCACCATAATAAATAACGGAAATACCGTGGAAAAAATCCGTTCAATAATAGGCAATAACGTGTAGCTGTCTGACATGACAATCCTGTCTCTGAGGCAGTGCGGATAACCGCAAGGCAAAGAATAAGCGAGAATTCAGAGTAACGTGGATGGCAAAACGATACCAACAGATTGCGACAGAAGATGAAGGGGGCTCGGTAGTTGCCTGCGAGATTACGCCATTACTGGGCAAAGTGCTGACAATTTCATCCAGACCGTTAACCACAAATGAAGTTTCATTGCACCAAAAAGGTCCAAAGGTTCAGAGGAACGGGCAATTATTGTCGCTTTCTTTTACAGCTACACATGACCTGAAATTTAACTCTATGAATTATCTTATATAAAAAATTGGCCTTTTATTTGCTGTTTAATTTTTGTACACCTGGAGTCTTCTTCTATTTTCGGCTGACTGATATAAAGCCGCCCTTAAAAGGAATTAATGATGAAATTCAAATCTCCGCTAATTGGTCTGAGTACGCTGCTGTTTGGTGTTGTACATACTGGCCAGGCTGATGAGTTGCCTTCACCCGTCGTCGACACTGATTACCACTACAATGGCGCGCCCAGCGAAGAACTGGTTGAGCTGGGTCGTCTGTTATTTTTCGATAAAATCATGAGTGGCAATAAGAATATTTCCTGTGCAACCTGCCACAGTCCGCTGACATTCAGTGGTGACGGTTTGTCATTAGGTGTCGGAGAGGGGGGGAGTGGATTAGGCCGTTATCGCAACACCGGTGAGGGAGATGATGCGGTTGAAGGACGTATCGGCCGGCATGCACCGCATCTTTATAACCTCGGCGCTAAAGAGTTTACTCATATGAATTGGAATGGTATTCACTTTGAAGCGAATGGGCAGGTTAATACTGCAGCCAATCGTGATACGCCCCCAGACTTGGATAACGTGCTGGCTGGCCAGGCACTGTTTCCCATTCTTAATCAAAACGAAATGCTTGGCGATCCGATTGAAAATGAAATCGTCGCCCGTTTGATTCTCTCCCGCAATAATAGCTTCCCGCCGCTGTGGAATGCTTATATGGAGCGGCTGCGGGTCAATCCGGATTATGTGAGTTTATTTGATGCGGCCTTCAGTGATGTCAATAGCCCGGCAGATATTCAGATTCAGCACTATGCGAATGCGGTGGCCGCCTTTCAAACCGTCGCATTCCGGAGTGATAACAGCCCCTTCGATGCATACCTTCGTGGCAACTCTGAGGCACTAACGGCGCAGCAGTTGCGTGGTATGGATTTATTTTACGGCGCAGCGAATTGCAGCAGTTGTCATAGCGGTAAATTCCAGACCGACCATCAGTTTTACGGCATCGCTATTCCACAGGTAGGGCCGGGGGGCGAGGGCAGAACGCCTCATCAGGACCGGGGCAGGGCAGAAGCAACTCGTAATGATGAAGACTGGGGCAAATTCAGAACACCCTCCTTACGAAACGTGGCGTTAACGGCGCCATATGGTCATACCGGCGCTTATGCCACGCTGCGCGGCATTGTAATGCATCACCTTGATCCTCTCACCGCCCTGGAAAATTATGATCCCAGTCAGTTAGTCAAACCATCGCGGGATGATTTGGATGCCGATGATCTGATTGGCTATGACGACCTCAGTCTGCGTCAAATAGTGATAGATGCCAACGACCTGCAGCCGGTATCGCTTAGCGAGGCAGAAGTGAATGATTTACTGGCATTCCTGGAGTCATTAACCGATTTTAACGTCATGGAGCAGCTGGAGTGGATCCCGCAAAGCGTGCCCAGTGGTTTACCGGTAAAAGACTAGGTCAGGTTGACTGTATCTCTGGCCTATTGTGGCGAGCGTGTTGCACACTGACTTTCCAGTTGGGTAATACGCTCAGCAAAGGCATTGCCCAATGTGAGGTAATCCTCAGAGGTATAGTGCCAGCCATCGTTAAGGTGGGTGAAGTGTTCGGTGATGGTGACCAAAGCGGCGCAGCTGTCCTGTTCAACAAAGTGCAGTTGCGCTTGTTGCACCACGCTGCCCCAGTTCATTCTGAGGCCGTCTTCAGGGTCCATTCCTGAATCGGTAATTTTGCCTAATACAACAGGCAAATCGGGCTTGCGAAGGGCGGCCCTGAACAGTGCTACTATGTTTTTCAGGTTGTCTGAATAGCGTTTGGCGGTGATTTCACTGTCGTATGCATCCGACTCCCCCTGCATCCAGATAATGCCCGCTGGCTCAAGGGTGTCTGGCTCACCATCGCCGTCAATATCTCGTGCGGCAAAAGCTTCCCGGAGTGTGGTTAAAAAGTGGTCGTACTGGTTGATGCCATTGCCACGGCGATAGTCCGGATACCAGTTATTGCCCACTCCATAGCCCAGCGCTGAGCCGCCCAGGGCATATTTAATCAGGGCAACATTGTGCTGCGGGTGAAGTGTAGCAATGCGATGGCCAAAACTGAGTTCCGGACCAAAATAATCAGAGCGCTGGTTAGCCTGGGGGGTAGCCGAAAACTGACGACCAAACCCCGGTTGCAGAACCTCCCACAGGCCAACACCACCATGGGGTTTAAAGTCGGCCACCGGATTCCCCTGGAAAATCGGCACTGTAGTTAATGGCGTGCGGTACTGTGCGGGTAAATCACTGTTTTCACCGAAGCCTTCCATGTTGGACTGGCCACCGAGGTAATACACTTTATACGTTGTTGCCATTACCGGAGAGGTTATCAATAACATTACCATGAGTAGTCTTCGCATAACGTCTCCTTGGTGGTGATTAATCACCCGGGCAGGGGGCTTAAAGCAAAGCCGGTGACGAAGCACCGGCCTGGCTGTTTACCAGAAGCGGATATAAATAAAGGCAGTGATACCCAGAATACCCACCGTATGAATGTAATCCCATTTATCGAGGCCCTCGACAACCTCTTTCATGGTGCCCTTGCCCAGAGTTCGGAAGGTAAGGCCCTGCAGCTTCTCTTCACTGGCCGCTTTGGTGAACATACTCACCACAATCATAATGATGGTGACCAGTACGAACAGTAAAATACAGTAGTACAGCCAGTTCATCTCCACAATCCAGGCAAAGCTGGTGTTTGCCAGGCTGTCCTTAAACGGCAGCATGACCAGTCTGATCATACCCAGTACAAAACCCGAAACCAGACCTGCATAGCCGGCCGCCGGTGTAATTCGACGACTTACCAGACCGAGCAGGAATACCGCAGCAATACCCGGGGCAATAAGCGACTGTACGCTTTGCAGATACTCATACAAGACATCGGCAATTAAGCTCATTACCGGGATCCAGAGTATGCCCAGGATCACAATGACGATAGTGGCGAGACGGCCCACTTTTAGCAGATGCTTCTCGCTGGACTCCGGTTTGAATTTCTTATAAAAATCAATGGTAAACAGCGTAGCGGAAGAGTTGAACAGCGATGCCAGTGAACTCATCAGCGCAGCAACCAGACCACCGATAACAATCCCTTTTACCCCGGAAGGTAATAGTTCGGCTACCAGCGTTGGGAACGCCTGGTCAGCACTGGCGTAGTTGATAATGCCCTTCTCTTTGAGAGCAACCGCAATCATGCCCGGGAACAGGAAAATGAATACTGGCAGTAATTTCAGGTAACCGGCAAACATGGTACCACGACGGGCTTCTTTGATGCCCTTGGCTGATAATACGCGTTGTACAATATATTGGTCGGTACACCAATACCAAAAGCCGATAATAAAAGAGCCGAAAATAATGCCAGGCCAGGGGAAGTCCACATCGCTGGCTGCGCGAATGAGGTGCAGGTTAGCGTCGTTAATGCGCTCAACTTCCGACCAGCCGCCGACCTGGTCAAGGCCTATTACCAAAATGAACACTGAACCGATTATCAGTACCGGGGTTTGCAATACTGAAGTCCACATAATCGCCTTCATACCACCGAGTACAGTGTAGATACCGGTAATGATGACCAGACCTAAAGCGGAAATCCAAAAGAAGTCGATACCCCAGATGCTGTCGATGCCGAGGATGGTTTTAAAGGCAATCCCCCCGGCATAAACGGTCACCGCAACTTTGGTCAGTACATAACTGACGAGTGAAATTACGGATAGAAAGGTACGCGAGGCTGAATTGTACCGGCGTTCGAGGAACTCCGGCATAGTGTACACTTTACTGCTCCAGTAAAAGGGAACGAAAACCCAACCAAGGAGCAGGATGATCCACGACTGAAGTTCCCAGTGAGCCAGTGCCATACCCGACTGAGCCCCTGAGCCTGATAGGCCAACGAGGTGCTCTGAGCCAATGTTCGAGGCAAAGATAGAGGCACCGATTACCAGCCAGCTGGCGTTACGACCGGCAAGAAAATAATCGGCCGTATCTTCTTCTTTTTGTCGCATGGACATTCCGACCACGCCCAGTAACAAAATAAAAAATCCAGCCAGAACCAGCCAGTCGAGTGTACTTAATTCAACCATGTAAAAATCCTGATACCATGATGTCAGCTCAAAATAATTAAAAATATTATATTACAATATGGGCAATGAAAAGCTTTTTGTTAAAACAGCGTTAAATTCCATAATGGGGTTAATAGATTGTTTTTAGTGCTGGATCAATTTTAAACGCTTGCACGTTGGGGGCTTACAACTCTATGATGTGAACAAATATATTAACAATAAAGCCAACAGGTACCGCCGATAAATATGATATTATCCGTGGTTATGGCCGTAAGCAGAAAGATTATAATCCATGGCGCGAATTGAGAATTTAAATCTGTCGCAACGCGTTACCAATGAACTGGGTAAAGCGATTATTGCAGGAGTCTATGGCGAAGGCTCTGGTCTTCCAACTGAAGCTCAGCTTTGTACCGAGTATGGCATCAGTCGTACCGCAGTACGTGAAGCGGTGAAAATGCTGGCAGCGAAGGGGTTAATATCCTCCCGGCCGCGGCAGGGGATCCGGGTTGAACCGCCCGAAAACTGGAATTTATACGATACCAGTGTGCTGGGGTGGATGTTTGAAAGCAGCCCGTCCTTGCTGGTATTGAAAGAGTTTTTGCAGATGCGCCTGGCCATTGAGCCGCAAGCGGCAGCGCTGGCCGCTAAACATGGTTCACCAGAAGCCATTGCGCAAATTGAGCTGGCTTTAAATGCCATGGATAACGCTGCACAAACCGACGGCTCTATCCATCAGCCCGATTTAGAGTTTCATACGGCCATTTTACTTGCCAGTGGCAATCGCTTTTTCTACCAGCTAAGGGATTTCATCAGCACCGCTTTAAATGTAAGCTTCCAGTATACGACTAACGCAAAGGACAGCCTGCAAACCATCGCCGACGAACATCGCAAGATTTATCAGGCGATCAAAAATGGTGAAGCAGAGCGAGCCAAAAACATGATGGCGTATCTGATCGATGAAGCAATGGCTTACATTGAGCTGAAGATTGCTGAATCTGAACTGTCAGCGTAACAAATTATTATTTAATAACGAAAGTTGGTGTGTACTGAGCCATCATCTATGGTGATTTTTTTATGACCCAGTCGTCTGATACTTCAGCCTGTTATCCAAGCCTGAACAACCGCAGCGTATTTATTACCGGCGGTGGAACAGGTATTGGCGAGGTTATGGTGGAACGATTTTGTGCACAGGGAGCCCGGGTGTGTTTTGTTGATGTCAATGTAGACAAAAGTCAGGCATTGGTAGAACGAATAGCGCAGGCCGGAAAAGGCCAGGCCACTTTTATTGAGTGCGATTTGCGCGACCTTAATGCCCTTAAAGGGGCTATCAGTGAGGCCGCAAAACTGCATGGCGACATTAGCGTGCTGATTAACAATGCGGCCGATGATACCCGTCACGAATTTGAAGAGGTGGACGAGGAATACTGGAATGATCGCATTAATGTAAATCTGCGTCCGAGTTTTTTTGCCGCCCAAGCGGTTGTCGAGCAAATGCGCCGCTGCGGTGGTGGCAGTATTGTGAATATGGGGTCGGTAAGCTGGCGCCAGAAGCAAACTTGCATGCCCGTTTATACGACGGCGAAAGCAGCAATTGATGGCCTGACCCGTACCCTGGCCGCTAAACTTGGTCCCGAGCATATTCGGGTGAACACGCTGGTTCCGGGTTGGGTGATGACCGAGAGACAGATGACCCGTTGGGCTGGTCCTGAAATTGTTCAGGAAGTACAACAGGCCCAGTGTATTCATGAAACCCTGTTACCCATCGATATTGCCAACGCGGCATTATTTCTCGCCGCTGACGATAGCAAAATGATGACAGCGCAAACGCTGATAATCGATGCAGGCTGGGTATAACGCCATTCAAATGTCTGCCGGTGATGCGCCGGCATGCCTAATCCTCTGATATTTTCTTGTACTGCGGCTTGGCCTACAGGCCATGCTGCGGCTGCAAACAACTATTCCGACTAATTGTTATGTTGCAAAAATGTTTACATTCTGGCACTGTGCACAAATCATATGTAATATAATATGTAAATTGCATGTTACGCATAACAGTTTAGTTTTAGTTGAAGGATTGTTTGTTTGACCGACTATATCCTGGTGTATCTGGTCCTGATCATCGGTTCATGCTTGCAGAGTGTTATCGGCTTTGGGCTTGGCCTGTTGGGTGCACCGCTTATCTTTCTGATCATGCCCGAACTGGTTCCTGGGCCTATGATCCTCAATGCTTTACTGTTAACCACTCTGCTGGCAGTTAAACATCAGTACGATATCGACTTAAAACAGACCGGCTTCTCTATTCTTGGCGGCACGGCGGGTGTGCTGGTGGCAGGTAGTGTGCTGCTTTATATTGATGCCCATCAGTACCAGATGCTACTTGGCGTCTGCATCATTGCTGCAGTGATATTGTCGCTGGTGGGTGTTACACCGCGTATCAGTGTTATCTCCAATTTAATTGCGGCCATGATATCGGGCTTTATGGGAACGACCACATCGGCCGGTGGTGCCCCCATGGGCTTGCTTTATCAGGCGGAAGACAAAGATAAGATTAAAGCCAACCTGAGTGTCTTTTTTGTTTATATCAACATGTTTGGCATTGCCGTTTTGTGGTTTACCGGTGCGGCGGGGCATGACGATCTTGAGCTCTTCTTAAAATGTATTCCGGCTATTCTGATTGGCTGGTTCGCATCGTTTTTCATTAACCGGCGTATCAACGAAATACTGGTTAGAAAACTGATCCTGGTGGTGGCAGCGTTTGCCGGTACCGTGCTGATTGTTGCCAGTTAAGTCGCACTTCTTCTTTCCCCTGGCTTTCATAAACTTTCCCTTACCTGTCCGTTTGGACCGCTGATTTCATGTTCCTTTACATTTAAATTTAGCTTTCTTCTGCAAAGGTTATTGCGGAAGGGGGTCTCGGCAAACCTGTATATACCCGAGACAAAATTGTTTTCAGATGATCAGCTGAAAATTAAACCCATGTGAAGGAACAATCTATGTATGAATTAAATAGCAAGCATATCGAGCTGGTTAGCGGTGGCGGTGACGTTATCGATGCCGCAGAAGGCGCTACAACTGGTGCAGGTGCAGGCGCTACCGTGGTCGGTATTGCCGTTGCAGTAGGAGCTACTGTTACCGCTCCGGTTGTGATTGGTGTGGTAGCTGCCGGAGCTTTGATAGGAGCAGCTTATGAATATTTCTCAGACTAAGGAGAGCAATATGAGATGTTTGGAGTCAGACGAGTGTATGGTGGTTACAGGCGGGTCGGTAAGCGGTACTGAAGCTCTCGAAGCTGCGGGCTCAGGTGCGCTTTCCGGAGCCGCTACGGGGGCTACTGTAGGTGCTGCCATGGGGGGCATTATTGGTGCTGCCGCAGGTGCAGTGGCTGGCAGTATCGTAGGCGCAGTGGTGTCCGGTGTTGATAGCATAGTTGATCAAATCCAGGACGATGGTGGCAGTGTCTTCTAACGCTTGAGCGGTTCGTTAAGAACCGCTTTTTCCTCTATGAATCGTAAACTATTATTCGGAGAAAACACATGGAACGTATCTATATTTACTCAAGCCTGCTACTGATGACTGTGGCGGTTTATCACGGCTTTAGCGAAGGATACATCTGGTTACCCGTTATCCTGACGCCCATTGCGCTTGTCGTTGCGGCAAAGCTTTATGCTCACACACAGGGCAAACAACTAAGCCATTGGCAAAAAGAACTACCGGTACTGAAAGTCATGGCTTACGTACTAAGAGACAAGCGACTGTGCCAGCAACAAAATAGTCAGTCATTATTTGCTGTACTGTTTTTCGGTAGCTTTTTCCTTTGTGCTGATATCTCAATGGTTTTATTCTTAAGTGACATTCACTATTCGATTCTGTTTGCAGGTTGTGTAAGCTTTGCCTTTCTCTATTCAGCTTTGATGGTGAATTATCAGCCGGCCAGCTGACTAAAGGAGTCAGTTATGGATGGGGTCACCCGCAGGACTATTTAACAGCGAAAAGATGTAATGCCGGTCAAAATTTTAAATGTAAGTCGTCACAGGTGCAGCCTCGGCGAGGGCATCTATTACAGTGCCCGGTACAACTGCGTTTTCTGGGTTGATATTAAGCAGCAGGTGTTATACCGAATGGATTATACCACTAAGGCTGTGACGGCTACTCCAATGCCAGAACAAATTGGATGGCTAAAAGAAACCCGTTCCGGCCGTTTTATTGTTGGATTACAGTCGGGCATATACTGGCTAAACGACGATCTGAGCTGTGGCGAGTGCTTTTTGCAGCTGAGCGAAGAACCGTCAGGCAATCGCTTGAATGATGCAAAAACCGACCAGGCTGGCCGGCTGTATTTTGGCACCATGGATGATAGTGAAGCGGCAACTAGCGGTAGTCTTTATCAACTGACCAGTCTCAACGAAAATCGCAACTTACATAAAGTAGACAGTGGCTATGTCGTCTCTAATGGCCCTGCCATTAATCTTGCCGGAGACCGGCTTTATTCGGTGAGTTCTGCCACCCGAACCATCTACACCTTTTCCGTTGATAGCAATGGACAGCTAGCCGATAAACGCCAACACATTGTTTTACCCGCGCACCACGGTTATCCGGACGGCATCACGGTGGATAGCCAGGACAACCTTTGGGTAGCCTGCTGGCAAGGTCACGGATTATGCTGTTACAACCCTGCCGGGCAACTGATTAAACGAGTGGTGTTACCCGCGCCGCAAATTACCAACGTCACTTTTGCTGGCGCCGACTATTCTACCTTACTGGTTACCTCTGCCTGCATTGGCATGAATACAGCTGCGTTAAATCGCTACCCATTGGCGGGGAGTGTGTTTGAGCTGGATGTTGGGGTAACTGGCGTACCGGAGCCGCTGGTTAACGACAACTAAACCATGGATTCAAAAAGGGTATTTTTGCTTTATAAGGTAAACGTATACCTGCTTCGCTGATTACGAAGCTGACTATTCACAGCGTTAAAGCAGACGAATTATCGGCTCAAGCTCGTCTTAATAGCTTAGAGTTATTTACATCTATGTAAAAAAAGATGAGAATAGGGAAAACGTTTACCCTTTAGCAAAGCAGGAATTTAACATGTCTGTTTCTTTTGAGCCGTCCGATCATCCCCACCGGCGCTTTAATCCATTACTTAAAGAATGGGTATTGGTATCGCCGCACCGGGCCAAACGCCCATGGCAGGGTCAGCAGGATGAGCCCGATCAGTCTGTCTTACCTGCCTATGACGAAAGTTGTTATTTATGTCCGGGTAATACCCGCATTAACGGCGAAGTGAATCCGGCTTATGCCGGCACCTTCGTGTTTACCAATGATTTTGCTGCCTTACAGCCGGACACGCCAGACTCTGCAGACACCGATCCGTTGTTCCGCTATCAGTCAGAGCAAGGGTGTAGCCGGGTTATTTGCTTTTCACCTGATCACAGTAAAACACTGCCTTTACTGACCGATGAAGAAAGACTGGGCGTAGTGAAATGCTGGATGGCACAAACCGCAGAACTTGGCGTTGACTACCCGTGGGTACAGGTGTTCGAGAATAAAGGCGCGATGATGGGCTGTTCCAATCCACACCCCCATGGTCAGGTTTGGGCGCAGCGCCATTTACCTACCCAGGCCGAAAAGAAACAGGCCAGTTTTGCCGAATATTATCAGCAACATAAAAGTTCCTTATTACTGGACTATGCAAACCGTGAAGTGGCATTAAACGAACGGGTTGTGTGTATTAATGACGATTGGCTGGTAGTAGTGCCCTATTGGGCGGCGTGGCCGTTCGAAACACTGTTACTGCCACGTTTTAGTGTGTCTTCGCTGGCTGCGCTGAGTGATTCACAGGCCGATAACCTGGCCGCTATTGTGGGTGAGATCACCAGCAAGTATGACAATTTATTTAACACGTCTTTTCCTTATTCCATGGGGTGGCACAGCCAGCCTTGCGATGGTGAGGAACACCCGGAGTGGGGATTACACGCTCATTTCTTTCCACCTTTGCTGCGCTCTGCCAGTGTCAGAAAATTTATGGTGGGTTATGAAATGATGGCCGAGGCCCAGCGCGATCTGACCCCGGAACAAGCTGCCCAGCGCTTGCAGGCACTATCAACAACGCATTATAAAAAGGCCGGCCAATGACACTTGCTGATGTTTCTTCTCTTTTTACCACTTATTTCAATGCCGCGGCCGAGGTTACCAGCCATGCCCCTGGCCGGGTCAATCTGATTGGTGAACACACCGATTACAACGAGGGATTCGTGTTTCCGGCGGCAATTAATTTTGGTACCGCTATCGCTGCGGCCAGACGGGATGACGGTATTATCAGGGTGGTGGCCGTTGATTACGATAATGCGTGTGCCGAATTTTCCCTCGACAACATTGAGCATCAGCCACAACCGGGCTGGCTTAACTATGTGAAGGGCGTTTGTCAGGTGGTTCGTGCCAGGTATCCGCAGCTAGGCGGGGCTAACCTGGTGGTCACCGGTAATGTACCACAAGGGGCCGGCCTGAGTTCTTCGGCTTCTTTTGAAGTAGCAATCATCAGTACGTTAACTCAGCTTTATGACCTGAATATTGAGGGGATTGAGGCGGCGCTGCTTGGCCAGCAGGCCGAGAATGAGTTTGTTGGCTGTTCCTGCGGCATTATGGATCAACTGATTTCTGCGTTAGGTAAACCCGGTAAGGCCATGTTGCTGGATTGCCGCGATTTGTCTCAGCGCTTTATCGCCCTGCCCGAAGACTTCGCGATTATGATTGTGAATTCAAACGTTAAGCGTGGCCTGGTCGACAGTGAATACAATCTGCGCCGTCAGCAGTGCGAGTCGGCAGCCAGTAAACTTGGGGTAGCCAGTTTGCGGGACGCAGACATTGCTTTGCTGGCATCGCACAAAGCAACCTTAACTCCAGACGAATACAAACGGGCGCGCCACATTATTACTGAAAATGAGCGAACGACCACCATGTTCGATGCCCTTTCAAACGGTGATATTGGCAAAGTAAGCCAACTGATGGCTGAGTCTCATGATTCCATGCGTGATGACTTTGAGATTACAGTGCCAGCCATTGATACTTTAGTAGAAATTATCCAGCAGACGATAGGTGAATCAGGCGGTGCCAGGATGACCGGAGGCGGTTTTGGCGGTTGTGTAGTTGCTTTATTACCAAAAAATTTGCTTTTAGGGGTGACTAAACAGGTGGAAGACAAGTATTATGCGAAAACTGGGCTGAAACAAACTATTTACATTTGCACCGCTGAACAAGGTGCTTTTGACAAAAATTGTTAATTCGTTGCTCATTTACGTATTAAAATTACAAATCTGTAGGTCGCAACATGAAAATTGAAACACTCGACATAACGTTATTCGTTATCTATGTCATTGCCTTAATAGGTATTGCATGGTGGGTTTCCCGGGAAGAGAAGGGACACGAGAAAGACACCAATGATTACTTTCTGGCCGGCTCCAGTCTGCCTTGGTGGGCCATTGGCGCTTCACTGATTGCAGCCAATATTTCGGCAGAGCAAATCATCGGCATGTCCGGTTCTGGCTATATGGTCGGGTTAGCGATCGCGTCCTATGAGTGGATGGCTGCTATTACCCTGATTATTGTAGGTAAATACTTCCTGCCAATCTTCCTTAAACACAAAATCTACACCATGCCGCAATTCCTTGAGCAACGCTATGACCACCGTGTACGCATGGTAATGGCCGTGTTCTGGTTGGGTGTTTATGTGTTTGTTAACCTCACTGCGGTGCTGTGGCTGGGCGCGTTGGCGATCAATACTATTGCTGGTGTCGACCTGATTTACGGTATGATTTTCCTCGGCTTATTCTCTCTGGCCTACTCTTTGTACGGTGGGCTTAAAGCGGTAGCCATGACCGACATCATTCAGGTAGTGCTATTGGTTCTGGGGGGCTTGTTCCTGTCATACACGGCTTTGAACATTATCGGCGACGGTGCTGGTGTGTGGGCAGGTTTCAATACCGTTACTGAGCAACTGCCTGGCAAGTTCGATATGATCCTCAGTGAAGACAATCCACACTACATGGATCTGCCGGGCCTCTCGGTTCTGATTGGTGGTATGTGGATCATGAACCTGTCTTACTGGGGCTTCAACCAGTACATTATTCAGCGTACGCTGGCTGCGAAGAGTGTTAATGAAGCGCAGAAAGGGATTGTATTTGCTGCCTTCCTGAAAGTACTGATGCCGTTGATTGTGGTACTACCGGGTATCGCCGCGGTGCTGCTGGTACCTGATCTGGAAAAAGCCGACCAGGCCTATCCATCGCTGATGACGCTGATGCCGGTTGGCCTCAAAGGCATTATCTTCGCCGCACTGGTTGCTGCCATTGTGTCGTCGCTGGCGTCCATGACAAACAGTGTTTCGACCATTTTTACCATGGATATCTACAAAGATCGCAACCCGAATAAGAGCCAGCATCACTACGTGAAAGTCGGTCGTATTGTGAGTTTAGTGGCACTGATTATTGCCATGCTAGTGGCTAAGCCTCTGCTGGGTCAGTTTGATCAGGCGTTCCAGTATATTCAGGAATTTACCGGCTTCTTTACACCGGGTATTGTCGCCTTGTTTGCACTGGGTATGTTCTGGAAAAAGACAACGGCTAACGGTGGTCTGGTTGCCGCGGTGGGTTCCGCAGTATTCAGTCTGGCATTTAAATTACTGCTGCCTGAGCTGCCATTTATGGACCGTGTGGGCATTGTATTTTTACTGTGTGTTGGTCTGGCAGTCGCAATCAGCCTGTATGAAGGCAAAGGCGACCATGACCACGCTGTTCAGCTTAACGATATTAACTTTAAAACGTCTTCGGTGTTCAATGTGGCCTCTGTCGCATTAACCATCGTGGTGGCGGCGTTTTATATCACCTGGTGGTAGTCTCTACCGCTTGCTGATAGCGTTTCTAAAAGCCTCAATTTGATTGAGGCTTTTTTTTATCGTGCGCCGGGCATGGCGCGTGGTGTTTCGACACCGTTTAACTCATTGTGGTGGTGAGTTGATGACTTGGAGGTGAAAGTCCTCTGCACACCCGGCAAGGG
>OJDQ01000195.1_pt1 | contig 32044 bp, 25 predicted proteins | sample 1592851 | NCBI WGS metagenome assembly OJDQ01 (sample SAMN05416774, study PRJEB24817) | seawater metagenome | isolation source: Sea water | place: Canada:Atlantic | collected 2013-07 | reverse complement strand
GTATTAGACAAGCGTCCCTACGTAAAAGGTAACGCTAATATACACCCATCTATTACAGTGTTAGTGGTTGGCGAAACAGCCAGAGCGGACAAGTTTTCAAGCAACGGCTATTCGAGGCGTACTACGCCTAATATCCAGAACGCAGGTGCAATCAGTTTTAGCAAGGTGACATCTTGCGGCACTGCTACCGCAGTCTCCGTGCCATGTATGTTCTCAAGACTTTCACGAGAAAATTATGATTCGCGTATTGCAGACAGTCAGGACAATGTTTTAGACATCATTCATCGTGCAGGTGTTGACGTCACCTGGATTGACAATAACAGTAGCTGTAAAGGAGTATGCAAGAGGGTAGAGACTATAGACTTCAACCCGTCAAGAGATCTCAAGTTGTGCGATGGAGATTATTGTTATGATGAGGTACTTGTTGACCTTTTAAGAGAAACTCTTTCAAGGCCATCTAAAGAACATAGAGTTATAGTCTTACATATGATTGGCTCACACGGGCCTACCTATTACCGGAGATACCCAGAGAAATTTGCTAAGTTCGTGCCTGATTGTCCCAGAAGTGATATCCAAAATTGTGAAGAGGCAGAGCTGACAAATACGTACGATAATACTATTGCATACACAGACTACGTACTAGGCCAGATTATTGAACAGCTTGCCAATATTCCTAATTCGTCGATGCTTTATTTATCGGATCATGGTGAGTCATTGGGAGAGAATGGGCTTTATTTGCACGGTTTCCCCTATAATTTAGCGCCTGTTGAGCAAACTCATGTACCAATGGTTTATTGGGCCTCCAAATTTAGCCAACCTCAATATAGTGATTGTGTAAATTCGTTATCCAGTCATCCTTATTCGCAGGACAACCTTTTTGACACATTACTTGGTCTTACTAATGTGCAAAGCAGCACCTACCAACCCACTCAGGATATTTTACGAAAATGCGAGTCATAGACGAAACCACATCAGAAATGTATTTCGACCCTAAAGCCAAACCAAAGGGCATATTGCGTATTGTATTAGCAATGAAAAACTCTGTAAGAGCTATATCATGGCTTGTTAAAAACGAGTCAGCGTTCCGGCAAGAACTTATCTTACTTATCTTAGCAGGGGGAGTGCTTGCTCTTTGGTCTATACCTTATATGGAAAAGGCGATTTTACTTTCCTCCATACTCTTCGTCCTGTTCGCTGAAATTGTCAATACTGCAATTGAAGTCACTATTGACCGTATAGGAAAAGAGATTCACCCACTGTCAGGCTTAGCAAAAGATTTGGGCTCAGCGGGTGTTTTCGTGGCTATCGCAATTTCATCATTGTTATGGTTAAGTACATTGTGTAGGTATTTTTAATTTGAGCCTTTCGACTCACCGATGTAGTAGCGATCAGACATGAGTCCAACTTTGCAGTGCATTAATACGGTTAAAAGAATAGAAAGCCTATAATTTACGAACTATTTTACGCGAAGTTAAAGCCTGATTTTTCTAAGAGACTGACCACTCTTATCTCTGAATGTCGAAGTCCCCTATTAGCTAAAAGGACACCACCGCCTACACGATGGTGTCAGAAATAGATCGAGCTAACCGACCTGAGATAGTATGAGACTCTATTACTCAGTATTATACTTTAATACTGAGTATGAAACTTTATTACTCTCCCACACCCGACATAAAGCAATTTTATTGGTTACTCAACAGTAACCGATTTAGCCAGGTTTCTTGGTTGGTCTACGTCTGTGCCTTTTATCAGTGCCACGTAATACGAAAGTAACTGTAGCGGGATGGTGTAGATAATCGGTGCGATCGGGCCGTCGCAGTGGGGTACATTGATCACCCGCATGGTTTCGTCGCTGGCGAATGACGCGTCTTTATCGGCAAACACGTACATGATTCCGCCACGAGCACGCACTTCCTCAACGTTGGATTTGAGCTTTTCCAGTAATTCGTTGTTTGGCGCAACCACAATAACCGGCATTTCGTCGTCGATCAGCGCCAGAGGGCCGTGCTTAAGCTCACCTGATGCATACGCTTCGGCGTGTATATAAGAAATCTCTTTGAGCTTTAGCGCCCCTTCCATTGCAATGGGGTACTGGTCACCGCGACCAAGGAATAGGGAGTGATTCTTATCGGCAAATTCCTCGGCTAAATCTTCAATGCCCTGGGTAATAGCCAGAGTTTCTTCCAGCTTAGCTGGGAGGCTGTGCAGCCCCTGCACAATGGCTTGTTTATCGGCAGCGGCCATGCCGTTGTGCTCACCTAAGGCGAGGGTAAGAATTAAAAACGCCGTAAGCTGGGTGGTGAAGGCTTTGGTGGAAGCCACGCCAATTTCTGCCCCGGCGCGGGTCATAAACGCCATGTCAGACTCACGCACCAACGATGAGCCCGGCACGTTACAGATGGTGAGGCTAGCGGTATAGCCTAACTCTTTGGCTAAACGCAGTGCGGCCAGAGTGTCCGCGGTCTCGCCCGACTGGGAAATTGTTACCAGCAGGCTGTTTTCGTGCACCACGGATTTGCGATAGCGGAATTCAGAAGCAATTTCTACGTTACAGGACACATTAGCAAACTGTTCCAGCCAGTAACGCGCGGTCATGCCTGCATGGTAGCTGGTACCACAAGCCACAATTTGAACATGTTTAATCTTAGCGAGCAGCTCATCGGCCCCTTTGCCAAAGATATCCGGCAGTAATCCCTCATCGCTGACTCGTTCTTTTAAGGTGTTACGCACAACCACTGGCTGTTCGTGGATTTCTTTCAGCATGTAATGGCGATAACCGCCTTTATCGCCAGCATCATGTTCAATATTCGATTCGATAATCTCCCGTTTAACCGGCTTACCGTTTTTATCGAACACCGATACGCTGCGACGGGTGATCTCGGCCACATCGCCTTCTTCAAGAAACATAAAACGGCGGGTAACAGGTAGCAGCGCCATTTGATCCGAGGCAATAAAGTTTTCGCCCAGACCAAGTCCAATTACCAACGGACTGCCTGAGCGGGCAACCACCACCTTGGAGGGATCGGCACGATCCATAATAACGGTGCCGTAAGCACCGTGAAATTGTTTCACCGATGCCTGCACGGCAGCCAGTAAAGAATCTGTATTCTTTAACTCTTCGTTGACGGTGTGGGCAATGGTTTCGGTGTCTGTGTCGCTGGTAAAGGTGTAACCTTTGGCGGTGAGTTGTTCACGCAGAGACTGATAATTCTCGATGATACCGTTATGTACCACCGCAATGCGATCGTCGGAGAAGTGCGGGTGAGCATTGGCTTCAGTTACACCGCCATGAGTCGCCCAGCGCGTATGTGCAATACCTGTGGTTCCGAGCGCTTCCTGATCGCTTAATGCGTCTACCAGCTCTTGTACCTTACCGGTACGGCGTACGCGGCTAAGAATGCCATTGGGTTGTAACAACGCTACCCCAGCGGAGTCATACCCCCGGTACTCCAGGCGTTTCAGGCCCTCTAGCAATATCTCAACTACATTACGCTCTGCAACCGCACCGACGATCCCACACATAGCTATTCTCCATTGAGTGAGGCTTTCATTACCTTCACACCTTGTTGATTTAATTGTTGTTCTGCACTGAATGGTAAACCGTCATCGGTAACCAGCACTGCTACCTGTTGCCAGGCCAATTCGATATTCGGCATTTTATGCCTGAGTTTGGTTGATTCCGCCAACACCACTACCTTGCCGGCTACCCGGGCCATTTCCTGACTCAGCAGGGTCAGTTCATTATAGGTGGTGGTGCCGTGCTCCACATCCAGTCCGGCTGCGCCCACAAAGGCCAGATCAAAACTATAGGACTGTAGCATCTTACCCGCCATATTGCCCTGAAACGACTGGGATTGCTTATCCCAGGTGCCGCCTGTCATTAGCACGGTAGGCTCATTATCAAAAGTCACCAACTGGTTGGCGACATCCAGCGAATTAGTCATCACCACCAGTTGCGAAGGTTGTTTAAGGTGCTCCACCATAGTGGCGGTGGTACTGCCGCTGTCGATAACGATTTTGTGGCTATCATTTACCAGCGAGGCTGCAAGCTGCCCAATCGCCTGTTTGAGCGATGACTGATTTTTGGTAGCGGGTTGTGGCTTGTTCAAAGGCGCCGCGCCGCCGTGCTGGCGGATAAGACGGCCTTGCTCGGCGAGCAGGGTCAGATCTTTACGAATGGTGACTTCAGATGTTGAAAACTCACGGGCGAGGGTTTCCACCGGGGTCTGTCCGTGCTGAACAACCCAGTTAACAATACTTTCATGACGCGCGTGAAGGTTTCTTTTTTGTTTCATTCGAAAGTTAGATATTTCATTTGAAATTAAATATAGCACTAAACTTTCAAATTTTACGAATTAATTTTTATACATAGGTAAATGTAACTGCTCGAGCACGTTGATAAGAAACACTATCTTTGCATTCGAAAGTTGGCGGTAATCAAAGTAGGGGCACACCACAATGTTGCGTTGCTTATTTAACGCAAATTCAGGCGTTTCCCAGTAAAGGGAGGAAGCCACAGAAAGCGAGTTTGCATAGGTCTTGCCAGTTACAATATGCAGCACGTCGGGCGAAAACTCTTCTGGCTCGCTGAACCACAACGCGGTACCAGAGCCGGCTTGTAATAAGCGGCTATCACGAAAGTCCTGCCAGCAGGATGCAGAATCTCTTAACCCTAGTGATGACGGCAGGGCAAAGATCAGCTTGGCATAAACGTTAAACACTTTTCGCCAACCGTTCCCGCAAGCCTGGCCAATATTGTAAATATCCTGAGCCATCAGCGGGGAGACGCCGGGCTGCGCGTGTTCAACCAGCGTATTCGGGCGATTGCCAATATACACGCGAATTCGCGCGTTACTATCACCCAACGCGTTAATAGCAGGATCGGTTAACTGCATTCAACGCTTAGTGTTTGCTGCTGTTCGCTGGCAAGCCTGGCCAGTTCAATCAGTCTGATCACGGTCACCACACTCTGCCCGCTGGCAGGTAAAGCTTCAGCGTTGTTGGTAACTAATGCCGTTGCCAGCTGACTATAAAAGGTGATGTAACCGCCGTTGAGTGTTGCCACCGTTTTATTTTCAGCTTCAAGGTAAAGCTTACCGTACTGCGGCGCAGGGGCTACAGACCAATCGGGATCGTCAAACGAAAGTGAGGCTTTGAGCTGGTCTTCCTGCGGATCGAGATGGTATTTACGGTAGCTGCCTTTGGTCCCTTGCAGGGCATATCGTAGCGTTGGCCCCGCTTCAAAGGGAGAACTGCCCAGTAGCACCGTGATATTGGAATAATGCAAAGTCACTTCAAAGGCGTCGTCAGACTCGCCGCCATCTCGCAGAATACGGATATCGGCCGATACCTGCTGCGGCATCCCGAATAACTGCACGACCTGGTCGATGAGGTGGGGGCCGAGATCCCAGAATATTCCGCTGCCCGGGCCGGCATTTTCCCGCCAGCGCTTGCGTGGTGTGGGTCTGAACCGATCGAAACGACTCTCCAGACGCTTTATATCACCCACGGCTTGCTCGGCAATAAGCTGTTCAAGGGTGAGGAAGTCGCCGTCGAAGCGACGATTATGAAACACGCAAAGCTGTTTATTAAGCTGAGCAGCGAGCGCTACCAGTTGCTCTGCCCGTTCACTGCTGAGGGTAAAAGGTTTCTCCACCAGCACATGACACCCGGCACGCAGTGCCGCTTCTGCCTGTGGCGCATGAAGGTGATTAGGTGTGGTAATGACCACCAAATCAAAATGCCCTTCGGCAATGGCCTGGTCAAAGCTGTTATACACCTCAACACCTGGCAGGGTGGACTCAACCTTAGCCGGATCCGATGACACTACGCCCGCAATGCTATAAGCCTCCATGGCTTGTAAAAACGGTACATGAAAGGTTTTGGCGGCGTAGCCAAAACCCACTATCAATACTGAAAGGGCCATTATTTTTTCTTAGGGCGCTGCCAGTCAGCGATATTGCGCTGCTTGCTACGCGCCACGGCCAGTGCGTCATCAGGTACTTTAGCTGTAATAATAGAGCCTGCTGCCACCGTTGCGCCCGCACCAATCTCTACCGGAGCAACCAAAGCCGAATTAGAGCCAATAAATGCATTTTCTCCAATTAGGGTTTTAGACTTATTCACACCGTCATAGTTACAGGTAATGGTTCCGGCGCCAATATTACTGCCGGCACCAATGTCGGCGTCGCCAAGATACGTCAAATGATTAGCTTTGGCTCCCTCGCCTAAACGGGCTTTTTTCATTTCTACAAAATTGCCTACTTTGGCACCGCGCTCCATTACAGCCCCCGGACGCAGGCGCCCGTAAGGACCCACGGTACAGGATTCACCAACGCTAGCCTCTTCCACAATGCTGTTAGCTTCGATAACGGCGTTATCTGCAATCTCGCAATCAATCAGCACGCAGTTGGGGCCGATAACCACGTTATTACCCAGTGTTACCTTGCCTTTAAATACGGTATTGATGTCGATAAACACATCCTGACCAGTGGTTAACTCGCCGCGCACATCTACCCGAGCCGGGTCGGCCAGTGTTGCGCCATTGGTCATTAGGGTTTCGGCCTGCCATTGTTGCAGGGTGCGCTCCAGCCGGGCCAGCTGAATGCGGTTGTTTACACCTTCTACTTCCAGCGGCGAGTCTGGTTGCGCGGCCTTAATCACTTTGCCTTCATTGGCCGCCATGGCAATAACATCGGTGAGATAGTATTCGCCCTGAGCGTTGTCGTTGTTCAGTTGGCTGAGCCAGCGTTTCAGATCTTTACCGGGCATCATCATCATGCCAGTATTAATTTCGGTGATGGCGCGTTGTGCCTCGGTGGCATCTTTATGTTCCACAATGGCCACGATGTTGTCGTCGTTACGAATAATGCGCCCCATGCCGGTTGGATCGTCAAGGTCCACGGTGAGTAAGGCCAGATCGCAGGATGCCTTCACATCGATAAGGCGCTGCAAGGTTTCAGCCCTGATAAGCGGCGCATCGCCAACCAGTATCATCACGTCTTCATTGTCGCTGATATGCGTCACCGTTTGCATCACGGCATGACCCGTACCTAATTGCTCAGCCTGCAAACACCAGTTAATTTGTTGTCCGCTTACGTTAGCCTGCAGTTGGTCCGCGCCATGACCATAGACCAGATGCACAGCCGTGGCCGTTAAGGATTCTGCGGTATTAATAATGCGTTGAACCATGGCAACCCCACCAACCGGGTGCAACACCTTGGGTAACGCCGACTTCATTCGGGTGCCTTTACCAGCCGCCAAAACCACTACAGAAAACGCCATAACTCATCCTTTTAAACTGTTATTGAGCGATAGTGTAACCAAGCCTGCACAACAAGTCAGCGGTCATTTGCAAGCAGCCGGATATTTAGGTGTTTGAGGTTATACGTCAGTGTTTGGCGACAGTAGCATGAAAAGTCATCAGTCTGTATTATACTCAGTTTAGGACTAAAACCGTTTACAGGGAGAAACAGAAAGCAAGTGAATGCGTTCAGGACATTACATCGAAGTATACTATTGCTCTTTGCAGTAGTAGTGATTGCGATTGTCACTTTAGTACACTTCAGCATCTCAAAAATCGTTGCCGAGCAAAGCCGTGCACAACAACAATCGTTGTCGCCTGCGGTTTCACTCATTGTGTCGCAGATTTTAAAACCACTGCATGTTTCTGAAGCCCTGGGGAAATCCAGAGAGCTGGTAGAGCTCATGGAGCACACCGACATCAACGAACCTGAGGTCTTTGCTGCCCTGGATCGTCTTGAGCAGGAGTTTGGCTTAACTTTCTTCATTGCCAGCGATCTGGCCCGTATGCAATATAACTCCGACGGCACCAGGCTCGCTCTGATTGAAGGGGAAGTGTCCTGGTATTTTAAATATCGTGACAGGGAAGCCGATGCGGTAGCGGATATTGGTAAATGGGAAAACCCCCACTTCTATATCGATATAAAAATTTACGATGATGCCGGTAAATTTTTAGGTTTTTTTGGTGTAGGAAAAAGCTTAAAAAGCTTTGTGTCGGTGTTTGAAACCTATAAGCGCCAGTATGGATACGACTTTTTATTTGTCGATAGCCTTGGCGATATCATGCTGTCGTCCGACCAAACGCTGGTAGCCCACAATTCTGAGTTTACTAACCTATCTGAATTACCCTGGTATGCCAGCCTGCCGGAAGTCATCCGTGCCGAAAGCGCCCTTAACAATCAGCTGATCACCATTGAAGGTAACGACCACCTGATTGCCGAAGTGAGCCTGCCCCAGTTTGGCTGGACCGTATACCTGTTAAGCCCGCTGGATGCCAGACAGGCAGAGATATCCCAGGGCTTTATCTTCAGCGTGGTGACCATGCTGGTGATTATTTTTGCGCTGTTTTTGCTGATTTACAATCTGTTGTATTACTTCCGCCGCGATATGCAGCCAGAGTTAATTATACGCAACACCCACCGTCTGCCAGACCGCAACCAACTGGAAGAAACCTATCAGACGCTCAACGAAAGTAACGCTACGCTGAGTATTATTATGGTCGACATTGATCACTTTATGGATATCAATGACCAGTTTGGCCGGAATGCCGGTGATGATGTTCTCGACAAGGTCTCCGGCTTTATTTCCAGCCACCTTAGAGAACAGGACGTACTGGGGCGCTGGAGCAGCGAGGAGTTTGTCATCCTGCTGCCGGAAATGGGCCCCCGAGAGGCCCAGGAACTGGCACAGACCCTGCGCCATGGCATCGCTATATTGCCCCCGCCTGGCGACTATCCAGAAATGCACTTAACTGCCAGCTTTGGCGTATCGTTTACGGCATCAAAACGTAATCTCAATGAATTGACCGCCCACGCTGAAGATGCGCTGTATCAGGCCCGCCGCGATGGCCGAAACCTGGTGCGCGTGCAGTTAATTGACGACTAACCGCTGTTTTGCCCAGTGCGCCACGCGCTGGGCAACGCCAGTGGTAAAGCTAATCCCCAGTAAAATAAGTAAGCCACCGGAAAAATCCCACACGCTTAACATCTCGTTAAGAAAAATCACGCCCCAGGCAATGCCGAATAACGGCACTAAGTAGCCCACCATAACCGCCTTAGCCGGCCCCGCCGAAGCAATCAGATAGAAATACAACAGGTAAGCCAGGCCTGTACCAATCAGGGCCAGTGCTAAAGCGTTCATCCATGCCAGTGAGGACGGCCAGGCCTGCGGCAGCTGCAATAACGCAAACGGCGTGAGTAGCAACGATGCCCAAAACTGACTGCCCGCGGCCACTGCAACCGGCTTTACACCGGCCAGGGATTTTTTCATCATACAGGCTCCCCAGCCGTAACATCCGGCGGCGCCGAGCACGGCCAGCACCGGCACAATGCTTAGCTCGCTACCCAGGGTTTTATCGAGACTGATCACGACTACTCCGACAAAACCACATAACAGACCCACCACGGCAAGCCGGCTCAATCGTTCCCGTAGCCAGATAAAAGCGAACATGGCAGCAAACATAGGCGCCGTAGCATTAAGAATCGCCAGCACCCCGCTTTGCAGTTGCAAACTGGCAAAATTAAACAGCGCAAAGGGTACCGCAGTATTAATGGCGCCCAGCAAACACAGGGGTTTCCAGCGCATCACCATCTGCCGGCCACCGCCGGTGATAACTAAAAAAGGCAGAAATACCAGGGTGGCCAGTGACGTTCTCAGCACAACCAGCGGCACAATACCAAACTCAGGTGCGGCAACGCGCATAAAAATAAAGGAGGCTCCCCAAATGGCGCCAAGGAGTAATAATGCCCCAAGCTCTCGCGATGTCACCTAAATAGCTCCTTCCAAATCTAATAAATACTGTTTTCTGTCTAAGCCGCCCGCATAGCCTGTTAATGTGCCATTGCGACCTATTACCCGGTGGCAGGGTACAATAATCGTCAGCGGATTTCTGCCATTTGCCATACCCACTGCCCTTGCTGCGGTGGGTTTACCAATCGCCGAGGCAATAGCGGCATAGCTAACAGTCTGGCCGTAGGGGATTTCTCGTAACTGCTTCCATACCTGCTGCTGAAACGCCGTACCCGTGGGGTTAAGCGGTACATCGAAGCAGGTTAATTGCCTGGCAAAGTATGCCTCAAGCTGCTCACAGCAAATTTCAGTCAGGGCCGACGGCGCTGCCTCACAGGTAAATGATGACACAAACTGAATGCTGCTGATCCCCTCTTCGTCTGCCGTAATAGCCATGAGTCCACAAGGACTTTGCCAGTAACTGAGTGCCATTAGTTTTCTCCGGTGGGCTGATTGGCCAGTAACCACAGTTGTATGGTGAGGTAACTGCGCCATGGCGCAGCCAGTGATGCATCGATGGCATAGTGTTGCGCCTGACGGGCAACAATAAGGTCCTTTTCCAGATAAATATCCGGCTCACTGCTGCCACGCAGTTTAATATATTGCAACGTCCAGGGACCAATGCCTTTGATGGCCAGGATGTCATTGTCGGTAAGCGCTTCATTCGGGTTTGCCGCAACCAGCTCGGCAAAGTCGCGAATTGCCTGCTTTCTTGCCGCCGGCATCCGCAGCATCTCCAGCGAGGACGAGGCCACCCGCTCAGGCAGCGGAAACGCAAAGCCATGGGGGTGTTTCGCGCCCAGTTCGTCGCTGAGTCTCTGCAACTGGGTTATGGCCGCCCGGATACTGATTTGCTGGCCGATAATGGCCCGGCATCCGGCTTCAAACACACTCCACACCCCGGGTAGTCGCAGACCGTTAGTCAACTGTTCAGGTTTGAGCCCGGCGTTAACCAGCGCTGATCCGATATTGTGAGGGTCGGTATCCATATCCAGCACCCTGCGTAAGTTGATCAGCAACGGCTGCAAATACTGCGGTCGGGTTATTTCAGCCTCAATCGTAAAGCCGCCCTGCTGTTGATCAAAAGTGGCGCGTACCAAGCCGGGCTCATCGTTAAAACTGAACGTGCGCCGATAGCTTTGAGTATCTACACACTCAATTCCCGTTAGCGCTCTCAGCTTAAGAAAATCCCTAACCTGAGGCCAGTTATAAGGCTGGCGTACCGGTAAAAACAAAGTCAGTATTGACGCCTGGGTATGATTGCCGCTGGCTTTGCGAATATCTCCGGCGGTTAAGGCAAAATCTTTTTTTAGATGACTCTGCAGGCTTCGACTTGACTGGAACCCACAAGCCAGCGCCACATCGCCAACCGGCATCGCCGTTTGCTGCAATAAGCGTTTGGCTAATAATAAACGGCTATGCAATTGGAACCGTTTGGGTGACATCCCCACTTCCTGTTTGAGCAATTGGCCGAGATAGCGTTCGCTAATGCCCAACCGGGCGGCAATGCCCTGCACAGACTCATCCAGCGCTTCGCTCAATAAACGCATGGCACGCTGGGTGGTGGTATTAACACCACGCCAGGCAAATGATCCCGGCGCACTGTCTGGCCGACATCGCAGGCAAGGACGATACCCCTGCTCAACAGCCTGCTGCGCATAGTGATAATAAGCCACATTTTTTTCATCCGGTATACGGGCCGGACACACTGGCCGACAAAAAATACCAGTGGTTTTTACGGCCACAAAAAACCGTCCGTCAAACCGTGGATCCCTGGATTGACGGGCCGCGGCGTATTGTTGTTGCAGAGCAGCGTCGAGCATAACCGTCTCGTCATTGATTGATTCAGTTGTATTGTATCCTGCTTTCCCAAACGCGTTGCGAAGAAATCGGAACTGATAATCACCGCTGGATTAATCAGCAGTTACTTTCAATAAGTTGATCACGTTGCCACCTCCCCGCATAATAGCGACGATTATTTGACACAATATTATTCAAAACCACATTCCGGAGTTTTTGTTTGCCTTATTTGGACCTGCTGCGTCGGTACTGCTTTATCGCGCTGTGTGTAATGCCTGGATGCATTGTTAGTAACACCACGATTGCCGACGACCAGTGGTATGAAGACTATGCTGCCCAGGTAAAACGCGACGCGCAAAAATACAATGTGCCAGGTTATGCCATGGTGTTTTATCAGCAGGGTAAATCGCCGGTCATCAAAGTTTATGGCAAAACTCACAGTGGCGGAAACGCCATTGACGACAACACCGTATTTCGCCTGGCGTCGGTCTCAAAGACTTTCACTGCCGTACTCATGGCCAAGCTGGTGCGACAAAATCAGCTCGACTGGACCACGCCGGTAACTGAAATGAGCCCAACGCTCGGCGCAGCGGGCACGCTCAATCCGGGGATGACACTGGGCCATATTGTCGGCCAGTCCAGTGGTTTTATGCCCAATGCTTACGACAACCTTATTGAAGCTAATTACCCGTTGAAGCGGGTACTTAATCAACTCGCCGGACTCGAACCTTTGTGTAAACCCGGCGAGTGTTATACCTACCAGAACGCGCTGTTTGGTGTCATTCAGGAATATTTTGTCAGTCGCAACACGTCCTATCAACGCCAGCTCCAGGAGCAGTTGCTTACGCCACTCGGCATGGAAACCGCCAGTGCAGGTAAAGGCGGATTACTGGCTTCCGGGCAGTGGGCGCGGCCCCACATTGCGATTGCCCGAAATCGCTGGCGCGAGGGTCAGGTTGAGAGTAACTATTACCGGTTTACGCCGGCAGCAGGGGTGAATGCCAGTATCAACGATATGACCCGCTGGCTGCAGGCCATGCTACTGGAGTTTCCAACGGTCGTCCCGGAAGACGTTGTGGCCGCGGTCACCACCCCCAGAGTACGTACTACCCGCGAAGTGTACCGTCGCGGCTGGCGGGATGATTTAAGCGACGCTCACTACGGGCTTGGCTGGCGGATTTACGATTATGCGGGAGAAGTGCTGAATTATCATGGCGGCTGGGTGAAGGGCTATCGTGCCGACGTGTCATTTTCGCCGAAATATAAAGCCGGCTATGTGATGTTAATGAACGCCGAGTCCAACCTTATCAACACCACCACCGCCGATTTCTGGGAAGCTTATTTTGAGCAGGCTAAGCGCCGCTTACCGGAACAATAAACTCACCCGCACTGAGGCAGGTGAGCTTAGCGTTTATCTGCCGGTTTTAAGATAGGTATAACCGCTCAGACAAGCTTCATAAAAGTCGGTCCAGCGCACACCTTCACGAGGCTTAATATTGCCCGCTGCAACTTGCTTGTCGATCAGGCGCTTCATATCGTAAGCCATGGCTTTCGGGTTGTACTGCATGATGCTCAGCACATCTTCTACCGAAGAACCTTTTACGACTTCTTCGATATAAAAATCTTCCGGATCATCATCGTAACTAAAGATATGAACTTCGTTCAGACGGCCGAACAGGTTGTGCATATCGCCCATCACATCCTGATAAGCTCCGGTCAGAAACAGTCCGATGTAGTAGGGTTCATTAGGCTTTAACTTATGCATTGGCAACACGTCGGTAATTTCACGGCCAACAGTGAACTGATCAATTTTACCGTCGCTGTCGCAGGTAATGTCTACCAGTGAACAGTTTACGTCGGGTCGCTCGTTCATGCGTGAAATTGGCACCACAGGCAACAGTTGATCGATTGCCCAGGTATCAGCCGCCGACTGAAATACCGAGAAGTTACACAAATACTGTGACGACAGGCTGTAATCAAGTTCCTGTAACTCTTCAGGAACATAATCGGCGTGCGCATAATATTGCTGCAGGCGCTCCATAATCTCCCAGTACAGGGTTTCTATTTTTGCCAGCTCTTCCAGCGACAGTACACGCAGTTTGAAAGCATCCAGCGCCTGCTCTTTATATTGCGAAGCGTCGTTATACAATTCCTGCATGTTGGTTTGATGATCGAAGGTGCTGGCCATTTCGCGCATATTCTTAACGAAATAATGCTCACCGTCGGCTTCGCTGGTATCCACTGCCGCGCTGTTTGAGCGTATTTCACCCATAATCTGCGTGATCACGCAGCTGTGGTGAGCAGTGATGGCGCGGCCACTCTCACTGACCAGATTAGGATGCGGTACCCCTTCCAGGTCACAGACTTCCTTCATGCCATAAACCACATCGGCTACATATTCCTGCATCGAGTAGTTGCGAGAGGATTCGCTGGTAGAGGCGGTACCGTCGTAATCGATACCCAGACCGCCACCCACATCAACGTAATCCAGCGGGAAGCCCATTTTATGCATTTCAGCATAAATACGCCCGCCTTCAGAAATGGCTTCTTTAACGGAACGAATATCGGTTAACTGACTACCAATATGAAAATGCAGCAACTTCAGGCAGTGAGCCATGCCATGCTCTTTAAGATAACGGGTAGTATTTATAATTTCGGCAAAGCTCAGGCCAAACTTAGCCCGCTCACCGCCAGAGCTTTCCCATTTTCCACGACCTTTCACGGTCATTTTAGCGCGCACGCCTATCAGGGGTTCAATGCCCAGCTCTTTTGAGATTTTAACCAGCAGCAGTAGCTCTGAGTATTTCTCGACAACCACAACCATGCGGCGTCCCAGTTTGCAGCCCAACAGAGCCAGACGCATAAACTCTTCGTCTTTGTAACCGTTAAGAACGGTTAATGACTCTTCATTGGTATTAAGCGCCAGTACGGTAATAAGCTCGGCTTTAGACCCGGCTTCCAGACCATAGTTGTAGTGCTCGCCTACATCTACAATCTCTTCCACCACCTCACGCATCTGATTAACTTTAACCGGGTACACGCCCTGGTATTCACCGGTGTACTCAGCCTCCGCAATGGTATTACGGAAAATGGTATTCAGATTCGCAACCTGAGAACGCAAAATATCATGAAAACGCACTACAACGGGTAGCTGCACGCCTTCCTGATGGATTTCTTCAATAACCGCTTTGAAGTCGATTTGAATTGATGGATCTGACGGGTTGGGCGTAACCTTAATATTGCCATTTTCACCGATGTGAAAATAGCCACCGCCCCAGCGGGACACGCCATAGACACGTTCCGCCTCTTCAACAGACCACTCCTGAGAAGTTCCATCCATCGTTTACACCTTAAATATTTTGCGAGCTGGTAATATGATTTGCAGCTGACGTACACATGGCGCGTATTATAACGGTCTTTGTCATCAGCGCTATGACAATTTACGCATCCGACACTGTCCCGGATTAACGCTTTTTTACTTATTAAGTCAATATGATAGAAATATGTTGACTAATTTTTGCACATCACCGTACCATAAAGTAGTACTAATTCATGACGTTAACACATTATCGATGAGCATTTCATGATGCCGGGATAAGTCCACGTAAAGGAGTATGAGGGAATGCAACGCGTATTAGGAGAGTTTGCCGTTGAGTTAACCCCACAGCAGGACGAGCTGGACATGGGAAGAATGCTGATAAAGAAAACCTTTAGCGGCGAGCTTGCGGGCGTTTCAAATGGCCAGATGCTAAGTCAACGCAGCGCGGTTCAGGGCTCTGCAGGCTATGTTGCAATTGAAACCTTTGAAGGCGAACTGCAAGGCAAAAAAGGGCGTTTTTCTCTGCAACATCTGGGCATGATGAGTCGCGGTGAACAAAAACTAACAATTGTAGTCGTACCCGACTCGGCCTCAGACGGGCTCGAAGGCCTGTATGGCAATATGCAAATTCAGATTGTTGAAGGCAAACACTATTACGACTTTGAGTTTGACTTCACCTGATCCCCTCCAAAACAGATTGGGAGCAGTTATACCAACACTGAGCAAAGCAGGAATAATTCCTGCAACCTACCTCTGTAGAGTCCGAAAATACCCGCAATGAGTGTTCTGAGCGGTAATTATTGCAGTTCAGGCTCATCTGGTGTGTACAGTTTTCACTATGGAGGAAGTCATGAGTCAAACAGCGAAACTCTATCGTATGGTTACGCCGAAACACATTTGCCCGTTTGGCTTGCGCTCAAAAGACTTACTGGAGCGTGAAGGCTACGAGGTTGAAGATCATCAGTTATCTTCCCGCTCTGAGACCGACGCCTTTAAACAGCAACATGATGTCGAAACGACCCCACAAACGTTTATTAACGGACAACGGATAGGCGGTTACGACAAGCTCAGAGAGTTCTTCGGCAAAGGCACAGCCGGGCAGACCGGCACTACGTATACCCCGGTAATCGCCATCTTCTCAGTGGCCGCATTAATGACCCTGGGCTGGCAGTTTGCCAGCGGCAATGCATTACTCAGTTTGTCTTCATTATTACACTTTATTGCCATCAGCATGAGCTTTCTGGCAGTCCAGAAGTTGCAGGACTTATACAGTTTTACCCAGTCCTTCATTACCTACGATCTTCTTGCCATGCGATGGCTGCGCTATGGTTATTTGTATCCGTTTCTGGAAGCCTACGCAGGAATAGGCATGATTGCGGGTTTACCGGCCTTATGGGTAGCGCCAGTCTCTCTGTTTATCGGAACCGTTGGTGCTGTCTCAGTATTTAAAGCCGTATACGTCGACAAACGTGAGCTCAAATGTGCCTGCGTAGGCGGCGACAGTAATGTGCCCCTGGGTTTTGTCTCGCTGTCGGAAAATCTGTTTATGATTGGTGGCGGTTTGTTGATGTTGATTGCTTAACACCTGCCAACGGGGCTTTGCCAGCAGGCAGAGCCCCGGTGTCATTACGTTATTGGTCTATCACACTGTTTTTTCGGAATTGCCAGCGATTGGCGAACTCATGAAGCCAGCGAGTAAACCGCATGCGCCCCGCCCGTTCATCATAAAACGGGTTGGCATCTGGTGCAGTAAGGTAGGTATTGGTGAGCACGGTATGGGCATCGCCAGCACCAATAAAATACTGATAGTTTGGCACGTATTCGTTAAGGAATGTGTAAGAGCCAGTCATTGCCGCACTCCACTCCATAAACAGCAGGTAGTCTTCCTCAGTTAGGCCCCAGGTAAAAGGATCCATGTTGCCGGCGTCAATTTCTGAGGAAATTTTATAAAACAGCACCTGCACCGCATCCAATTGCGTGGAGTACTGGGCAAAACGTACATTCGGATAGCTCGCTGCCAGCATGCCCATCATATCCTGATTCAGCGTAGCCGCCTGATAAGCGCCCATAAACTGAGCAAACATGGGAGCCAGGCTGTTTTCAACCCCCCAGGTCTGGTCGAAGGAAAAGGTTGTTTCGACGAACCCTGCGGACAATACGCCGGCAGCACCATCACTCAACAATGCCGTGCGGGCCCGCGGGAACGCAGCCTGCAGATACGGGAAATTAATCGTGGCACCATAACCACCAGCACTGGAACCGGCAACCAGCATTCTGCGGGGTTTAACAGTACTATGGGCATAGTAGTCTTTTAACCACTCACGTACGGCCATAAAGTTATCGAAGCCGCGGTGGCGAACCGGTACCGGTGCGGCCGGCACACCGGTGATCATGCCTGTGGTATCTTCATAAACCACATCGTTTGAACCAATGTGAATATCGCCGGTGCAATAAGGAATAAACACCTTACTCCAGTTGGCAAAGGGATTACGCGGATTATCGTCGTCGAATATGCCCCCGGCACTCAGCGGCGAATTTTCGGTGTACATCGACGGATTATAAGTAGGGCGGCCGCCTGGCACACCGCTCAGCGCCAGTGATGTTACGCAGGTCGCGTCGTTCCAACAGGCACCGCCACCATTAAAGAAAACCACTAATTTACCGGCGTTTCCCGGTTTAAAGTAAAAGTGGAAATCGTTTGGAATAACCGCTCCGGTAGCGGGATCGGTGATAGTCTCCAGTGCACACGCCGGTGTCAGCGTTTGCGGTTGCCCCTGGTCGTTAATAATTTCCACTGTGGCTGGCACCGGTATTTGTTGCCATTCATCGGCGTGAGCAGCAGTCAGAGAGGCACAAGAGAACAGTGCAAGTAAAGCACTTAAGCAGCGAAGGCGAGTCATATTTCATCCTTGAGTTGTAAAGGTCGTTAAAGAATAAACCGCTGATGCTGCAGGTAGGAGCGGGAACTGCTTGTTAAAATAAGTATTAACTTACATTAAAGTAAAAATGGCAGGCAGCAAAGCAATAAATTGGCCTATTTAAAAATATCATTGCCGATGATGGCTGACGGTCAGGGGCTGGCGTTCCGCTGGCATCCCGTTACACTACAGATATTATAACTCATTCAATAGCGAGCGATTTATGCCTGCCGCGACCGGGAATTCTGCCTATCTGGCCATTGATCAGGGAACCACGTCTTCCAGAGCCATTTTGTTTAATGAGCAATTTGATATTGTTTACACTGCGCAGCAGGAGTTTCCGCAGTATTACCCCCAAAATGGCTGGGTAGAGCAAGCTCCGGAAGAGCTCTGGGAATCGGTACTTAACGTTACCCGAGAGGCGCTGGCCGTTGCCACAGAAAGGAATCTTTCAGTGCAGCATACGGGCATTACTAATCAACGGGAAACCACGCTGGTATGGCACAAAGACACCGGCCAACCTTTGTATAACGCCATTGTCTGGCAGGATCGTCGAACCAGCGCTTATTGCAAAAGCCTATCAGTACACGAAAAGCTCGTACAACAAAAAACCGGTCTCAAACTGGACCCGTATTTTTCGGCCAGTAAGATACGCTGGATCCTCGATAATGTAGACGGCGCGGCCAATCTTGCTGTCAGCAATAAACTGCTGTTTGGAACCGTTGATACCTTTTTAATCTGGCGACTCACCGGCGGTAAAGTGCATGCTACCGACGTGACCAATGCCAGTCGCACCAGCTTGTTTAATATTCATAGTCAGGCCTGGGATGAGGAGCTGTTAGCACTCTTCGATATCCCGGCCAGCATGCTGCCTGAGGTAAAGGACAGTGCTGACCACTTCGGTCAGACAGCGCCGTCACTATTACCTTTAGCGCTTAATATCAGCGGTGTGGCCGGTGATCAACAAGCGGCTATGGTGGGCCAGGGCTGTGTAACACCGGGTAGCGTTAAAGCTACTTACGGCACGGGCTGCTTTGCACTGGTCAATACCGGCCCGAGCTGTGAAATCAACCACACCGGTTTGCTCACCACCATTGCATACCGGCTCAATGGTATTACGCACTATGCCGTAGAGGGCTCTATTTTTGTCGCCGGAGCGGCGGTGCAGTGGTTGCGCGACGGGCTTGGCTTAATCGAGAAAGCGGCCGACTCCGAAGCCATTGCCGGTCAGGTAGGTAATGAGCATGGTCTGGTGGTAGTGCCTGCATTCACCGGCCTTGGCGCACCGCACTGGGATCCCCAGGCCCGCGGCGCGGTATTTGGCATTACCCGCGCCACAACGGCCCATGACATAGTTCGTGCCACGCTCGAATCGATATGTTTTCAAACCCATGATTTAGTCACCGCCATGAGCAGTGGTGGCATTCGCCCCACTATTTTAAAAGTAGATGGCGGGATGGTGGCGAATGAATGGTTTTGTCAGTATCTGGCCGACACCCTGGATGCGCCGGTAGTAAGACCAAAGGTAATGGAAACCACTGCCCTGGGGGCTGCGCTGCTGGCAGCTTTTCAGGCCGGAGCGATTACTGACCTGAATCAACTGGCCGAGGCAAACCCCTGCCAGCGTCAGTTTGAAGCCAATGCTTCAGACAGCGACCGCGAACATCGTTTAACCCAATGGCATAAAGCGGTGAAAGCAACCCTGCTCATGGCAGAGTAGGGCTGCCGTTATCCAGTCCGCCGTTACTCGGGGGTTACACAGGTATAACTCTCGAGTTTATTTTTATCTCCGCCGGTGTAGTTAGCGTAGTCAGGATAAGCACAAAGCGGCATTTGTCGCGCAGGCTCAGAAGACCCGCTTACTGTCATCGTTTCAGGGGCTTTGCCGGTGCTTCGCCAGTTTTCCAGTACCGTTAACGGGTCGAAGTCTTCCAATCCGTTACCGCCGCCGCAATGAGTCATGCCGGGCACCATAAACAACCTGGCCACTTCCGTACCGGTATCCTGTTGGGTTTGCTCATACCAATCAGCAATATCAATGGCTGAGAAAATCGGATCGGCGAGTCCCTGGAAGATCACCATTTTACCGCCACGGTCAGCAAAGGTGGTCATGTAGGTGTCGTTGGCATCAAAATAGCCGCCGACCTCGGCCACATTTTCGCTCAGGGCAACAAAATCTGGCTCATCGGGTATCGATTGTGTCGGTGTCATAAACACTGCGCCCGTGGAGGGGACACTTAGGATCTGGTGTAAAGCCGGGCGATTTTCGCTGCCAATTTTCCACGCGCGCCAGCCCGGAGTATTGATGGCCGGATCCCACGGCCAGCCAGTGTAAAGTTGATTACCCGCCTCGTCGGTTGCGCCCTGCATAATGGTAATCAGGGTCTCAAGCTTGTCATCATCCAGCTTACCGCGCAGACTCTGAGGGTTAAAATCGCATTTGGCATAAGCGGTTACAATGCCGTCTTCCAACCCATCAAGGCCATCGCATTGTTGCAAAATAGCCGCCGAAACGGTGTCTAAATCAGATTGACTAAAAGCCTGATACAACTTTTCAGGCGAGGCTATTTTTTCAAATTGCTCCACTTCCCACACCGCAGACACCGCCGCCCGGCTTAAATGAAAACCTGGATTCCCGGCCACTATACCGTCGAATTCAAGCGGAAAGCTCTGTGCAGCCATCATCGCTTCACGGCCACCGTTAGAGCATCCCATGAAATACGACTCTACCGGCGCCTTATTGTAATAAGTACGGATCAGCGTCTTCGCCGTTGCTGTCACTTTTCCTATCGACGCATACCCCAAATCAACCCGGGCCTGCTGGTCGGCAGCGAAATCGAACCCGCGCCCGTTATGGCCACCATCCATACTAACAACCGCGTAGCCGCGTTTAATCGCCGGTGTAGCTGAACTCCCGGTGCTCGGAACTGTACCGATTGCTGGCGCGATAAAGCCGTCGGTTCCACCGCCGCCCTGGAATAAAAAGCGACCATTCCACTGCTGCGGCATGCGTAGTTGGAAACGAATACCATAGCGGCCATTAACCCCCTGACGGTCTTCAATTTTCCCTTCCACCAGGCAGTGTGCCCCCACTTCAACCGCGGTAGGTGAGCTGCCAGTCATCCCGCTCATAGGATCCGGAGGTAAGGTTTGCGCGCTCTGCACTGCCGCAGAATTAATCTCGACGGCGTGGAGTGATAAATTCGCCAGGTCATCGCAACTTGCCGCCATAACCGGCGCAGATAAAGCACTTGCTGTTGCAATCGCGGTATATAAAAAAGGCCTTTTCATATCAATACTCATCCGTGAATTACAGTTAGTATAATGCGTAAAAGCAAAAAACCCGCCAGGGTATTCACTGGCGGGTTATCAAGCTACCTATTGCAAATTATCGGCAAAGAAGCTGTCGATTTTATCGAAGGGAATTTTATCCAGCTGATCATATAAATCTACGTGCACCATACCGTCGAAAATGAGTTTCTCCTTGGGCTCAGCTGCCGCGTTATAGGCATCATCGGTAAAATACTTCGAGTGGGCATTTTCACCGGCAATCAATAAAATAGGGCGGGGCGCGATTTCATCAATATAAGTGAGCAGCGGCATATTCATAAACGACAATGCGGTGGTGGCTGTCCACCGGCCATTGGAGTTAACCGAACGAGGGTGGAAGCCACGCGCCGTTTTATAAAAGTCGAAGTAGTTGGCCACAAATTCCGGCTCATCACCATTCAGCTCACTGGGTAAGCCTTGCGGTGCCGGTGTGGGCTCGCCGTTAGCAGCATCTTCCCAACGTTGCTCGCTCATCTGCGCTAATGCTTCAGAACGTTCTTCTTTGGTCATTGAGTCAAAATAGCCTTTCGCCATAACGCGGGACATTTCGTACATACTGGTAGTAACAACCGCTTTGATCCGTTTGTCGGCCGCCGCCGCATTTAACGCCATACCACCAAAGCCACAAATACCCACCACGCCAATCAGGTTGCGGTCAATATTGTCCTGCAGGCCAAGAAAATCCACCGCTGCGCTGAAATCTTCAGTGTTGATTTCAGGCGATGAAAGGTTGCGGGGCTCGCCACCACTTTCACCGGTATATGACGGGTCAAATGCCACGGTAGCATAACCACGTTCGGCCAGCGTTTGCGCATATAAACCCGACGCCTGTTCTTTTACTGCCCCGTACGGACCGCTCACAGCAATGGCGGGTAATTTCTTTCCATCAGAATTTTTAGGCAAATAAAAATCGGCGGCTAAAGTAATACCATAGCGGTTTTTAAAGGTGACTTTCTGGTGTACCACCTGGTTGCTTTGTGGGAAAATTTTATCCCATTCCTGAGTTAACTGCATAATTGCCTCCTCGGCTTTACTAAACATAAAAAGAGTCAATAAAAGCAGGTAAACTGCTCGTATTACTTGATAATCTCTTATCTTAAGAAGTACCTGGGGTAAGCCTGAAAACCCGTTTTGTTAAGCAAACCGGGAAGCACTTCTTGTATGCTGTAATTATTCCAGAAGGTGTGGACAAACCGATAGAATGAACGTTTAGCTTTATTGCCTATTAATCCGAATATCCGTTATTTTTGCAAAAATGCACAGGGCGAGCATAAGGCCTTTATGATCCAGAACAAACATTGGCTTTATTGCAATGCCTGCATATTGCACCGGGCATTTTAGTACCGTAAGGTAAACCCAACATCACATGGTTTGTGCTGTCGTCTGATGCAATCCCCACCGGCCATGTCATAACAAAGTAAAACGCAACATTTACGATCATCTTACTCAGGCCAACTTTCCCTGCCCGCAGGGAACCCGACTTTCAGGGAGAAAGTGCTGTGCTGTTTAAAAATGCGTTAACCAGCCCCCGCGGCCCCGCTGTGATGGATATGCTGCAAAGTGTCAGCGGAATCATCCTGGCTCTGTTTATGTGGGCCCATATGTTTATGGTATCGAGTATTTTACTGGGTAACGATGCCATGTACTGGGTTACCAAGATGTTTGAGGGCGAGCCCATCTTTGGCAAGGGCTATCCGATTCTGGTGAGCTTGTTTGCCCTCTTTATCCTGTCGTTAATCATACTGCATGCTTTCCTGGCCATGCGTAAATTTCCGGCCACGCACCGCCAGTATCGTACTTTACACAAGCACCTCGGCGGCGTGCGACACACCGACAGCTACCTGTGGTATGTACAGGTAGTAACTGGCTTTGCGTTGTTCTTTTTAGCCTCAGTGCATTTATACCAGTTAATTATGCATCCGGCGGACATTGGCCCCTTTGCCTCTTCCGACCGGGTGTGGTCCGGGCGCATGTGGCCGTTGTATTTAATTCTGTTATTTGTGGTAGAGCTCCACGGCGGTATAGGGCTGTACCGGGTTATGGTCAAGTGGGGCTGGTTTATGGGTAAGGATCCCAAAGTCGGTCGCAAACGCCTGACTCTGGCCAAGTGGGTGCTCACACTGTTCTTCCTGGTGTTGGGATTACTAACACTCGCTGCGTACATGAAAGTGGGCTATGAGCATCAGGACCGAGCTGGAGAACGTTACCTGCCGGCGGCGTATTCGCAGGTTAACCGCGCACCTCAAGGAGAGAGCCACTAATGCAAACTATTGTAACCGATGCATTGATTATAGGCGGCGGACTCGCCGGTTTACGCGCCGCTATTGGGGTTAAACGCCGCGGATTTACGCCGTTGATTTTAAGCCTGGTGCCCCCAAAACGCTCCCACAGCGCGGCCGCACAAGGCGGTATGCAGGCCAGTTTAGGTAACAGCGCTAAAGGCTGGGGTGACAACGAAGATGTGCACTTTGCCGATACTATCCGGGGTAGTGACTGGGGAGCGGATCAGCTAGTGGCTCGTATGTTTGTGCATACTGCGCCCAAGGCAGTACGCGAGCTGGCCGCCTGGGGTGTTCCGTGGAACCGGGTGCAAAAAGGCGATCACAAAAGCGTGATAAACGGTGAGGAAGTCACCATTACCGAACGCGATGAAGCGCACGGCCTGATTACCGCCCGCAACTTTGGTGGCACTGCCAAGTGGCGCACCAATTATGTGGCCGATGGCACCGGTCATTCCATGCTTTACACCATGAGCAATCAGGCCATTGCTGAGGGCATTGACGTTCATGAGCGCATGGAAGCCATTGCCCTGCTGCACGAAGACGGTCGCTGCCAGGGTGCCATAGTCCGTAACCTTGTTACCGGTGAACTGATTGTTTATCTGGCTAAAGTGACCTGTATCGCCACCGGCGGTTTTGGCCGGATTTACCGGGTATCGACCAATGCAGTGATCAATCAGGGCATTGGCACTGCTATTGCGCTGGAGACCGGCATTGCCAAACTGGGCAATATGGAAGCCGTCCAGTTTCACCCTACCGGTATCTTCCCGGCGGGTATATTGGTTACCGAAGGCTGCCGGGGTGATGGTGGCCTGCTGCTCGACGCCCAAAAACACCGCTTTATGCCTGATTACGAGCCTGAAAAACGCGAGCTCGCCTCACGTGATGTGGTGTCGCGCTGGATGGAAACCCATATTCGCAAAGGTCATGGTGTGCAATCACGTTTTGGAGAACACCTGTGGCTCGACATCCGCCTGCTCGGCAAGGCCCATATCAACAGCAAGCTGCGGGAAGTCAAAGAGATCTGCCAGTACTTTCTGGGCATCGACCCTACCGAGTCGCTGATCCCGGTGCGCCCGGCCCAGCATTATTCTATGGGCGGCGTGCGCACGGATTATCGCGGCGAGTCACCCACCTTAAAAGGTTTGTTTGCTGCAGGTGAAGCTGCTTGCTGGGATATGCACGGCTTTAACCGGTTAGGCGGTAACTCGGTAGCCGAAACTGTGGTGGCCGGTATGATTGTAGGAGAATTTATGGCGGACAGCCTGATGACCGACGCGTCGCTGGCGATCAGCTCAGTGGCCATCGACAGTCAGGTAGCAGCGGTCACCGATGAACTGGCCTCGTTCCAGCGCAGCGACAACAACGAAAACGCCTGGCAAATTATTGAAGCCATGCAATCGGTAATGACCGAGAAAGTCGGTATTTTCCGCCATGGCGAGCAGCTCAGTGAAGCCGTTAACGAGCTGCAATCCCTGAATGAAAGAGCCTCAAGGATAAAGGTTAACGACACCAGTCGTGGTGTCAATCCGGAACTCTGTGCCGCTTACCGCGCCAAAAAGATGCTAAAACTCAGTCTGTGTGTGGCCAGTGGTGCGCTAGCCCGTGAAGAAAGCCGGGGAGCCCATAGCCGCGAAGACTTTCCACTGCGTGATGATAAGCACTGGCTTAAACGCACGTTGACCAGTTGGCCAACCGAAGCCTCCTCACCGGCCATCGACTACGAACCACTTGATGTCAAAACCATGGAGCTTCCACCGGGCTGGCGGGGTTACGGTGGTAAAGAGCGTATTGACCACCCGGATACGCCTGCTCGTCAGGCCAAAGTAGACAGTGTGCAGGCCACCGCCGCAGACCGCTTTACCAAACAGCATGAGTTAATGCCATTTGCTGAATGTTTACCGGCCCCCTTCAGAGGTCGTAACGGCCGTTTATCAGAGGAACTTGAATCATGAATGCCGTAAACGAACAAACCATCCCGGTAAAGGTAACTACTGCGCGTACCATTGAGTTTGCCATTTTTCGGCATAACCCTTTTGACGACAACAGCGAACCGCATTTTGAAAGCTACGAGCTGGAAGAAGCCGACAGTATGACGCTGTTTATCGCACTAAATGAAATACGGGCTAAACAAGCGCCATCATTACAGTTTGATTTTGTGTGTCGGGCCGGAATTTGCGGCAGTTGCGCCATGTTAATTAATGGTCGCCCTGGGCTGGCCTGCCGAACACTGGTCAGTCAGCTACCGGCTAAAGTGACCCTAATGCCACTGCCCGGCTTTGAACTGATTGGCGACTTGTCGGTGAATACCGGCAAATGGATGCGGGGAATGAGTGAGCACTTGCAAACCTGGATCCACAGTAATGAAGAAACCAATATCGATGCCATTGAAGAAAAAATGGCACCTGAAACAGCGGAGCAGATTTACGAGCTGGAGCGCTGCATTGAATGTGGCTGTTGTATTGCCGGCTGTGGCACCGCGCAAATGCGCCCTGAATTCGTCGGAGCTGTGGGTCTTAATCAGCTGGCGCGTTTTAAAATTGACCCTCGCGATAATCGTACTGATGCGCAGTTTTATGCGCTGGTAGGTAATGAAGACGGCGTGTTTGGCTGTATGACCATGCTGGGATGCGAGGACTTCTGCCCCAAAGAGCTGCCGCTGGCGCAACAAATCGCTTATATGCGCCGCGCAATGGCGGTTGCCGGGGTAAGTTAACCGTTAGCCCATTTCTTCAAAGAAAAACGCGGCTAACTCATGACGGCCGGTACATTCCGACTTTTTATAAACGGAGGAAGCCTGGTGGCGAATGGTTTTCTCCGATGTCTGGCGCAGCTCGGCAATTTCGTTAAGGCTAAGGCCCTTGAGTAAGAATAGCCCGACATCTTTTTCGCTGGGGGTGAGTTGCCAGCGCTCAAACTGTTCCTGCACGGCGGCAAAAAAATCACGCTTGGAGCGCTTGAGTTCTTCAGACATCTGGCTGACTTTACTGTTAGACACCTCTAAATCGTTCCGCAACGCCTTTAATGCATTGGAACGCTGACGAATATCAAAGATAAGAAACAGAAACAAACCGGAGGATATCAGGATTAAAATGGACTCCTGAATAATATGAATGAGTTCAAGATCCTCTGAAAAGTCGATGTAAAGATCCATGCATTTCAGGGCAATGATGCACACTAATGCAACTGACAGGACTTTATCTTTCACCACTTACTCCAAAACACGCATTTAACGGAACGAGTCTGAGATATTATCAGCAGCAACAAAAAATGGCCTGCGCAATTCACTCATGCAGGCCATTTTTACGATGATTGACTAGGCGAGAGCTTTAGTCGTCACCAAACTCACGAATAATGCTGTTGATAGTCTCTTTGGCATCACCGAGTACCATGCGGGTGTTGTCTTTAAAGAACAACGGGTTATCAACCCCTGCAAAGCCCGCATTGGCAGAACGCTTAAGCACAAATACGGTTTTTGCCCGGTACACCTCAATAACCGGCATACCGTAGATAGGACTGCCCTTCATTTCTTTAGCCGCCGGGTTAACCACGTCGTTGGCACCAATAACAATCACCACGTCGTAATTTTCCATACGAGGATTTACATCATCCATTTCGCACAGCAGATCATAAGGTACATCCGCTTCGGCCAGCAGTACGTTCATATGACCAGGCATACGCCCGGCAACCGGGTGAATGGCGTATTCCACCGTACAGTTGTTCTCTTCCAGCAACGACTGCATTTCACGAACCGCATGCTGAGCTTGCGCAACCGCCATACCGTACCCCGGCACTACCAGTACAGATTGCGCGGCTTCCAATACATAGAATGCGTCCTGGGCAGACATGATTTTCACTTCACCTTCAATGGCTTCACCCATTTCTACCGGTTTGGCAAAACCCGACATCAGTACGTTCATTAACGAGCGGTTCATGGCTTTACACATGATGTTCGTGAGGATAAGACCCGACGCGCCCACTAATAAACCGGTCACAATCAAAATGGTGTTGGCCACCGCCAGGCCCGCCGCACAGGCTGCAACACCTGAATACGAGTTAAGCAAGGCAATTACTACCGGCATGTCGGCACCACCAATGGAGATGGTAGCCCAGATACCAAAGCTTAATGCCAGAGCAATCGACACGTACAGCCACATCGGATTACCCGGGTCGGTGGCAAACAAATAGCCCACCACAACAAAGGCCACCAGGTGGAGAATGCTGAGTTCACGTAAACCGGTAAAGATAAACGCTTTAGACGACATCTTCCCTGACAGTTTGCCCCAGGCTATTACCGAACCTGAGAACGTGATGCCACCAATCAGAATGGTTAGGAAAACGGTCAGGAAAATCAGCCAATCGGTAGTTGCCAGCGCAATAGGCCCCATACCGGAAACCGTTGCCCAGCCGAGCAACAACGAAGCTGCGCCACCAAAACCGTTAAACAGCGACACCATTTCCGGCATTTGCGTCATTTCGACGGTTTTTGCTTTCCAGGCACCGTAGGCACCGCCTATCACGAAGCCCAGCAGGATCCAGTGATAGCTGATAATTTGCTGGTCGATTAAGGTTACGACCACGGCAATAAACATACCGACAGCCGACACCAGGTTGCCTTTTTTGGCCGATGACGGATGACTCAGTAATTTAAGGCCAACAATGAATAACGTGGTTGCCAGTACGTAGGCAAGATTAATGATCAATGCATTATTACTCACAGCATAATCTCCTTACTTGCCTTGTTTTTTCTTGAACATGCTAAGCATGCGGTCGGTAACCATATAGCCACCCACAACGTTAATACTGGCCAGAGCAACGGCAGCGGTTCCCAAAATAGTGGTCAGCGTATCGTTATCTGAGCCAGAAGCGACCAGAGCGCCAACCAGGGTGATCCCGGATATGGCGTTAGAGCCCGACATCAATGGCGTGTGCAGTGTTGCCGGCACCTTACGAATAAGTTCAAACCCTAAGAAGGCAGCCAGCAGAACAATAAAGATCAGGTAAATAGTTTCCATGGATTAGCCCCCTTTGTATGCGTTTTTGAGCATGTCATTGGTGATGTCGCCAGCGTGGGTAATCACACTACTGGCAAGAATTTCGTCTTCCAGATCGAGCGTAAACTGCTTGGATTCTGTATCGAAAAACTCATCAATGAGATTGATCAGGTTATTGGCATACATATCGGTGGCGTTGCGGGCAACGCGCTGGCTCCAGTGACCGTCACCAATTACGGTAACGCCCTCTACTACGGCTGTTTCGCCGGGCACAGAGCCTTCAACATTGCCGCCCGACAATGCCGCCATATCCACCACAACGCTACCGGGTTTCATAAGCGCCAGGGTAGCTTTTGAAATCAACACCGGGGGCTTACGCCCAAATAGCTGTGCGGTTGTAATGACGATGTCTGAATCGGCAATCGCGTCGCGCTGGGCATCCTGCTGTTTGGCTTTTTGTTCATCGGTGAGCTCTTTGGCATAACCGTCTTTCGTCTGGCCGGTTTCACCAATATCGATTTTAAGGAACTTGCCGCCTAACGACTCAACCTGCTCAGCCACTACCGGGCGGGTATCATACGCCAGTACGTTAGCGCCTAAACGCTTGGCGGTAGCAATGGCCTGCAAGCCGGCCACACCAGCACCAATGATAAACACCTTGGCGGGTTTGATGGTGCCGGATGGGGTCATCATCATCGGCAGAATGCTTGGCAACGCGTTGGCAGCCTGCATCATCATTACGTAGCCAGCCAGGCTCGCCTGCGAACTCAGGGCATCCATTTTCTGGGCACGGGAGGAACGCGGGATCATTTCCACTGACAGCGTCGACAAGCCTTTGGAGGCCATACTCTCAACCAGTTCCTGCTGGAAGAAAGGATCAATATGACCAATCACCAGTGCGCTGGCTTTCAGCTGTTCTAACTGACTGCTTAGGGGACGGTTAACGTAGAGCACAATATCCGCATCGCCAAGTACTTCGGCGGTTGCTTCAACAATACTGGCACCTTGTTCGGTGTAGGCGGCATCGGGATAACCTGATAACGCGCCAGCATCTTGCTCAATCATGACGGTAAAGCCCATTCGGGTAAACCGCATAACAGTGGCAGGCGTTACAGCACAGCGCTGTTCGACAAAACTACTATCAATAGCATGCCTTGCTTCATTTAGAACTAAGAGTTTCAAGAGTATCCTCCTTTCCTCCGGGCAAAATTAACCTAACCGCTGTTTTAAGGAGCGATTAAGCGGTATCTGTTTGTTGCCACAAGGTGCTTTTGATCCATTTACTACAAAATTGTAAAGCTTTTGCTCTATAAAACTGGTTTATATCTACAATTTTGTAATCTTCCATTTTTATTGGAGTTTTAGGAAAGGATTACAGCGAGGAGCCAATAATGCATAAATAAAATCGAAATTGAAAGAGAAAATTTAGCCTTAAGCACGTAAATACCACTTATGAAACGTTTAAGCCTTATAACTGTTACTTATAATACAATTCAAAGAAGTAGGTAAATAGTGCGGGTGGGGAATTGAGTATTTAGCGCAGATATGCAAAGCGTTGTAGATTGGTTTTCACCGCCCTGTAATCAGATGTCCGCCTCAACCGTCTTTTATTCAGTTTTTGCTAAATAGTATTGTTAACAGGATTACAAACAATCCGGACGCCAGGCGCGAGTTTACCACCGGCAATAAAATTGTGTAGCCGGGCAGTTAATCCAGCTCCCACTTTGCAGGCATTTCGCCCGTATAAGCGGGTTCTAATTCTTCGACTTTTTTAATAAATTCGTCCGGTAACTGCTTTATATCATCGTTGGTACGAAGAATATTTGCATAGGCGTGCAGGTAAGCAGCAATATCCTGCTGAACTGTGCCCAGAAATTCATCAGCGTCAAACCCCTTAAGGCCCAGGTGCCGGGACAGGTAATCACGAAGCGCTTCTGCGTGCAGAACCGACAGAGCACTACCGTGGGCAGCACTCTTATACCCTTTTACAACAAATAAAGAGGGCAACACCTTCAAGGCCCCAAAGAAACCGACATTCTTACACCGGGCTTCCAGTAACGGGCTAAACAGCAGATCCGAATTATGTCTTCGCTGGAGCACCGTTATTCTTGCGGTGATGTCGCCAAGTAACTCCATTACATGCAACGCGGCCCCTTCCGCCAACACGATTTCAGTGGCGCTCTTATAGTAGCTTAACTGTTCGTACAGAGAGTGGTTTTCCGGTCGGAATATGGTGTAACCCTGCAGGGCAAAGAATTGCTCAATATAACGTTCGCCAGCAAAGCTTCCCCGCAACAAGAAGGGTGTGCGGCTCACATAGATTTTAGGCGGTAGCTGATTATCAGCAATGATGCCGGCTCGGCGCTCACACTGCTGCAGAAACTGACGATAATCCGCTGAAATCTGACGGCGACTACGAAACAAACTTTGTTGTGGCGCAACCCATAAGTTCTCAACACGCAGTGGCTTATCAATTAACTCTACCCGGGATTTATCTACCCCAAGATAATCGAGAATTTCATAAAAATTCGGCGGTAATAAAGGCTTTGCCAGCTTGCGTAAGCGTCGACGTAGCTGAGGTAAAATCAGCACCTTACTGATACCGGTCTGCTGTTCAGCACCGGGCAGAGCCGCTAAGCGATGAATCGATTCCGCAATGAAATGCCCAAAGTTACTGAATGCCGGCCCGCCATAATAATAATGCCCTTTCTTATAACGAGTAATATTTGGCTGGGCTGCTAATACATCAGTTTGGGTAACACATACCGGCGGTGTTTCCTGTTGGGTAACCTGCTGATGACGAAACTGATGGGCAAAATCCGGCAGCGCCAACGCTCGAATTCCACCGCGCATTCTGGCCGGCGTAGAACCGGATAACTGCGGAATAATCTCTGCATTATCGATTTTTACCGCGTTATTCAGCGCAGCGGATGGTTGCAGTGTCGTGCGATGTCGTGAGGCATTCAGTTTTTGTCTGACCGCGTTGAGTACGCTCTTGTAGAACAACGGCATTGTGGCTAACCAGCGTATTCCCCGTTTTAACCTGAACAGCGTTTTAATAGACGTTTCGTATACAGGTTGATCGGCTGAATCGATTACCACGCCAAGCGCCCTGAACAGCATTGGCTTATCCTGTCGCAACTGACTGACCAAACCGGCAATATCAGACTCATGATCATTCTGCCGAAACCAGGGTAATTCAGCCACTTTATCAATAGCCTCCGTCACCAGGCGCCAATCCTGTTCAGGTAATAACTGCTGAAATTTAGCAGTGACGTCGGCAAGCTGCTGTTTATAAGCCGCCAGGGTTTCATCGTCTAATAAACGGTAACGGTTAGCACCAGTACTGGCTGCCTGTAAATACGCGTCGAGCTCCCCCTGCAATGCACTAATCGGGAATTGATTAAGCCAGCGCTTAAGTTCCAGTGCGGCGAAGCTGTAGGAGACATTCACAGAGCTATCACTCACCGCCAGCTCATCATGAAGACCTAATACGCCAATAACATCGGTAATGACATTGCCTTTTTCACCATAGTTTTTATAGGCAAAGCAATGCAATTGATGGTCTTCAAGCTGATTAGCAGCCTTTAAGAT
>OJDQ01000194.1_pt1 | contig 32138 bp, 22 predicted proteins | sample 1592851 | NCBI WGS metagenome assembly OJDQ01 (sample SAMN05416774, study PRJEB24817) | seawater metagenome | isolation source: Sea water | place: Canada:Atlantic | collected 2013-07 | reverse complement strand
AGCAGTTCTTTGATTTTGGTATTCAGAGACACTGAGCTTTCCTTGCAATATAACATCTTATTATAGAGAATTCACAGTAACACACAGTATTACTCATCCCTGAACTCCCAACATAATTTATTGATAACAGTACCTTACACCTGATTATGAGCCAGTTTCCAATGATTTATTTGAGTGTTACTGTGAATTCTTAGTAATAACGGCACTCATGTTAAGTAAAACGATTTTAAAACAATGATCTAGCTAATATTTACCCTGGTTACATGTATTTACTGAGAAGTCTCATTAATCCCAGCTCTGTTTTATACTACATCCCGCCATTGGTGCGGCATTCATGAAGATTTCTTAAGTTTTACAATGCGTGTTACTGAGAATTCTCAGTAATTCCGAAAGAAATGAATTGATGTGTTGTCAGCTAATTTGATGGGTTTGAAGTATGAGTACAGAAGGTCTGCTATGGGCAATTAACCTTTAATTTAACCGCTAGTTGTTTTTTTCCGCTATTCGCTCATTTGAGTCTTAAATAATCACTGCTGAGGCTGAAAATGGTCAAAAGCGGTCATTTCGCTAAAGTCCACCAAGCTAAAACGAACAAAGGTTGATAAAGCAGCTTTTAAAACTGAAATCGGTAGGCACTGAAACAACTTATTGAAACTGCCTTGCCCTAACCCGCTACCGCCGAACTAAACACCTGAGTAATGACAACCAGTTCAATTGATTACTTTGAAGGCAAGGACTGTACTTTTTCCTGAAAAGTACCCATTTGCCATATGTAAAACAAGCTTTAAATATAGCTGTCACAGAGGGTAGTACATAGCTATAATTTTTCTTATACTCTCATTCCGCCCGTTTTGTAAACGTATTAGTATCTGATTTTATAGTTTTTTTTAGGAATGCAGGGATGTTAAGAGGTGTTGTTGGTGGCTCATTAGCCGCCGTTCTTGGGCAGCGGGTTGCAATGGGGGCAGTACCCGCCATTGGATTACTATTTCTCATCTTTGCCGGTATCGGTGCTTTTGACTATTTCACCGTACTGATTTTTGAAGAGCCAATCTTTGCTCTCACTAACCCTTTTATGATGCTGATCTACTATCAATTTGCCAAGTTGATATTATCAAGTTCAAAAAACGCTAATTATGTACTCCATGTTTCAAGCGTTCTATTAGTACCGGTTATGGCTACGGTTAGCATGTGGCTAGTTCTTGCGTGTTTACCCGATGGCTTTATGCCGATAAAAAGAACCGGTTTTATGGATATTTATCATGAACTTCATGGATTTGCATTTGGTGATTTGGTTAAACAGTTCGAATACTTTCCTCGAATGCGAAGTGTTTCTATGGAAGCTGGGTCAAATTACTGGGCCTTTATGTGGATAATCGGGATGGCCAGTGCAGTATGGGTGTTTCTTCTGGCTATTTGGCACAAACAATCCATGATTGAATTGGTATCAATGCACAGTGACAAGCCTGAATATGACATGGATCTTTATCTTGGGTTACCTATGCTGTGGCTGGTGACAGGAGCGATAACAGCGGCTTTCTATCCTGTAATGATTATACTGCATCAACTTTCGCTGCCGACCTGGATTACTGTCGCTTTAACATGGGTGATGTTGCTCTTCCCGATGTACGCTGTGTTGCTGCCTGCTGTGAATTGGAACAGGACTAAAGATCAGCGACTCGCGAGCTTTATACCTAAATTCTATTTTGTGGCTTTCAGCGCATTCCTGGCTTTTGTTGGTTATAAACTAGTCGGAGCTTTTGAGGTTCTACATAATCTTGATGCCGTGCTTGAGAGAATTCCTGAATTGTATGGCGTAGCGGCACTGTCACCTGTGTGGCTTTTCTTGTTTGTTTACTTAATCCGAAATCCGAGATCTAAAACTGAAGCCGGGTAATTATTTCGCCAACTTGTCTTTGTCTTATAAACGTTACTTCTATGCTAGCGTTGAAAACGCTTCTGATAGTGATTTAACAGGCTAAGCTTTTTAAATGATGCAGGGAGAGATGGTATGGAATTACTGTCTCTCCCTTTATTGTTCTATTGATTACACCATACGTTAACAACCAAATTATGGCTAACAATTCGGCTATACTCCATTAAACCAACAGAACGGTGCTCCCTGCACTGCTTTGTTTACTGGCTCTATATCATCACGTTTGGCAGCACAAAAGATTTCACATTGTCGTGCAAACGGATCCACAAGCCGGGATTGGCATCAAGCTGTTGCTCAGCTATCGCGCTATCCTGACTTATTGGCGTATTCAACACCTTTGCGTAAGTTTTCACTTTCGCCGGCGCGGTTTCGGCATCCACAACCGACTGGACAATCTTTTCTGCCGACAATATGGCCGCTGGCCCCAGCGTCAGAATAAATTTAGCCGCACGGCATTGTGACTCGTCAGTCGGGCTAATATCACTTCCACCCGCTTTAAATTTACTAATGTGATGTTCCAAAATAGAGCTTGAAATAGGTATCAAACCGGCCATATGTACAGCTTTAGCCCCGGAAAAAGGTTTTATATAGGCCAGGTGCGATGCTTCGTCGGCCTCGGGCCCATGACCAATAAAAAAGATATCCAACCCACCCAACTGCTCAAGCTTTTCGAGATAGCGGGTTAACGCAGCTTCCAGATCGGCGGTATCGGTTTGCATCGGTGTGAAACTTTTTATCTTCTGAAAAAACGAGTCGCCAAGAATACGTTCAAAATCCCGCACAAAACTGAGGCTGTTCCCCATTGCCATGGGTGCCAGGGCATCCTGAGTAAATACATTTAAACGGCTCAGAATATCATCCAGCTCAGAGGTGGTCGCTTTTTCGCCAAGCAACTTATGTAATTGCTGTGCGCCCCTTCCCCCCAGTAAAGCAATATTAATGTCGCCCTTTTTACTCTCGGCAACCGCTATAAGTTCATCCAACATGGCATGACCAACAGCCGCTTCTGACTGCATCACCTGGGGCTGTAATCCCTTGTCGATGTACTCCACTGTGCCAGACTCTGTTTTTTCTAGCCAAACGTTGCCATTTTTTTCATCGCGCTTAAACAAGGTGCTCGCGGTAGTCATAACTCAACCTTCAACATGTAAAATAAAAGTGAATAATAATAAGCAGCCAAACGGTATCAATTACCCACTAAAATTACCAGTGCCACCGGTAGCATTTATGCTTGAGTCGTGCACAGCAAAGCATATCCTTTTACCTTATCTCGCTCGCTTTACAAGAGGTTACTCACCCGCCAGAGCTTTAATAATATGAGGCCAGTGAGTCAGAGAATCATAAAATCCTGCAACCGGTACGCGCTCGTTTAACCCATGGGCAAACATGTCTTCCGGATTAAGAAACAAGCCACTTATCCCCCAGGTAGGAATGCCGGCCCGGCGAAAATGCATGCCATCGGTACCACCGGATTCCAGGTAAGGCATGATGGGCACATCCGGGTACCGTAGATAAACCGAACCGGTAATGGCGTTCAGCACATCCTCACGCAGTTCCGATACCGGACTTTCAACGTAATCTGTTATGGTGGTAATGGTAACATTTTGATTATCAATTGCTTTTTGTAACGAGGCTTTGACCCCTTCGACATCCGAGCCCGGAAACACCCGGCAGTTCACCGTGGCCGTGGCCGATTGCGGCAACGCATTTTCCGCATGGCCGCCAGACAACATAGTGGCAACACAGGTGGTGCGGGTAGTCCCCACATATTCCGGCTCATTAAACAGCTTGTCAGCGGCTTCCCGATCGGTCGGGTCGTTGGCAAACTGCAGCAGTGTTTCACCGCTCTCTCCGCCCGATAATTTCCCCGCTTGTTTAAGGTAGTTAAGGGTCATGGGGGTAGTCATAACCGGAAAACGGTAGGCCTGAATTTCTCTGAGCGCTGCAGCAAGTTCATATATTGCATTATCGCTACGGGGCCTTGAGCTATGACCACCAGGATTTTTCACCTCTAATTGAAAGCTAACATAGGTTTTTTCAGCCGCCTGGACTCGATATACCACCGCCTTGCCTTTGCCAGATAGCACTCCACCACCGGCATCGGTGTTTAAGGCATACGCCGCTTTCGTCAAATCTTCTCGTGAGGCCAGATAACGGGTGCTCACCATGCCCGACTCTTCATCGCCCGAAAACGCGATAATAAGATCCCGATCAGGTAGGTAACCGGCTTTTCTGAGCGCAATGAATGCGCCAGATATCTGCGCCACACCAAACTTATTGTCGAGGGTACCGCGGCCAAAAAAGTAACCGTTATCTTCGGATAAAGTGAAGGGTGCCCGTTGCCAGTCTGAAGCCAGAGCTTTAACCACATCCATGTGTCCCAAAAACAGAATGGGCGGGTGCTGACTTCCAGCACGGCCTTTATAAGTTACAACTAGGGCTGAGGTATGCTCTACAGGGATCACTTCTATTGCCGCATCAGCAAACCCCGCCTGACGAAATTCAGATGCCAGATATCGGGCAACAGGGGTCGCCCCACCACTCGTTTTTGAGGAGTCCATCTCAACGATGGTTTTATAGATCCGGTAGGTTGTTCTGGCATGCTCACTGTTTTTATCAACAGCGGCTATTGCTGGCGTGATGGCGGTTGCCGCCCAGCACAACAGTGAGCAAAACAGTGTGGTAACCTTGCGAGTAAATCGTGTCATTGCGCTTTCTCCCTATGCTCACTAAAAGATAGCAGAGACCAACACGATCCGTATCAATTCATTTTACTGCTAGCAGTTGGTGGTAACGTTTCGGCGAGCAATAACGCTATTACCGGGCGAAATACGCTGCTTTATCAAACACAAACCCAGGCGCAAAAAAAAACCGGCGAAAGCCGGTTTTTTATATCAATCAAAAGCGAATGCTTTGATTAAGCGCCAAGAATTTCGTTAAATGTGGCACTTGGACGCATCGCAGCAGTTGTTTTAGCTTCATCAGGCAGGTAGTAACCACCGATATCCTGTGGCTTACCTTCTGTATCAACAATTTCACTGATAATGGTATCAATGTTGGCGGCCAGCTTGTCGTAAACAGGACCAAACTTAGCTGCCAGTTCGGCATCTTCAGTTTGCTTCGCCAGCTCTTCTGCCCAGTACATGGCCAGGAAGACGTGGCTGCCACGGTTATCCAGTTCGCCTACTTTACGCAGTGGCGATTTACCGTTGTTAAGCAATGCTTCTGTGGCTTTGTCCAGCGCGGTGGCAATCAGCTTGGCTTTGCTGTTATCGTGTTTGATAGCAACGTCTTCCAGCGATACTGCCAGTGCCAGGAACTCACCCAGTGAATCCCAACGCAAGTGACCTTCTTCAACAAACTGCTGAATGTGCTTAGGTGCTGAACCACCTGCACCAGTTTCGTACAAACCACCACCGGCCATCAGCGGCACGATTGACAACATTTTCGCACTGGTGCCCAGTTCCAGAATCGGGAACAGGTCAGTCAGGTAATCACGTAATACGTTACCGGTTACCGAGATGGTATCCAGACCACGGATAGCACGCTCCATAGAGAAACGGATAGCGCGAACTGGTGACATGATAGAAATTTCCAGACCATCAGTGTCGTGATCTTTCAGGTAATTCTCAACTTTCTTGATCAGCTGTGCATCGTGAGCACGCTCATCGTCCAGCCAGAATACGGCTGGCATACCAGATTGACGGGCACGAGTAACGGCCAGTTTAACCCAGTCCTGGATTGGCGCGTCTTTAGCCTGACACATACGCCAGATATCGCCTTCTTCAACTTCATGCTCGATAAGTACGTTGCCGTCCTGGTCGATAACTTCAACTTTACCGTCAGCATCCATCTCGAAAGTCTTGTCGTGTGAACCGTATTCTTCAGCTTTCTGAGCCATCAGACCTACGTTCGGAACAGTACCCATAGTTGTTGGGTCAAAAGCACCATGCGTTTTACAGAAGTTAATCACTTCCTGATAAATGGTGGCGTAAGTACTTTCCGGGATTACCGCTTTAGTATCGTGCAGTTTTCCATCCGGGCCCCACATCTGACCAGAAGAACGGATCATCGCAGGCATAGACGCGTCAACGATTACGTCACTTGGTACGTGCAGGTTAGAAATACCCTTATCTGAGTTAACCATCGCCAGCGGTGGGCGGTCGGCATAACACTTGTTGATATCGCGTTGGATTTCAGAACGCTGAGATTCTGGCAGACTGGCAATTTTGTCGTAAACACTGCCCAGACCGTTATTAGGGTTAACGCCTAACTCGTCGAACAGGTCGCCGTATTTTTCAAACAGTTCTTTATAAAAGACTTTTACACAGTGACCGAATACGATGGGGTGAGACACCTTCATCATGGTCGCTTTTACGTGCAGTGAAAACAGAATGCCGGTGTTTTTGGCGTCTTCGATTTGCTCTTCGAAGAACTGACACAAGGCTTTCTTGCTCATGTACATACCGTCGATGACTTCACCAGCCAGTAAGTCAACTTTTGGCTTCAGGGTTTTCTTGCTGCCATCTTTACCGGTAAATTCGATGCTTACATGGCCTTCTTTAGCCACGGTTACCGATTTTTCACCTGAATAGAAATCACCGCCGCGCATGTGCGCTACGTGAGTTTGCGATGCCTGACTCCACTCGCCCATGCTGTGCGGGTGCTTTTTGGCGTAATTCTTAACCGCTGTAGGCGCACGACGGTCTGAGTTACCTTCACGCAATACCGGGTTTACTGCAGAACCCAGTACTTTACCGTAACGTTCACGAACGTCTTTATCTTCGTCACTTTTCGGATCTTCAGGGAACTGCGGTACGTTGAAACCCAGCGCGTTCAGTTCTTTGATTGCAGCACGCAGCTGCGGGATAGAAGCACTGATATTGGGCAGCTTGATGATATTAACTTCTGGATCCTGAGTCAGTTCGCCCAGCTCGTTCAGGGCATCTACAACCTTCTGGTCGTCGGTCAGGTAATCAGGGAAGTGGGCCAGTACACGTGCAGCTAAAGAGATATCACTCACTTCAACTTCGATATCAGCTTCGCTGGCAAAGCGACGAATAATAGGTAAAAACGAATACGTGGCCAACATTGGCGCTTCATCGGTTTTGGTATAAATAATTGTAGACTTACGGTTGGTCATTATGTACCTCAATAGTTGCAGTAGCTGGCTGCGTTTTTTCCATTCAACAAATTCCAGCCGCTTATTTCAGATCATAACGTTCTGACAAGAGACCGGATCTCGTGATTTTCCTGCGTACCTACATGTGTCAACCTGAAGGGAGTATCGATTCACGCACGCAAATACTCAGTATCCACTTTACTGAGTATTTAATTCACTAATTTTACAGGTTGACGCTGGCCATGTAATGCACATGAATCATAAGGTCTTTAGTATAGGGTCAAGCGAACCAGTTACAAGTCATACCTTTGTCTTAATTACGAAAAAACGGTTAATAAATTAGTTTTCATGGGTAATTATTCATCAAAGCGTACAAATTTCCATCACCGCCAGGTTGGCGGTGTGCTTAAACAACAACTTTGATAAACTGTTTACTTAAATGATACCGGCCAGCTTTATTCATGACTTCAACCGTAATCCTGTTCAACAAACCCTATATGGTGCTCTCTCAGTTTACCGACGCCGAGGGCCGCGAAACCCTGAAAGATTATATACAGGTTCCCGATGTCTACGCAGCGGGAAGACTCGATCGCGACTCTGAAGGCCTGCTGGTCCTTACCGATAACGGCAGCCTGCAACATAAGCTTGCCCATCCGAAAGCCAAAACCAGTAAAACCTATTGGGTACAGGTTGAGGGCGAAGTAACCGATGAAGCCATCAACGCCTTGAGTAAGGGCGTCGAATTAAAAGATGGTATGACCCTGCCAGCCAAAGTACAGCGCATTACTGAACCTGCAGTGTGGCCCCGCAACCCGCCAATTCGCGAGCGCGCCAGTATCCCCACAACCTGGCTGTCGATTACCATTAGCGAAGGGCGCAACCGGCAGGTCCGGCGAATGACGGCTCACGTGGGCAACCCTACCCTGCGACTGATCCGCTACCGGGTAGGCAACTGGACGCTCGATGGCATCGCCAATGGCGAATATGTCAGCCTGCCAGGCCCCCCGGTGAAACCCGCCAGCAAGGTAAATAGACGCCCTGCCCGTCGGACCAGGCCCAAACAACCGCAAAAATCACGTCGAGCGCCTTAAAAAGGCCCTTTTAGAGGTGCCAAAAGTTGCAATTTCTGGTAAACTCCGCGCCCCGTAAATAACATGTGAGTGCACGGTTAACTAATGTCTCAGCTCGCCGATTCGGCCCCCAATAAACAAAAAGTCATCGTCGGTATGTCCGGTGGTGTGGATTCTTCTGTTTCTGCTTATTTGCTTCAGCAACAAGGCTACGAAGTTGAAGGCCTGTTTATGAAGAACTGGGAAGAAGACGACAACGATGAATACTGCGCGGCGGCCGAAGATCTCGCCGATGCTCAGGCCGTTGCCGATAAACTGGGTATTTACCTGCATACCATCAATTTTGCTGCCGAGTACTGGGACAACGTGTTTGAGTACTTTCTGGCCGAGTATAAAGCCGGCCGCACGCCGAACCCTGACATCATGTGTAACAAGGAAATTAAGTTTAAAGCGTTCCTTGAGTATGCCGCTGAGGATCTGGGCGCCGACTACATTGCCACCGGCCATTACGTGCGCCGACGCGAAACAAACGGCCACTGGCAAATGCTGCGCGGCCTGGATAACAACAAAGACCAAAGTTACTTTCTGTATACCCTCGGCGAAGAACATGTAGCTAAAACCCTGTTTCCGGTGGGTGATATCGAAAAGCCACGGGTGCGGGAAATCGCCGAGCAACAAGGGTTGATTACCGCCGACAAAAAAGACAGCACGGGTATTTGCTTCATTGGTGAACGTAAGTTTAAAGATTTCTTAAGTCAGTACCTGCCGGCCCAACCGGGGATTATTGAAACCGCCGAAGGGGTAGAGATTGGCCAGCATGAAGGGCTGATGTACCACACTCTGGGCCAGCGTAAAGGGTTACACATTGGTGGACTGGCCGAATACGGTGACGATCCCTGGTATGTGGTCGATAAAGACGTCGAGCGCAATGTACTGATCGTCGGTCAGGGGGCTAACCACCCTCGCCTCTACTCGGATGGTCTGATTGCCAAGCAATTACACTGGGTTAACCGTACCGCACCAACCGAACCGTTCAGAGCGGCGGTGAAAACCCGTTATCGCCAGCAGGACATTCCCTGCCTGGTTACGCCTGTGGATGGCGATCAGGTGAAAGTCACCTTTGATGAGCCGCAAAAAGCCGTCACCCCTGGACAATCAGCGGTGTTTTATCAGGATGAAGTCTGCCTCGGTGGCGGCATTATTGAGAGTTATCTACGCTAATGTTGGATACAGCCATTGAAAAGCAACTGGGCCTGGCTGGTGTTTGTCAGGCAGCCCGCCTGGTGCAGTCTATTGCTCGCACCGGCGAAGCCGATAAACAAGCAGTAGAAGCCAGCCTGTCGAGTATTCTGGTGACCGATTCAGATACCACTCAACAGGTCTTCGGGCAGTTAGAGAATTTAAAAACCGGTTTTCAGGTCATTGTTGCCCAGTTAGGCGATCATAACTCGAAAAAAGACACTGAAATGACTCGGTACATTGCCAGCATACTGGGGCTGGAACGCAAGCTGGCCCGTAACAGTAAAGCCATGAACGAGCTCGGCGAGCGAATCTCCCATGTGCAACGCCAGCTGGCGCATATGGATTTTGAAAGCCCGCAGATATTATCGTCACTGGCAAGTATCTATTCTGACGTCATCAGTCCGCTGGCGCCTAAAATTCAGATTGCCGGCAATCCCAGTTGCCTGAGCCAGCCGCTTAATCAGCACCGGGTCCGCGCGATATTGCTGGCCGGTGTCCGGGCAGCGGTATTATGGCGGCAACTCGGCGGTCAGCGCCGCCAGATCTTATTTAAACGTAAAGCAATTCTGCGCAGTGCCCAGCAGGCACTGAGATTAATGAACTAATTGAGGAGCAAAAGGTGGAACTATCCCAATTAACGGCAATTTCTCCGGTCGATGGTCGGTATGCCTCTAAAACAGGCGAGTTACGGTCGATTTTTAGCGAGTATGGCCTGCTTAAATACCGGGTTGAAGTTGAAGTAAGATGGTTACAAAAACTGTCTGAACTGGACGGTATCACCGAAGTACCAGACTTTTCTCCTCAGTCGCATAAACTGCTCGACAGTATTGTGGCAGAGTTTTCGGTTGATGATGCCCGTCGTATCAAAGAAATCGAACGCACTACCAACCACGATGTGAAAGCGGTTGAGTACTTCCTGAAAGAAAAAGTGGCTGACAATAGCGAACTGAACGCTATCAGCGAATTTATTCACTTTGCCTGCACCTCGGAAGACATTAACAACCTGTCACACGCCTTAATGTGCACCGAAGCCCGCGACACGGTTATTTTGCCTTACTGCGATGAGCTAATTGGCGCGTTAAAAGACTTAGCCCGCGAATATCGTAGTATTCCTATGATGGCACGTACCCATGGCCAGCCAGCCTCCCCAACTACCATGGGCAAGGAAATGGCGAATGTGGCGGTTCGTTTACAACGTCAGCGCGATCAAATTGCCGCCGTTAGCCTACTCGGTAAAATCAATGGCGCGGTAGGTAACTACAATGCCCACTTGTCTGCATACCCTGAACTTGACTGGCACACTATTTCTGAAGACTTCGTGACCAGCCTGGGCATTACCTGGAATGCTTTTACCACGCAAATTGAGCCGCACGACTATATTGCAGAACTGTTTGATGCCATCGCGCGTTTCAATACTATCCTGATTGATTTCGACCGTGATGTCTGGGGTTATATTGCTCTGGGTCACTTTAAGCAAAAAACCGTAGCCGGTGAGATTGGCTCGTCAACCATGCCGCATAAAGTAAACCCTATCGACTTTGAAAACTCGGAAGGTAACCTTGGCATTGCTAACGCCATCTTCGATCATCTGGCCGCTAAACTGCCGTTATCGCGCTGGCAGCGTGACCTGACCGACTCTACCGTACTGCGTAACCTGGGTGTTGGCGTAGGCTATGCGGTTATCGCTTATCAGGCAACGCTTAAGGGCATCAGTAAACTGGAAGTGAACGAGCAAAGCCTGCTCAACGAACTGAACAATAACTGGGAATTACTGGCTGAACCTATTCAAACCGTAATGCGCCGCTATGGTATTGAAAAGCCATACGAGAAACTCAAGGAATTAACCCGAGGCAAAAAAGTAAATGCTGAGGTGATTGCTGAGTTTATTGATAACCTCGAACTCCCGCAAAGTGCTAAAGAGCAGTTGAAACAGCTGTCTCCACAAGCCTACATCGGTGACGCAATCCGTCTGGTAGATCAGTTACTGGGCGAATAAGCGTTTGCTACGCTTGGCAACTCCTACAGTAAGGAGTTGCCATGCTACCGCTTTCAACCACCCTTCCCGCCTCACAGCGAACCGCTGAACAAGTCAGGCTGACGCTCAATTTAACCCTGCTGTTGTTCGCCATAGCCTTGTTACTGCAACTGCCGGCACTGTATTACTTTGCCCGTCCCGGTTCATGGCAAAGTGCCAACTGGCTGAGTCATTTTCTGGCACTCATTGCCCTGGGCGTTGCCCAACGGTTGATGAGCCTGAACAGTTTAAAAGTTGCTCTGTTTAGCCTCTATTACAGTTATCTCACCTGGGTATTACTGTTGTGGCCCGGTTTATCCAATACGCATTATTATTATTTACTGGCCGTAGTCATTACCGGTTTTGTTTTTACCCGCTCTGAACAACTGGCCCAAACCACAGTCCTGACCGGCGCTTTGTTTTTATTCGCCTTGTTTAGCGTAGTGCATTATCAGCCCCAGCTTGAGTTCGGCTTATTACGCTTGACCAATGATCTTACTCTCGGTGCACTGAGTCTGGGAATTTACCGGGTTCTCCGCCACCAAACGCTTAGCCGCTGGCACGGCTTACGCGGCGCTCATCAGGTGTCAGTATCAACTCTGAGTCAGCTTTTGCCAAAAGATCCAGAACAACCAACCCGGTTCTGGCAACCTGGTAAAACCAGGCGCTATCAGTTCGCCTGCGTATTATTTGCCGACCTCAGTGGCTATACCGCGCTTAACCGCCAGTATGGCGACCGCCTTACTTTAAGCGCCCTGAAAAACCTTTACTCGAATATCGACAAAATGAGTGAGCAGTTTCCAATTGAAAAAATTAAGACCAACGGCGACCAGTATATGGCGGTGAGCAGGTTAAGCAGTGAATTAAACTACCAATGCTGTGAAGACATGTATCGGTTTGCCTGTGCCCTGCACGCCATCATTAATCGCTACAGTAGTAGCCACAAGCTCAATTGTACGGTGCGTATCGGCATTGCCAGCGGTCCGCTCACAGCAGGCATCATCGGTAATCACCGGCCCTATTTTGATATTTGGGGCGAAACCGTCAATCTGGCAGCTTGTCTGGAACAGCAGGCCGACAGCGATTATGTTTCTGCCTGCCCGATTACCATGACACACCTTCCTGACCATCTGGTTGCGACCCAAAAACCCCTGGCCAGTGCCAAACATCCCGACACCCGTTTTTACTATCAGCTTAAAGTCACCGAACAATCGCCAGGATTGGGTTTTAATCATCTGCCAACCCGGTGATAATAGCGCAAACTCTGACTAAGATGATGACTGTGCTTAATTTAGATATTCCGGCTTTTTTACGTGATTACTGGCAGAAAAAGCCCTGTGTACTTCGCAACGCTCTGCCCGATTTTGTCGATTTTATAGATGAGCACGAACTGGCCGGCCTGGCCATGGAGCCTGAACTGGATAGCCGGGTTATCAGTAAGCAGGAACAAGGCTGGTCAATACAGCAAGGGCCGTTTGAGGACTTCGCAGCATGTCAGGGCCAGTGGACCTTACTGGTACAGGGCGTCGACAGATACCTGGATGAAGCCAGTGAGCTCATGGATTGGTTTAATTTTATTCCTAACTGGCGGGTAGACGATCTGATGATCAGTTTTGCCGTGCCCGGTGCCGGGGTCGGCCCACACGTTGATCAGTACGACGTCTTTTTACTCCAGGGTAAAGGCAGCCGGCGCTGGCGGGTTGGCGCTCCTGAAGGCCTGACCACTACGCAACCGGCTAAAGGGCTTTGTCAGGTAGAAACCTTTACGCCTCTGATTGACTGTGAACTTCAGCCCGGAGATATCCTCTACATTCCGCCGGGTTGGCCCCATGATGGCGTTACACTGGCCGACAGCCTGACCTATTCCATAGGCTTTCGCGCACCGGACCAGCCGCAGCTTGGCAACTATCTGGCGGAACATTTACAAACGCTGTCTGCTGCCCCTGAGCGTTATACAGACCCGGCCCTTACACATTCTGACTCCCCCGCAGAAGTGCCCGACCGCCAGCTACAGGCGCTTAAATCCTTACTCCACAGAGCTATCGACGCTAATAGCTTCAGTAAAAGCCTGCTGACTATGTTGAGTGAACAAGGCATAGAGCCGGATACCGGCGAACCGGCAGACAGCCAGTTATTACAAGACTGTCTGGCCAACGACGGCAGACTGGTTAAGTTACCCGGCTGCCGGCCACTGTTAAACGAAACCTTCCCTGACTGCTTATTTATTAACGGTGAAGTGGTTAATTTCTCTGCACAAAATTACCCGATTATGTGCAAACTGGTTGCTCAACCTGACATTGACCGCAGTGATATGGCAGCGGCCCCGGATGAACTGGATATTTTTTGCACATTCACTACACTGGTTAATATGGGGTACTGGGAATTCTGACCTAAAAACGGCAATACAGGTTCAGACGATCCACCGGAGTAGAATGCCGGCACGTTTGCTGGTAGGGCAGAATGGGGGTAAGTATGGCGTATAAAGTACAGCAGGTTCTCTGGCAGGAAGCCTGTGAGCAACTGAAAACTCTGAGAAAAGCGGTATATGTTCTGGAATGGCAATTGCCAGAAACCACCGAATTCGACGAGCTGGACAGCCAGGCCGCTCACGTTTTGTTATTTTGCGACCAAAATACCCCAATCGCTACCGGCCGCCTCACTCCCAGCGGAGAACTGGGGCGAATTGCCGTTTTACCCGGACACCGTACCCTGGCCGTCTACAAGCTACTGTTTGCCGCCCTGCTTAAACAAGCCGAATCGCAAAACCTTAAACAAATTCAGTTACAGTCTGAGCTTACCAGCGTTGAATATCACCGTGCCAAGGGCTTTGAGCCGGTTGGCAAGGCGTTTATGGAAGCCGGTATTCCCATGCAAAAGATGGTGTGTAACCGGCAAAACTTTGATTTCCCCGATGTGCGGCATATTCACTAACGCCCCACCACCCGGTTTAACAGGCTAGCCCCACAGGCCCTCATTTTCCTGCAACAGATAGATTTTCTCTGCCCGGTCAGCCAGCAACTGAGCGTAAGACGTTTGACTGGGATCCTGTTGTTGATTATTTTGCAGCAGGTTTTCAGCCTTGATCTGCCAGCGCATAGAAAAGTATCTCAGCGCGCCGCGTGCATCTTTGGCATTATCGGCCAGTGTGAAATCGGTAGGGACATCACCGGTTAATACCCAGTACATTTTGTTGTCCATGGCTTTAATTTTCCACACCGCGACCAATGGCGCCAGATAACGACATTCCTCGGTGACCACCGTATCAAATAAAACGCCCTCCTGAGCGAGAAACTGATTGGCCTGCTGAAAGGCTTCCCTTGCCCAGGTCTGGATTTGCTCTTCTGTTAGTTGTTCTGTCATAAATTTTTCGTTCTTTTAGTTAGACACTGCAATAGAACTTGCAGCGGGTGTTTTGGTTTAATCTTATCGATGCGGCTAACCTGACTTCGACAGGAATAGCCGCTGGCCATAATGTGTTCCGGTTTATAACGCGCCACCGCCTGCTGCCAGCTCATTTCATAGATACCCAGCGAGTTAGCTTTGTTGACGGCCTCATGGCCGTAGTTGCCCGCCATACCGCAACAGCCTACTTTCACAATGTCAGTTTTCAGTCCCACTCTGGCAAAAATATCCTGCCAGGTTTGCTCCGTTTTCGGCAGCCTGGTTTTTTCGGTGCAATGAGCAAACAGCGCCATCACCGTTTGTTCCTCCGCAGCATCTTCCTGCTGCCACTGCGCTGCAGGCAATGTTGCCAGCCACTCGTGTACGGTATGCACAACAAAGTCGCCGCGCGCCGCGCCCAGTGCCTGGTATTCATCGCGATAACACAACACCAGCGGTGTATCCACGCCCACCATGGGCATGTTAAGCGCTGCCACCTGGTTCAAAAAGGCCGCGGTATCCGTTGCCGTGCGGGCAAACTTTTCCAGAAAGCCGGTTACATGCAGGGTTTTACCATTCGGCTTAAACGGCAGTAGTACCGGTGTTTTACCGAGTGCTTTGACCAGCCGGCCAAAATCACTAACTACCTGTGCGTCGTAATAACTGGTAAACGGATCCTGTACAATCAACACATAATTTTCGCGCTCAGAGGCATCAATCCGCTCAAGTTCAGCCAGGTCAAAGGTTTGCATCACCTGCTCTGCCTGTTCACTTAATGTGGGCACAGATAACGCCGGTGCATCCACATAGCCGGCAACCTTTTCTAATAGTGATTTTGCCGCGCCGTTATTCATCAGGGCATTGCTCACCTTAGGCAGTTTTGCCATCAGCGGCGTGAGAGTTTCCACATTGGCCACCAGATGATGCTTAAGCGGGCGCAGGTAGCGCTGATAGTACACGTTTAAAAACTTTGATCGGAACTCCGGCACATCCACTTTTACCGGACACTGACTGCTACAGGATTTACACGCCAGGCAGCCATTCATAGCTTCCAGCACTTCATGGGAAAAATCTTCCTCGTTAGAGCGGGAGTTCTTCCAGCGAGTCAGCCAACTGCTTTTATATTGTCCTTCCATCAACGCCTGATGATCGACGCCCTGGTTTGCCAGCAGGCGCAACCATTCGCGAATTAACCCGGCCCGGCCTTTCGGACTGTGGCGACGGTCGCGGGTAATTTTACTCGAGGGACACATGGGTGATGTGGTGTCATAGTTAAAACACAATCCGTTGCCATTGCAGTCCATGGCAGGCTTAAAGGACTCTTTAAATGCCACCGGGATAGTTCTGTCGAGCGTTGCCCGCTTAGGATCGCTCACCTTCACCAACTCATCGTCACTGTCGATGGGCGTACAGATCTTACCCGGGTTCATTTTATTGGCCGGATCAAAAGCGCCTTTTATTCTGCGCAGTTCAGCAAACAGTGACTCACCGAAAAACGCCGGACCATATTCGCTGCGAAAACCTTTGCCGTGTTCACCCCACATCAGACCGCCGTGTTTAGCCACCAGTGCCACCACTTCATCAGAGATCTGGTGCATCAGTATTTCCTGCTCTGGATCGCACAGGTCAAGCGCCGGGCGCACATGCAGGACACCGGCATCCACATGACCAAACATGCCATATTGCAGGCCATGACCGTCGAGTAACGCACGGAATTCCATAATAAAATCAGCCAGATTTTCGGGTGGTACGCCAGTATCCTCGGCAAAGGCGATAGGCTTTTGGCTGCCCTTGGTGTTGCCCAGTAATCCCACTGACTTTTTACGCATAGCGTATATTTTATTAATGTCGGCACGGTCAAACGTTAACTGATAACCAATAACGCCATATTCGCCTTTTTGCGCCGAAGCGCTCAGCTCTTCTTCTAAGCGGGCTATTCGCTGTTTAATTTCGTCCGGATCGTTACTGTTATACTCCACCATATTCAGACCCAGCATTTCCTTGCCCGGTACATCTTCAATGAGATTAGCGATGGAATGCCAGATAATATCGGTGCGGGCCAGATTCAGTACTTTACTGTCGACGGTTTCCACCGACGTCGCCTGTGCGGCAATCATTCGCGGCGCATGGCGCAAAGCCGACTCGAAGGAGTCATATTTAATATTCACCAGCGCCGTATGCCTGGGAATTTTGGTGAGTGATAATTTCGCTTCAGCAACAAAAACCAGTGAGCCTTCAGAGCCGGTAATCAGACGGCTAACATCAATTAACTGTTTTTCTTCATCAAAGGCATGTTCTAAATCGTAGCCGGTTAAAAACCGGTTCATACGCGGGAATTTGGCCAGAACATCCTGCCTCTTACCTCGGCAGGTATTGAGCACCTGGCGCAGAATTCGCCCATAGGTATCGCTCCGTGAGGCTTGTTCCTCAGCTTCAGCAACTGAAAGTGGCTGGGTTTGCAGTATTTCACCGTTGGCCAGTACCGAGGTTAACGCTAAGACGTGATCACTGGTTTTACCGTACACCAGTGAGCCCTGGCCCGACGCGTCAGTACTGATCATTCCGCCCAGAGTGGCCCGGTTACTGGTGGACAGATCGGGCGAAAAGAAGAAGCCATAAAGCCGTAAGGCATCGTTAAGGGCGTCTTTTACCACCCCGGACTGAACGCGTACCCAGCCTTCCTCCGGGTTAATTTCCAGTACCTTATTCATATGCCGGGACATGTCCACCACAATCCCGTCGGTCAGGCTTTGCCCGTTCGTACCGGTACCACCACCGCGGGCGCTGAATTTTACCTGCGGAAGCTGGTTAGCCAGTTCACCAATAATCTGTAAATCGTTGATCCCTTTGGGATGAACTACCGCTTGCGGTAACTTCTGATACACCGAGTTATCCGTTGCCACAGCCAGACGGCTACCGTAGCTATACTCGATATCGCCTGAAAAAGAAGACTTCTCAAGGCGCTGAAGGTAGGTTCTGTAATCATCAGAAACGGTCGATTCAACTGGTACAACAGGTAAATTCAAAGCTACGCTCTCACTGGTGAATAGGCGGCCAAGTATACCTAGGCTGGGAGTAGGTCTCCACTGTTAGCGGGCGATTTTTTTATCAAAAATTACTTTGCAGGGATTACGTATCCGCTTGCAAATAAATATCACCAGCTATAAGGTCAGGCTATAATAAAGAAAATTAAAGCAGGATTTCTTTCAATGGCACTTACTTCGAACCTTAATCTTTTAGATCGCTCCCTTCGCGGTGTAATAGGGATTTGTGTAACCGCCTTTGCACTGTTCAACGGCGATCTGATTGGTGATGTCTTTATTGAGGTCTTACTGGGGATCTTTGGTTTGCTTAATCTCATTTCGTTAGCTTCCGGCTGGTGTCCGGTCTATCATCTGGCAGGCATTAATACGCGTAAACACTGACAATTACCGCAATACCTATGCAGCAAATTGCCAAAATAAAACAGGACAAAACGGTTAAGCCCCGATTAATCTGGGCTTGTCTGTGTGTGGCACTGCTGGTTTCCGCCATCTATGTGACGGTATCTTACCGGCTGACAGCCGATATTACAGTGCGCTCTGAACTCAAAGCCATGGCCCATATCACCAGCTTGTTCAGTAACGAACTCAGCCAGGTAAATGACGCATCAGAAGTAGACACCCTGTTAAATGAAGTTTTGCTCTCAGCGGTGAATACCCCTGCATTCATCACCGTCACAACGGCCCAACAACAGTGGCAAAAGAACCTGTTATTAACCCCTACCGAGCGAAGCTCCTTGCTGCAGCTAATCCCCGGGACCGAGGACAATGCTGACCCCATCGAGCTGAACGGCAAGACCTATCTCTGGCAGCGGCATCAAACCGGTCACTATGTGATCACCTTTGTGCAGGAAACCCCGGCGTTAGACATTACCCTTAGCTTTGTTGCCAAGCGGTTACTGGTTACCTCTATCATTGTCTTTTGGATAGCCGTCTGGCTGGCTCTGACGCTGGCCTCGCTTATTGCTAAACGGGCAGAACAAGTCAATGAATCACTGGCTTATATTGCCACACATGACTCACTCACCGGCCTGCCCAACCGCTTGTACCTTATTGAACTACTGGAAAACTCGCTGGGCCCGGCAACCGAAGATACCGACACCCCGGTTGATGAAGGCTGTTTGTTGATTATTGACCTGGATCGGTTTAAAGAGGTTAACGACTCCTTTGGTTACGCCGCAGGTGACACCTTACTGAAAGAAGTAGCCCGGCGCGTGAGCGAATTAATCAATGCCCCGGCGGAACTCATCCGTACCGGCGGCGATGAGTTTTTTATCTGGGCCCCCGGCTACACCATTGAAAAAGCTAAAACACTGTCTTTAGAGATCGTCAATTCCTGTAATTCGCCTATTTTAATAAACGGCCTGACCGTGAATAGCGGCGCCAGTATCGGTATCTCTCACTACCCGAGTCAGGCTGAGAATACGGCCGGGTTAATCGTTTGTGCGGATACCGCCATGCATAAAGCCAAGGCAATGCGCAGCGGCTGGCAGGTTTACGACGACAAGAAAATTGCAGACTATAAAGACATTCTGCAACTGCGCGCTGAGCTCAGCGATGCCCTGGAACAGCAGCAAATAATTTTGTACTACCAACCCAAGGTCGATTTAGCCAGTGGCGAAGTCATCGGAGCGGAAGCCCTCTGTCGTTGGCAGCATCCGCGCCTGGGTTTACTTGGCCCGGCAGAATTCATCGACCTTATAGAACACTCGGGTAAAGTACAGGAGTTTGGCCGGTATATTATAGCTGCCGCGGCTGCTCAGGCAAGCCAATGGCACACCGAAGGACTCCTCGTTCCCATTGCCATTAATCTTTCGCCCTACAATCTGCTGGACCCAGGCCTGGCGGCTTTTATTGGCGAAACGCTCAAGCGTCATCGGTTACCGCCGCAGTTTATCGAAATGGAACTCACTGAAAACGAAACCTGTATTAATATTGACTATATTCAATCAGCGCTGGCTCAGCTTCGTGAACTGGGCGTTAGTCTGGCGATTGATGATTTTGGAACCGGCATGAGTTCGCTGGCGTATTTATCTGAGTTACGGGTTAACGTGTTAAAAATTGACCGGACCTTTATTTGCGATCTGACTACCAATAAAGGCCATCGGGCTATTATTGCTGCGGCCATCACACTCTCTCAGTCTTTCGGTTGTGACATGGTTGCAGAAGGCGTAGAAACCCAGGAGCAGGCGCGAATGCTCTACGATATGGGATGCCGAGCTGCGCAGGGATTTTTATTTGCGCGCCCTATGCCAGCGCAGGAATTTCACGCTTTATTAAAACAGCAAAAACCTCAATTCAGCGTAACCTGAACCGCCGCTCAAGGGGTGTTATATTTTATTACATTTATGATTTTGTATCCTGGCCAGGACTGGCTAGAATAACAGTATATTATTAGCAGCCATTTGTTCTTAACAATGAAAAAGACCCTCCGATTAAGCCTGGGTGGCTTACTGTTTCTCAGTGGAATTGTCCTTACTTTACTGCCCGGTTCAATTTTGCTGGTCATCGGCGGGCTCATGCTGCTGAGTTATGACTGGCCGAGAGCCCGAAACTGGCTGCGTTTTTTCCAGAATCAAATGACCAGCTCGGCACGTAAACTGGATCGACTGTTATTAAACAGACGCCTGCGCAAGTCACGAGTGCGCTAACCACCTGCTGCGCTACTACATTTCCTCATTAAATAAGATAACAACGCTGCCGCCACTCAGATTGCTGCCGGCATTGACTGATATGCCAATTCCAATAGTGTCCAGCCAGCTATCCGGGCTACTCGTATCAACCAGCCAGCCCACGCCAAACTGATAGTAATGAGAGGTCCCCATAAGCTCTACAGCGTCGCCGGTAAGGTCGATACGACGCAGTAACGTTCTTACCTGAGATTGGCGTCCGTAAAGTTCAGGGGTGTCGAAATGGAAAGTCAGAGTGTTACTAAAGCGCCCGGTTTCCACCGACGTTTGTTGACTCTGGCTATCGGTTTGAATAGTGTGACCCAGCGCATGCCGGTACTGTATCTTATAGTCAAAACGCTGGCCAAACAGCGTGCCCCGATAAACCGCATTCACCGCCGGATCAACCATCCAGACCCCATAGGATGTATTCAGCAACTGCCCATCCAAAAAGCTTCGCAGCAATAGCAGGGTAGGATCCTGATAGTCAAAATGGTTACGGTAATAGAGATACTGACCACTCATGCTGAGCGTGAATTGCCACGCTTCAGAAAAGTTATACAGCCAGTTTTTTTCGCCGTAGAGGATAAACGACTCTTCATCAAAGGTATTGATATAATCAGGCTCGTCGTAAATGAGGTCCTGACTGGACCCCACATAAGAAGCCCTTATTCCGTAGCTGGTCTGCCAGTGTTCTGACAATTTTTGAGGCTCAAACGACCACGGCAACGAATAGGTTCGTAGTGATTTTCTCAGCGCAAAAGATTCTTCATTGCCAACATTTAAATCACCAAAATCGGCAAATTCATTCGGATCAAAATCCATCAAACCCAGCGATATCAAAGAAGAATCTGCGACCACCACGGTCAGTGCAGTATTCTGGGCAACAAACCCGCCAATCAGATCACTGAGAATGTCAGCGCCAGAGGCCTGCTGAGCCTGCACCGCAGCACTCCCCGCACACAATAACCAGCCTGAAGTTAACCACTTCACCAGGTATCGCCCACTTTGGTTCATAGTCGTTACTTCCCTGTTATCACACTCGTTCTATATTACCGAATACCTTGACCCGTCCTAAGATAGGTTGACAGTTTTTAGGCCAGCTCCAGTAGCTGGCCTTTTCTATTGTGCACCTGATTGGGTGTTTCCATGTTTAAACTCAGGTGCGGTCTCATTTCGTTGTAGATCTTAATTGATTCGGCAACAAGTATTTTTAATTCCTCTATCGTTTTACATCGATAGATTAAGAACTCTTGCTTGAGTATACCGTTTATTCTTTCTGCCAAGGCATTTTGGTAACAATCGTAACCGTCTGTCATTGATGGCTGAATCCCATTAGCCTTCAACTCATCCTGATAGATAGCTGAACAGTATTGCACTCCTCTGTCTGAGTGGTGAACGCTGTTTTCCACATATCGTTTATCTTTGACTGCCATCTTCAACGCTTTGACTACATTTTCAGCCCTCATATCCAAACTCAGGTGGTGACCCACAATCTTGCGTGAGCCAGAGTCCGTCACTAACGATAAATAATGTACACCCTGGTCAGATTCGAGATAAGTGATATCGCTAACCAGTACATGTTCTGCATTATGCAGTCCTTCTTCTTTAAGTAAATTTGGATGCTTTTTCATCCAGTGTTTACTGAATGTGGTTTTGATAAAGCTTTTCTTCGGCTTAACTAGCAATCCCTCGCTCTTCAGGTAAGTAAAAAAGCCATCACGACCCAATTTGATTTCGTGTTCAATCAACTTCTGTTTGATTAATTTATAGAGCTTACGTGTCCCCAACTGCGGCATGAACTTACGCCAGTAGAGCACCCACTCCTTAATTACCGATAGTTCTGTCCTCCTGTGCTCCATACGGGCGACAGCCTGATAAACAGACTGCCTGGAAATCCCCACAACCCGGCATGCAGCCGACAAACTTATTTCTTCTCTTTCTTTGGCTTGCCAGACGTACCGGATAAGTACTTTTTTCTCAGGCCTGCTCCATATTCTTTATCCATGATATCAACCATTCCATTGAGGATTTGATTACGGAGTTTCTCATCGGCTAACTCTTTCTCGAGACGTTTTATTTTTTCGGCTGGTGTTTCTTTTGAACTGGGCATAAGTGGATGCTGAAATGGTTTCGACCAGTCGAGTCTACCATGCTTTCTCAGCCAAACTAGCACCGTTGATTTACCTTGGATACCGAAGTGAACTTGTGCCTGCTTATAGGTCATTTCGCCTTTTTCTACACGCTGAACTACACCTAATTTAAAAGCTAAGGTGTAATCACGCTGAGTACGCTTAGGTCTTTGATTACTTGAAGTTGTCATAAAGAAGTCCTCTTTATGTCAACGTATTTCAGGACGGGTCACCTGGCAATAAAAAAGGCCAGCAATCGCTGACCTTTTCAAACCGAACTAAAAGCTTACTTACCGTGGTTTTCAGCCAGGTATAACCAGGTTTCAACAACGGTATCCGGGTTAAGCGATACCGAGTCAATGCCTTGATCTACCAGCCATGCGGCAAAGTCTTCATGATCAGACGGGCCCTGGCCGCAAATCCCCACGTACTTACCACGTTTCTTAGCGGCCTTAATGGCCAGAGAAAGCAGGGCTTTAACGGCATCATTACGCTCGTCGAACAGATGCGCAATCAGGCCGGAGTCGCGGTCAAGACCTAACGCCAGCTGCGTCATGTCGTTTGAGCCAATCGAGAAACCATCGAAAATGTCGAGGAACTGATCTGCCAGCAAGGCATTGGAAGGCAGTTCACACATCATGATAACGCGCAGACCGTTTTCGCCCTGTTTGAGGCCTTGTTCTCCAAGCAGTTCAATAACCTGACGACCTTCTTCTACGGTACGAACGAAGGGGATCATGATCTCAACGTTCGTTAAGCCCATTACATTACGTACCCGCTTAATGGCTTCACATTCCAGTGCAAAGCAATCGCGGAAGTCTTCAGATACATAACGGCTGGCACCGCGGAAACCCAGCATTGGGTTTTCTTCGTCCGGCTCGTACTGGTAACCACCCACCAGATTGAAGTATTCGTTAGACTTAAAGTCAGACATCCGAACAATCACTTTCTCAGGCGAGAACGCAGCACCAATGGTTGAAATACCTTCTACCAGTTTTTGAATATAGAATTCAGTCGGCGACTCGTAACCGGCAATCATATCGCTGATTTCTTCTTTCAGCTCATCAGGCTGTGTATCGAAGTTCAGCAACGCTTTAGGGTGGACCCCAATCATGCGGTTAATAATAAACTCCAGACGAGCCAGACCAACGCCTTTATGGGGCAAGCGGGCAAAATCGAATGCACGATCCGGGTTACCCACGTTCATCATCACTTTGGTTGGTGATTCCGGCATGGAGTCAATCCGCGAGGTTGTGACATCAAACTCCAGTTCCTGGTTGTAGATAAAACCGGTATCGCCTTCAGCACAGGAAACCGTAATCGAATCACCGGTGCTGATTGAATCGGTGGCGTTACCACAACCGACTACGGCAGGAATGCCCAGTTCACGGGCAATAATTGCGGCGTGACAGGTACGGCCACCACGATTGGTTACAATCGCTGAAGCCTTTTTCATAATCGGTTCCCAATCCGGGTCTGTCATGTCGGTAACCAGCACATCACCGGCCTGGATTTTGTCCATTTCATCAATGGATGCCAGTACTTTAGCCTGACCCGCACCAATCTTATGACCAATTGCACGGCCTTCACACACAATACCGGCAGAGCCTTTCAGCTGGAAACGCTCAATGCTTTGCGCGTCTTCACGACTGCGTACTGTCTCAGGACGCGCCTGAACGATGTACAGCTCGCCGTCAACACCGTCTTTGGCCCACTCGATATCCATCGGGCGGTCATAGTGTTTTTCGATAATCTGGGCTTGCTTAGCCAGCGCCATAACTTCGTCGTCGGTTAACGAGAAGGCTTTGCTGTCGGCCGGGTCAATATCCACGATAGTGACCTGATTACCATGACTCTGATCTTCAGAGTAAATCATTTTGGTTAATTTGCTGCCCAGGTTACGGCGCACGATAGCTGGCTTGCCGCTGTCCAAAGTAGGCTTGTGAACGTAAAATTCGTCTGGGTTAACTGCGCCCTGCACCACCATTTCACCGAGGCCGAGAGAACTGGTAACAAAAACCACGTCTTCAAAGCCGGATTCGGTATCAATAGTAAACATAACACCTGATGAGGCGATATCACTGCGCACCATTCGCTGTACGCCGGCAGACAGCGCTACGCCTTTGTGGTCGTAACCCTGGTGCACACGATAAGAAATTGCACGGTCATTAAACAGTGAGGCATATACGTGCTTCACCGCAACAATTACAGCATCATAACCTTTCACATTCAGGAAGGTTTCCTGCTGACCTGCAAAGGAGGCATCGGGCATATCTTCTGCAGTGGCTGAAGAGCGCACTGCAAATGAAGCCTCGTCACCGGCATCCCCTTGTAGTGTTACAAACGCTGAGCGGATTTCTTCTTCGAGTTTGCCCTGGAAAGGGGTATCGATAATCCACTGACGAATGTTCTTGCCGGCTTCGGCCAGCGCTGAAACATCGTCAACGTCTAATGAGTCGAGCACTTCATGAATTTTAGCTTCAAGTCCGCTTTGCTCTAAAAATTCATTAAACGCGTAAGCTGTTGTTGCAAATCCTCCCGGTACTTTTACACCCGCGTTCGCCAGGTTTGAAATCATCTCACCTAACGAGGCATTTTTACCGCCAACACGATTAACATCGTGCATGCCTAACTCTTGATACCAAAGTACGTATTCTTGCACTTTACAGCCTCCAGCTTGTCACTTTTTCTTTACGCTCACTCAAATGTGAACTTGTAGGGTAGAGGTCAAACCATCGCTGAAAGTAATTCAGGCTAGCTTTTCCATAGGGAAATTCTAAAATGCCGATTATAAGAAAGTAAAATTTTATTTCATTTCGTAATAAATTTACGACAAAGTTAAGGAGTTGTTGTGCGCACAGCATTTTACATTTCGGACGGTACTGCCATTACAGCAGAGGTGTTTGGCCACGCTTTATTGTCACTTTTCCCTACAGAATTCAATCACAAGACAATTCCTTTTGTTGAAACTGAAGAACAGGCATATGCGGTAATTGAAAAAATATCTGAAAGTTTTCAAGATACCGGGCAACGCCCGCTCGTTTTTTATACAGTAGTAAACCCGGATGTTCGGCGAGTTATCGCAAGATCTGTGGGAATTAACTACAATTTTCTCGACCAATTTGTGGCGCCGCTGGAAAAAATTATCGGTGTACCGTCAAAACCAGAAAAACATCGTACCCACAGTATTCACGAAAAAACTTACGATATTCGTATTGAAGCAGTTAACTATGCGCTGGCCAATGATGACGGCTCAAACCTTAAAGATTATAAAGAAGCCGATATTATTTTAGTCGGTGTTTCGCGTTCCGGCAAAACGCCCACCAGTTTGTATCTGGCCCTGCAATATGGAATTAAAGCGGCAAACTATCCGTTCACCGAAGAAGATATGGGGGATATGCTCAAACTGCCCCCGGCTTTACGCCAGTTTAAGCAAAAACTGTTTGGCCTTACCATTGAGGCATCACGCCTAAGCCAGATCCGCTCTGAGCGACGGGCCAACAGCCGGTATGCATCTATACAGCAGTGTCGTATGGAGCTTCGTGAGGTCGAAAACCTGTACCGCAAAGAAAAAATTCCTTTCTTAAACAGTACCAAGTTTTCCATTGAGGAGATCTCAGCAAAAATCCTCGCTGAGACCGGCCTACAACGTCGTAAATACTAGTCGCGAAAGCGCTTAAGTAAAGGGCCTAGGTGCCCTTCAAATGGCTGCCAGCGCCCCTGCCCTTTTCGATTAATGGGCTGGCGTACCTGTTCCGCACTGGGGGTTTTAATAAGCCGGTCAGTCTGGTGAAAATCCAGGCACGAAGGTTCGAATGGTACGCCAAGATAATCCAGCATACGCTTTACCTGACCGCTCAGGTCATCCAGCACATCTTCATGTTGCACCCGCAATATCTCGCCGGGTAACACCTTATCCCAATGGTCCATAAGCTTTTCATACGCCTGATAGTAGCGGGCGACTTCTTCAAGCCCATAGGAAAACTCCTGCCCTTCGCCAAACAGTTGTTTGAAGTTGCTGAAGCAACAATCCATGAGATCACGGCGTGCATCAATAATTTTAGCATTGGGTAAAATGCGTTTTATGAAACCCACATGCATAAAGTTGTTCGGCATTTTATCGATAAAGAACGGTGCACCTCCCCGGTAATAGCGGGTTTGCTGGATATACTGCTTGCCCAGCTGATAACACTGCTCCGGCGTTAATTCGGCAAGTGAATACGGATAAGGTTTACCGCTGCTGCTAAGCTGCGCTCCCACCGACGAGGCAAGACTGAGGATATTATGCAGTTCCATAGTACCGTCGATATCACTGTGAGATGCCAGGATCTGCTCCAGTAAGGTTGAACCCGCACGGGGCATACCAACAATAAAAATTGGCTCAGGTGACGGAAAACCACCGGTCATATTGGTGAACAGAGTACGTTCACAGGCGTCTGTTTGTGCCGCCATAGCCTCTTCAGTGCGGCTAATGTCATAGCCGGTTGAAATCAGCTTTAACCGGTTGCCCTTATCGTAATAATGAAACGATTGATCAAACTGGCCGGCATCTTCAAACCCTTTGCCCAGAGCAAAACACAGGTGGATTCGGTCTTCAACACCCATTGAAGACTCGGCTTCAATGTCGGCCATGCTCTGCAAAGCCTGCTCGTCAAATCGATAAGACTTCATATTAGCGAGGCTCCAGTATGCATCACCAAACTGTTGATGATAGTGGGCCGCTTTCAGATAGGCTTCGATGGCCTGGTCTTTATTACCCGTGGTTTTATAAGCATGGCCCAGAGCCAGCCATACACCAGGGCGGTCCTGATCGGCTTCCAGCAAGGTGCTGAATATAGCAATGGCATCACCGGTTTGATTAATACCCAGTAACGCATTGGCTTTCGCCATCAGGATCTGCAGATTATCCGGGTAGGCCTCAAGTTGCTTGTTGCTGATTTCAACCACCCGCTGATGCTTGCCGAGCTTGGCCAGTAGTCCAAGGTAAGCGATGACAGCTCTGAGGTTATCCGGATAGAGTTCGACACAACTTTCCAGTAAAAACTCAGCGTCGCGATACACCTTGAGCTGAATGCCCAGCTCTGCCAGCAGTAACATCCCTTCCGGATGATGCTTGTGTTGTTGTAAGAACTGCCTACACACGGTTTCGGCCGTGGCCAGTTGCTTTTCATACATCAGATCGTAGGCGCCCAGAATAGGAGGCGGTAACTGTTCCAGATAAGCAATATGCTGCATCGCCAGCTGTTCAGCATCGTTATCCTGATGCTGACGGTAAATCTTCAGCAGTTGTTTCCAACTGGTAATTAAAGCGGGATTGTAATGCGTCGCCCTAAAAAAGGCACTGGCCGCTTTATCCTGCTGATTGAGTGCCAGGTAATTGTAGGCCTGCTCCTGATAAGCACGCCCGTGTTCAGGGCGAAGATTTAACAATTCATTCAGTTCCTGCAGTGCCTGAGTAAACTGGTTTGCCAATCGCTGTGTTACCGCCGATAAATAAAACAGTTCTATACGCAGTACAGCCGGAAGCTCTGCTGCTTTTAAAGCGTTTATCTGTGCCATGGCGGCGGAAAGGTTTTTGGCTTGTAGCGATTGCCTGATTGCCTGAAACTGGTTTGAGAAATCTTGAGTCATAACGGCTGCTGTATTTTTAACGGACGACGAAAAAGGCAGGCTTACGCCTGCCTTTTAGCTCTTATATATTATGTATTAATATCAGGTATTAATAATAATCGAAAGAGAAACGTACACCCATTGTGCGAGGACGGTTAGTGACCACCTTCGGTGTGAACTGCTGGGTGTCGATGTTGAGGATAGCTGATTCATCGAACAGGTTGTCGATAAATAACTCTACTTTCCAGCTGTCATCAGACATACCGACAGATACGTTACTGATCACGTAGCTTTCCTGTACATAACGTCCACCGCGGAACGCGTTACCGTCTGCATCAGTAAAGGTAGCGCCTTCATACACTGCGGCTTCGTCTTCGATTTTAAGGCCTGAGCCCATACCGTAAATGTGACGGGTCGCGTCTTCCATTACGTAAGCGTCCATTACCATGCCGGCTAAACGGTCGCCGGTGTAAGCAACAGAGGCATTCACAAAGCCTTGTTGGCCGCCATCCAGCTCGAAGTAATAACGTGCATTGATGTTACCAGAGAAGGTGGCTGTGTAAGGCAGTTCGCTACCTACACCGGCCGCAATGCCTTCAAGTTCCGGATTAACACGAGTCAGCTCAGTATCGATCACGCTGAAGGCTGCATTAACGACTAAGTCATCGGTTGCCAGCCAGGTAATGTCGGCGTCTAAACCAGTGATCTCTGCATCACCTACGTTGTCGGTGAATACCAGGAAGCTGATATTAGTCGGGTCGAAACGCGAGGTTTGTAATTCGCCGATCTCTGAGTAATAAGCCGTTGCGTTAATCCGCACGATACCGTCTAAGAAGTCACCTTTCATACCCACTTCGTAGTTATCCAGGGTATCGGTAGTCGAGTACACCGGAATACGGAAACCTTCAAACGCACCAGACTGGTTGTTAGAAAGGCCACCACCTACACGGTTGGTTACCGGTGGACGGAAACCTTCTGAGTAGTTAGCGAAGAACAAGACGTCATCGCTCATTTTCCAGTCGAGACCGAACTTAAAGATGGTGTCGTCCACAGTGAGCACGCCATCGGCACCCAGTTTATCGACTTCCAGCTGACCACTGGCAATTGCTGCGGCTACTGCAGCCGGGTCGAGGCCAACGGCTGCCAGTTCATCCGGGTCCATTGAGCCAAAGGCTTTAACACGACGGGTTACATCAACGGTAGTGGTTGAACCGGTGTAGATATCATCAATCTGGTACCAGCGTGCACCTAAGCTCGCGGTTAAGGTATCAGTGATGTCATATTCCATCTGACCGAATACGGCAATCTGCTCAATTTTATGAGTAATGTCGTTAGCAAAGCTGATTTCTTCAGGGAATGGACCGCCGTCACTGTTGATACCTTCATTGCCCACCAGGGTGCGCTGCAGGTTATCAAAGCCGAAGGTCGTCATTTCGGTGTTAGCAATCTTAAACTGACCGACTGTAGCCACTTCCTGTTCGTCGTAGAACAAACCTGCAGTGATACGGAATGGCGCATCGAATTTAGTATCGATACGGAATTCGTGAGTCATGCGGGTGCTGGTAGTGTCTTCTTTGTAGTATTTAACCGGGTCCAGACAGCGAATATCGGCTGGATTATCCGGCGTATCGTAGTGGTTACACAGGTAATACGCTGAGAACAGACCACCGTTGGTGTAGCCGGTATAATCCGTTACCGTGTCGATTTCGCGATCTAAGTAACCACCGGTATACACTACGTCCAGTTTGTCTAAACGACCGTCTACGGTCCAGGTAGTTAAGCCAAACTCATCTGAGTTTTCATCGGCCTGGAAACGAATTGCCTGGTCTTCTGCCACGGTTGGGTCGTAAGCAAATACACCTTCGGTATCCAGCGTTTGCTGAGTGTGCTGAACCAGTAAATCCCAGTCTGAATTAATGTGGTAAGACAAACCAAAACGGGCACCGGCATACACCGCGTCGTTAAAGTCATCTTCAACATGCTGGCTGTTGCGTGGTGATACCACGGCGGCCGTGCTTGGCGTAATGCCGTTGTTTACGATACGACGAGAGTCCATCTCAGCCGGATCGGCACCGTAACCGGCCAGCGCGCCACCGGAAATACGGTCGACTACCACGGCACTGCCGATGTAACCACCGTTACCCGGATCGTTTTCGATGTTATCAATCCAGCCGCCCTGCTTGTCGTTATAAGCGACAACACGTAAAGCCAGATCATCAGTTGGGGTGATATTAATGTACGCCTCAACCGTGTTGCTCATTTCGCCGCCTTTGGTGGTGGCGATAGCGGTGTCAAAACCGGCAGCAAAACCGGCGTGGTCCGGCTTACGGGTAATTAACCGTACGGTACCGGCCTGTGAGCTGGCACCAAACAGAGTACCCTGTGGCCCCGGCAGAACTTCTACACGCTCAACGTCAGTAGCGAAGATATCCAGGTTACGACCGGCCATGGAAACCGGCATTTCGTCCTGATAAAAGGCTACGGAAGGCTGCAGTGCCTGTACCGATGACAGCGTGATGCTTGACTGGGTAGTCGCCGCACCACGGATATAAATTTCGTTCTGGCCAGGGCCGGTGCCCTGGAACACAACGTTAGGTAAAAATTCTACGTAATCCTGGAAGTTGTCGATACCCATGTTTTCCAGCGCATCGCCACTCAGGGCAGATACTGCTACCGGCACGTCCTGAATAGATTCAGTGCGCTTGGTGGCAGTGACTTCGATGGTTTCAATAGAAGCCTTTGATTCGCTTGCCTGGGCAAGCACGCCATTAGATGCTAGCGCAGCAAACACTGCACAACTAAGGTGTGTTTTTCTCATAGAACGATGTTCCTACTTTTTTTGAAGTGAGCTGAATTATTTATTATTAATTCTTTCTTGTTGCCGTATAGCCTAGCAGAAATAAAAATAAATTTCTGCACTAACTAATAAACGGCGAATAATTGGGTGTTAATCGGAATTTCTCTACGTAAATCAATATCAGCAGGATCAACCTTTTAATTCCACACTAATTATTAGCAAGAATGTGTTTTGATGAATCGATTTGCTGTATATTGTTCGTAAATTGTTTTATTTATCTTTCAATATCAGGATATAACTTGAGTCAGACAACTACGCCCAAGCACGAAAATCCGGCACCAGCCAAGCTAAATAAACCTGTATTTTACGCCGCCTCCGGCGCAATCCTCATGCTACTGTTGTTTGCAGTAGCCATGCCCGAAACCGCTGAAAACCTGTTTGCATCCATGCAGGGAACCGTAGTGGATAACGGCAGTTGGTTTTACGTATTCACGGTTGCCACTATCTTAATCTTTGTGGTGTATATCGGGTTCTCTGAATACGGCGAAATCCGCCTCGGCCCCGATCACGCCAAACCTGAGTTCACCATTCTTACCTGGCTGTCGATGCTGTTTGCAGCCGGCATGGGTATTGGTTTAATGTTTTTTGGCGTGGCAGAGCCGATTATGCACTTTATGGCACCGCCTACCGCCGAGGCCAACTCAGTGGAAGCGGTAAAAGAAGCCATGAAAACTACCTTTTTTCACTGGGGGCTCCACGCCTGGGCTATCTATGCCGTTGTTGCGCTGGTGCTTGGCTACTATGCTTTCAGACATCAGTTACCCCTCACCCTGCGTTCTACTCTTTATCCGCTGATTGGCGATAAAATATACGGCTGGCCGGGCCATGTGGTCGATACTCTTGCTGTTACCGCCACTATTTTTGGTATCTCTACGTCATTGGGTTTTGGCGCCAGTCAAATCAATGCGGGCCTGAGCTATGTGTTTGGTATGCCCAATACCACCGGTACCCAAATGGCACTGATGATGTTTGTGGTAGGGTTAGCCATCATTTCGGTGATGACAGGTTTAGATAAGGGGATCCGCCGTTTATCCGAAACCAACATGATTCTGGCTGTAGTGTTA